>WNGR01000968.1_pt1 | contig 47878 bp, 40 predicted proteins | sample 5407581 | NCBI WGS metagenome assembly WNGR01 (sample SAMN13153383, study PRJNA577476) | soil metagenome | isolation source: 80 cm soil or saprolite under Garry oak tree replicate 2 | place: USA:California | collected 2016-06-15 | reverse complement strand
CAACACCTACCTCCACGCCGGGCTGCCGCCCGGACCGATTGGCCAGCCGGGACGCGCCAGTCTCGTCGCGGCGCTCTACCCGGCCGACGTGCCGTTCCTGTACTTCGTGGCGCAGCCCGACGGGAAGCACATCTTCTCGACGACCTACACCGAGCACGAGGCGGCGATCCAGCGCGTCAAGCAAATGCAGCGCGCAGCGCGCGCGTCGCGGCGGCAGGGTCGTTAGGCTCCCCGCCCCACACGGCCCCGATGACGGCGACGCCCGCCGCTCCGGCTTTCGCGAGTGCGCCGACGTTGGCCGGGGTGATCCCGCCGATCGCGATCACGGGGAGCCCGGCCGGCGCGAGCCGTGCCAGCGCCGCGAACCCCTCGGGTCCGAGCGGGGTCCCGGCGTCCGCCTTGTTGCCGGTAGCGAAGCAGGGACCCAGGCTCCAGTAGTCCGCGGGCCAGGCGCCCACCCGTGCGGCTTCGGCGGGCGACCCCACCGAGATGCCCAGGACGAAGCCGTGGGGCAGATGGGGCCGCAGCCGATCGAGCGGCGGGTCGTCCTGACCGAGGTGGGCACCAGCCGCCCCGGCGGCGAGCGCGACGTCCACTCGATCGTTGACGATCACGGGGACGCTCAGCGCGCCGACCAGCGCCCGGGCGAGCGCGAGGGTGTCGCGCGGCGGCGCGTCCTTCATCCTGACCTGCACCATGGTCGCCCCCGCCCCCCCCGCGACCGCCCGGCGGCAGGCGTCCACGACGGACCGCCCCTTGAGAAGCGCGGCGTCCGTGATCACCATCAAGCGCAACTGATCGGCGAGAGCCATGAGCAAAATCCTGCGCGGGCTGCGCGGCGCGACGACCGCGGCGGCCAACACCCGGGAAGCGATCCTCGAAGCCACGGCGGAGCTGTTGCGCGCGCTCCAGGAGGCGAACGGATTCCAGCCTGACGAGGTGGAGAGCGCGATCTTCACGTCCTCGCCCGATCTCACGGCCGAGTACCCGGCGCGGGCCGCGCGCCTGCTGGGCTGGCGCGACGTGCCGCTGCTCGGCACCGCCGAGGTCGCCGTGCCCGATGGCCTGCCGCGCTGCATCCGCGTGCTGCTGCACTTCTACACAGCCAAACCGCAGCGCGAGCTGAAACATATGTACCTGCGCGACGCGGCCAAGCTGCGGCCGGACCGGCGCGGGCCGTGACGACGGCCACCGCCTCGCGCAGCGTCGTCGTCTCCGCGAAGGGGGCCGCCCGCTGGCAGGGGGGTCACCCCTGGATCTATCGGACCGACCTGTACGACGAGCCGCGGGATGCACCGGGCATCGTTGCGGTCACCGACCGCCGCGGCCGGCACCTCGGCCAGGCCTTGTATTCTCCCAAGTCGGAGATCCGGCTGCGGTTGCTCACGCGCGGGCGCGAGCCGATCGACGCCGGCTGGTGGAGCGAGCGGATCGCGGCGGCGGCGGCCCGGCGGGCCGGCATCCCCGCCACGGCGTACCGCGTGGTCCACGCCGAAGGCGACGGGCTGCCGTCGCTGGTCGTGGACCGCTACGGGCCGTACGTCGTCGCCCAGCTGCTCTCCGCCGGGCTCGAGCAGGCGCGGGAAGACGTCGTAGCGGGCATCCGCAGGGCGCTCGCACCCGAGGGCATCCTGCTTCGCAACGACGCGCCGATCCGGCGCCATGAAGCGCTGCCGCTCGAAGTGGTCCCGGCGTTCGGCGGCGTGCCCGACACGCTCGCCGTGGAGGAGCACGGAATCCGCTACCTCGCCGCGCCCCACACCGGCCAGAAGACGGGCGCGTTCCTCGACCAGCGCGAGAACCGCGTGCTCGTGGCCGAGCAGAGCGGCGCCGGCCGTGCCCTCGACCTCTTCACCTACCACGGGTCCTTCGCGCTGCACCTGGCGCGCCGCGCGCGCGAGGTGATCGCCGTGGATTCGAGCGCCGACGCGCTGACGCGGGGACGCGAGAACGCCGCGCTCAACGGACTCGCGAACATCGCGTGGCGCGAGGCCAACGCCTTCGACCTGCTGCGCGAGCTCGAGCGCCGGGACGAGCGGTTCGACACGATCGTGCTCGACCCACCCGCATTCGCGAAGACCAAGCAGAGCGCCCCCCGCGCGCTCGCGGGCTACAAGGAGATCAACCTCCGCGCGATGCGGCTGCTCACCTCCGGCGGCGTGCTCTTCACCTGCTCCTGCTCCTATCACGTGAACTGGGCGGCCTTCGCGGACATGTTGGCGGACGCCGCGCGCGACGCCGGGCGCCGCCTCCAGCTCCTCGCCCAGACGGGCGCCGCCCAGGATCACCCCGAGCTCGTCAACGTGCCGGAGACGGGCTACCTGAAGGGCGCGCTGCTCCGGGCCGTTGACTAAACCACGGTCCCTTACAACCTTGCAGTCCTGCCCATGCCGGCGTCCGCCCTAGTCCGCCGCGTGCTATTCGGCCTCCTCGCCGCCAACCTGGTGGTCGTCGGGGCCAAGCTCGCTGTCGGCGTCGCGTCGGGGTCCCTGGCGGTGTTCGGCAGCGCCCTCGACTCCTCGGTCGACGCGCTCAACAACGTCCTCGCCCTGATCGTGGTGCGCGTGGCCGCCAAGGCGCCCGACGAGGACCACCCCTACGGCCACGGCAAATTCGAAACGCTCGGCGCCCTCGCCATCGTCGGCTTCCTGTCGGTCACCTGCTTCGAGCTGGTGCGTGGGGCCGTCAACGACCTCGCGAGCGGGACCCGGCGCGTCAGCGTGAGCGACATGCAGCTCGCCGTGCTGGTCCTCACGCTCGGCGTCAACGTGGTGATCGCCTGGTACGAGCACCGCCGCGGCGCCGAGCTCGGGAGCGAGCTGCTCGTCGCCGACGCGGCGCACACCCGGGCGGACGTCTTCATCACCGTCGGCGTGCTCGCGGGCCTGCTGTTCGCCCGCCAGGGCCTGTGGTGGATCGACCCCGCGATCGCCATCGTCGTGGCCTGCATCATCGTGCTCGTCGCCTACCGAATCCTGGTCCGCACGATTCCCGTGCTCGTGGATCAGCGGGCCATCCCCACGCGGCACATCCAGGAGACCGCGCAAGCGGTCCGCGGGGTGAAGAGCGCCTACGCGATTCGCTCGCGCGGGCCCTCCGACCTGCGCTACGCCGAGGTCACGATCGCCGTGGACCGCCACGCCGACGTGGAATCGGCCCACGCGATCGCCGATGAGGTGGAGGACCGGCTGAAGCGCGACCTGCAGCTGCACGAGGTGACCGTGCACATCGAGCCGTGCTGAGCCTCTCCCAGGCGCAGCCCTCCCGCGCGGTCCACCGGCCGCCCCGCTCGCTCAAGCAGGAGTACCACGAGTTCCTGCTCCAGCGCATCGAGGAGTACAAGAACGCCCTGGCGCGTGAGGAGCTGCTCGAGATCGGCGACGAGGCGGTGCGCGAGCTCGAGGAGAACGCCGCAGGGCAGTACCTGCTTACGGAGGTGCTGCTGCTCGAGCACGTGGACCGCATCATCGCGCGGCGCCTACGGCTGCCCGCCTTCCCGCGCTGGCGGGTGAAGCACCGCGCGCTGCGCGCGGCGCAGCGCGAGCCGACCCACTGGGGCCTCGAGGCGGACGGCCCGCTCGTCGGCTACGCCCGGCGCCTCGAGCCCGGCGACCTGGCGGTCGTGGTCGGCGCCGCAGCGCTCCCCAGCGCCCTCTTCATCGCCGCCCACGATGCCGAAGTCTTCGTCCTCGACCAGGACCTGAGCGCGATCGAGGCCGCTGAGAGCCGCGCCGTGAGCGAGCAGCTGGCCGGCCGGTTTCAGGCGCTCGTCATTCACTTCGGCAGCTGGTTCCCGGACGTGGCGCCGAGCGTCGTGGTGATCGATCCCGCGGCGCTCGCTACCGCCCGGGCGCGCGACCGCACCGCGCTGATCGCCGAGCTGCAGACGCGCACGCGGAGCGGCGGCGTCCACATCGTCCTGCCCAGCCCGCCCCCGCCCGCCGCCCATGTCATCCCGCTCGCCCCCGAGGCGCTGCAGGCCCTGTACAACGGCTGGCAGATCACGCGCCGCCGCCGCGCCAAGACGGGCGCGGGCTTCACCGCGCTCAAGCCCGAGCGTCAGGCGGACACAGCGCTGAACGTGTCGGACTAACCACTCCGCCCCACCGCCCCGCACGTTACACGTTGCAGGACGCCAAGTTGCACGCAGCGGCGCGTGGCAAGCGCTTTGCTTCGTGAAACATCTACCTGCAACGTGCGACGGGTTCACAATGACCAGCTTGCCCCTAGTTCTCGACGACGACGAGCCCATCGGCATCATCCTCCGCACCGGCCGGCCGATCCTGCGCCCTGCGAAGATCTGGGCGTACTGCTGGTTCACGGACGAAGCGGAAGGGGGCGACCACACGCACCGCCATCTCCCCGAGCACATAGACTGACGCGCTAAGCAGTTAGCCGCCCGCCGGTTGCCGCGCTCCCTGTTGCCGCCTAATCTTCACGGAGCATGGCGACCCTCACCATCAACGGCAGTCCCGTCTCCGCCGATCCCGAGCAGACGATCCTCGAAGCTGCCCGCGCCGCGGGGATCGCGGACATCCCCACCCTGTGCTGGTATCCCAAGCTGCCGCTCGTCGGGAACTGCCGCATCTGCCTGGTGTCGGTCGAGGGGCAGGGCAAGCTGCTGCCGGCCTGCGCGACCAAGGTCGCGGACGGGATGGTCGTGCAGACCGAGTCGCACGCCGCGGTAGAGAACCGCAAAGGCGTGTTGCGCCTGCTGCTGGAGCGGTACCCGGGCGATCACCTGATCAACGGCGGGCGCGCCCAGCCCCGCAACGAGTTCGAGCAGTACGTCGTGCGCTACGGGGTCGTGCCCACCCCGCTCGCTCAGCGCGACCTGCCGCTGCGCCACGGGGACGAGCGGCCGGGCGACCCGATGATCCGCCACGACATGAGCACCTGCATCCTGTGCACGCGCTGCGTGCGGGCGTGCGAGGACATCCAGGTGGTGGGGGTGCTCGACGTGGCCCAGCGCGGCGAGCACGTCGAGATCATCGTCGGGGCGGACGGCGATCCCGACAAGGCGGGGTGCACCTGGTGCGGGGAGTGCGTCCGGGTATGCCCCACCGGGGCGATCTTCGAGGTGATGCCGCGGGAGCGCTTCGCGCCCGAGCAAGTGCGGCATCCGGAGCGCGTCGTCCGGTCGGTGTGCCCGTACTGCGGCGTCGGCTGCCAGGTCGACCTGCACGTCGCGGACGAGAAAGTGATCCGCGTGACGTCTCCCGACATCGAGCTCGACACCCCCAACCAGGGCTCGACGTGCGTCAAAGGCCGCTTCGGCTACGACTTCCCGCAGCATCGCGACCGCCTCACGCGGCCCCTCATCCGCAAAGGCTGGGTGAAGGCGGCCGGCCGCTGGGTGTGGCGCGGATCCACCGGCGAGGAGCGCCGGGGCGGCCCGTGGCAGACGATCGAGCGCGAGGGCCAAAGCGCCAAGCCGGCCGGCCCGCCACGCTCCGTCGGCAAGTCGCTGCGCGAGCTGCCGCTGCTCGAGCGGCTGGACATGGACATCCGGGACCGCGTCGCCACCCCGCCGTCGTGGTACGAGCCGTTCCGCGAGGCGACCTGGGAGGAGGCGCTGGAGCTCGTCAGCCAGGAGCTGTCGCGCATCAAGGGGGAACACGGCGGCGACGCCCTCGCCTGCTTCTCCTCGGCCAAGTGCTCCAACGAGGAGAACTACGTGCTGATGCGGATGTTCCGGGCGGCGCTGGGCACGAACAACATCGACCACTGCACGCGGCTCTGCCACTCGACCTCGGTGGCGGCGATGCAGCGGGCGCTGAACACGTCGGCGGCGTCGGGCTCGATGCGCGAGGTGGAGCACGCGGCAGACGTCATCTTCATCGCGGGCGCGAACACCACCGAGTCGCACCCCGTCTTCGGCGCGGCGATCAAGCGCGCGCACGAGCGCGGCGTCAAGCTCGTCGTCGCCGACCCGCGCCGCACCGAGCTGGCCGGGCGCGCGGACATCCACCTCCAGATGCTGCCCGGCACGGACGTGGCGCTGTTCAACGCGATGCTGAACCACATCCTGGCCCGAGGCCTCGAGGACAAGGAGTTCATTGCGCACCGCACCCACGACTTCGCCACCGTGCGGGAGTCGGTGCGGGCCATGACTCCGGACGTCGCGGCCAAGATCACCGGCGTTCCAGCTGACAAGATCCGACGCGCGGCGGAGATCTACGCCCGGGGGCCGAAGACGAGCACGCTGTGGGCGATGGGCCTGACGCAGCACGCCAACGGCACGGACCTCGTGACGTCGCTCCTCAACCTCATGCTGGCGTGCGGCATGATCGGCCGGTGGGGCGCCGCGATGATGCCGGTCCGCGGGCAGAACAACGTGCAGGGAGCGTCCGATGTCGGCGCCATCCCGTTCGTCTACACCGACTACCGCTCGGTCAAGGATCCCACGATCCGCGCCGAGTACGCGCGCACCTGGGGGGTGGCACCCGAGTCGCTCTCGTTGAAGCAGGGGCTCATGGTGACCGAGATCGTGAAGGAAGAGAGCGGGGTGCGGGGCATGTACATCATGGGCGAGAACCCCATCATCTCCGACCCGGACATCGCGCACGCCGAGCAGTGGTTCCGGGAGCTCGAGTTCCTCGCGGTGCACGACCTGTTCCTCACGGAGACCGCGCGCTACGCCGACGTCGTGCTCCCCGGATCGAGCTTCGCCGAAAAGACGGGCACGTTCGTCAACACGGAGCGCCGCATCCAGCTGGCCCGCCAGGCCGTCCGGTCGCCCGGCGACGCGCGGGGCGACCTCGCGGTCCTGGTCGAGCTGTCGCGCCGACTGGGGCTCGCCACGCCCTTCGAGACGGCGGAAGACGTCATGCGGGAGATCGTCAAGGTCACCCCGTCCTGGAGCGGCGCGACCTACGAGCGGCTCGAGGGCGCGGGCCTCCAGTACCCGGTCCCGACCGCCGACTCGCCCGGCACCTCGTTCCTGTTCGACGATCACTTCCCGACGGCGGACGGCCGGGCGACGTTCGTCCCCGTCGAGTACGCCCCGCCCGTCGAGCTGCCGGACGAGCAGTACCCCTTCGTGATGAACACCGGCCGGCAGCTGTACCACTGGCATACCGGCACGATGACGCGGCGGGCGTCGGGACTCGACCAGCGCGAGCCCACGCCGGTCGTCGAGATCCACCCCGACGACGCCCGCGCGCTCGGCGTGGCCGACGGCGACCCGGTGCGTCTCACGTCGCGCCGCAACTCCATGGTGAGCTCGTGCCGCGTCTCCGAGCGCGTCGCACGTGGCCAGGTGTTCGTGCCGTTCCACTTCCGCGAGGCGGCGGCGAACCTGCTCACCAACCCGGTGCTCGACCCCTACGCGAAGATGGCCGAGCTGAAGTGCTGCGCCGTGCGGATCGCGCCCGCCGCGATTCCCGTCCTGGCGGACTGACCGAACTTCCCGTCCCACCGTAGATTCCCGCTCCCATGGACCTGGGCTTGGCGGGCCGCGTCGCCCTGGTGTGCGGCAGCACCAAGGGCCTCGGCCGCGCCGTCGCGAAGGCGCTCGCGCAGGAAGGCGCGCGCGTCGCCGTGAACGGGCGCCACGACGACGCCGTGGAGCACGTGGCGCAGCAGCTCGCGTCCGAGACGCGCCAGACGGTCCTCCCGTTCGTGGCGGACGTCGGGGTGGAGGCGCAGGCCGAAGCGCTCGTCGAACGCGTGCACCACGAGATGGGTCGGCTCGACGTGCTGTTCTGCAACGCCAGCGGGCCGCCGGCCGCGCCGTTCAGCCATCAGACGGCCGAGGCGTTTCACCGGGCGGTCGAGCTGAACCTCCTCTCCGCCATCCACCTATCCCGCGCCTCCGTGCCGATCATGCGCAAGCTCCAGTGGGGGCGCATCATCTGCCTCGCCTCGGTGGCTGCGAAACAGCCGCTCCCGGGGCTCATCCTCTCCACCACCGCGCGCGCGGGGCTCCTCGGCTTCGCCAAGGCCCTCGCCGACGAAGTCGCCGCCGAGGGCATCACGGTGAACGTCGTGTGTCCGGGGTTCATCGCGACCGAGCGGATCGGCGAGTTGACCGAGACGCGCGCCAAGCGGGAGCATCGCTCGTCGCAGGACGTGATGCGCGACATGGTGGCGGGAATCCCGCTCGGCCGGATGGGCCGCACCGACGAGCTGGCGGCGGCCGTCGCGTTCCTCGCCTCGGACCGGGCCAGTTATATTACCGGCGCCGTGCTGCAGGTGGACGGGGGCTTCACGCGCTCGATCTTCTGACGCTTCCCCCTTCCCACTTCCCTCTTCCCTAGTCCGAATGCAAGCGATTCTCAAAGCGACCCGCGCTCCCGGCCTGAAGGTCGCGACGGTCCCGAAGCCGTCCGCGGGCCCGGGCGAGGTGCTCATCGCCGTCCGCCACGCCGGGGTGTGCGGCACCGACCTGCACATCGCGGACTGGGATGCGTGGGCCCAGGGACGGCTCCATCCGCCGGTGGTCGTGGGCCACGAGTTCGCCGGCGAGATCGTGGGCGTGGGCGACGGCGTCGCCGAGCTGAAGACCGGTCAGCTCGTGACCGCCGAAGGGCACATCGTGTGCGGGCACTGCCTGCAGTGTCGCACCGGCAACAGCCACATCTGCAAGAACACGCGCATCATCGGCGTGGACCGCGACGGGGCGTTCGCCGAGTATATCGCCATGCCCGCCACCAACGTGCTGCCGCTCGACGGCATCCCGACCACGGTCGGCGCCGTCATGGACCCGATGGGCAACGCGTTCCATGCGGTGCTGACCGCGGAGGTTCCCGGCAGCACCGTTTTCGTCGTCGGGTGCGGGCCGATCGGATGCTTCGCGGTCGGAGTCGCGCGCGCGGCGGGGGCGGCGAAGGTGATCGCCTCCGACGTGAACGCCAGGCGCCTGGCCCTCGCGCAGCGGATGGGCGCCCACGTCACCATCGACGCCGGGCGGGACGACGTGGTGCAGAGCGTCCTCGCGGCCACCGGGGGCGAGGGCGCGGACGTCGTGTGCGAGATGTCCGGCGTGCCGTCGGCGCTGCACCAGGCGCTGGCCGCGGTGCGGCTGGGAGGGCGCGTTCAGCTGCTCGGCATTCCCAAGGGCGAGATTCCGATCGACTTCGCCCGGGAGATCATCTTCAAGGGGATCACCGTGTACGGCGTGACCGGCCGCAAGATGTACGAGACGTGGCACCAGATGCGCCGCTATCTCACGGCCGGCCTGCTCGACCCCCGACCCGTGATCACGCACCAGTTTCGGCTCGCCCAGATCGACGAGGCCCTCGCCGCCATCCGCGCGGGCGACGCGGGCAAGATCATCCTGGAGATCGCATGAGCTTCGCCGCCCGGTTGCAGGCCGAACTCGAGCAGTTCAAGCAGGAGGGGGTCTACAAGCGCCTCAACTACCTGGAGGCGCCGCAAGCCGCCAGAACCAACATGCAAGGACGCGGCGAGGTGGTGATTCTCTCGTCCAACAACTATCTGGGGCTCTGCAACCAGCCCGAGGTCGTCGCCGCGGGCAAGCGCGCGCTGGAGGAGTTCGGGGCCGGCACCGGCTCCGTCCGGTTCATCTGCGGTACCTTCACCATCCACCGCGAGCTCGAGTCGGCGTTGGCCCGCCTGGTCGGCTGCGAGGCCGCGCTGAGCTATGTGAGCTGCTGGAACGCGAACGAGGGCCTCTGCCCGACCCTGCTGGGCGAGCGCGACGTGGTGATCTCCGACCAGCTGAACCATGCCTCGATCATCGACTCGATCCGGCTCGCGAAGACGATCACCCGCTGCCAGACCGCCGTGTACCGGCACTCGGACATGACGGACCTCGAGGAGAAGCTCAAGGCGGCGCGCGACGCGCGCCTCCGGCTGGTGTTCACCGACGGCGTGTTTTCGATGGAGGGCGACATCGCCAGGCTGCCGGACATCGTGACCCTGGCGCGGAAGTACGACGCGGTGGTCGCCGTGGACGACTCGCACGCGACCGGCGCGCTCGGCAAGACCGGGCGCGGCAGCGCGGAGCACTACGACATGCTGGGGGAGGTGGACATCATCACCTCGACCCTGGGCAAGGCGCTGGGCGGCGCGGCCGGGGGGTTCACCGCCGGGCCCGCGGTCCTCACCGACTACCTCACCCAGCGGTCCCGCCCCCAGCTCTTTAGCAACGCCCTCCCCCCCACCGTCGCCGGCAGCGCCCTGGCCGCCGTGCGCTACCTGGAGGCGCACCCCGAGCGCGTCACCCGGCTGCATGACAACACCCGCTATTTCCGGGAACGGCTCGCGGCCCTCGGCTTCAAGCCGGTTCCGGGCACCACCCCGATCGTCCCGGTGATCCTGGGCGAAACGGCGCAGGCGATCCGCATGAGCGAGCTGCTCCTCGAGGAGGGGGTGTTCGTCACCGGATTCGGCTACCCGGTGGTCCCGCAGGGGCAGGCCCGGGTGCGCTGCCAACTCTCGGCCGGCCACTCCCGGGACGACTTGGACTTCGCCTTGACTGCCTTCCGACGGGTAGGTGCGCGCCTGGGACTGATTTAGCCCTCCAGCTTCGGCGTTTGTTCGGGACACCTTCAAGTACTTTCAAGGTTCAGAGGCTTAAAGCGAAGGGGTATCGCGTTTTCCGGCGGAAACCCCTATTTTGGGGGTCGCTTTTTTACCCAGGAGTCGTCCCATGCGGGTAGTCACGGTCATCGGGGTCTTGCTGGCTGGTGGGGCCGCGACCCTGACCGCCCAGCACGCCCACCAGCTCGAGTTCGGCGGGTTCACGAGCTGGACCCGGTACGACCGCGCGTTCGGGCTCAATAACACGTTCGACTCGTGGAAGAGCCTCGGGTTCGGCGGTCGGATCGGGTACTTCCTGAGCGACTACGTCGGGCTCGAGGTCGACGCCAACGTCGCCACGCCGACCTACAAGGCGACCGGGGACACGACGACGGCCGTGGTTGGGAGCGCCAGCCTCATCATCAACTCGGGGACCGGGGGCAACGTGCTGTACCTCCTGGGTGGCTACGCCCGGCTGCACCTCGGGCCGACGGGACCGATGACCTCGGACTTGAACGCGTTCCAGGGGGGGATCGGCGACCGGATCTTCTTCGGCAACCACATCGCGCTGCGGCTCGAGGCGCGCGCCTATTACCGTCCCGGCTCGAGCAGCCCGACTGGGTTCTGGGTGGGACACGTGACCGGGTCCGCCGGCCTGTCGTTCTTCCTGGGCGGCGGCGGCGGCTACAAAGCCCCCGCGCCCCCTGAGATCCCCAAGGCCAAGCGCGACTCGATCGTGGCGGCGGGGGGCAAGCTGCCGGAAGCGGCCCCCGCGGCCCCCCGAGGCGGACCGACCTACGAGACGCGGACGAGCGACTGGGCGCACAAATGGTACTGGGGCGCGCAGGGTGGTCTGTTCGTGTTCAGGACGAACTTCGACAGCTACTCCTTCGAGCCGACGTTCGGCGGCCACTGGTTGATCACAGGGAAGAAAACCGCGCTGTACGTCGCGTTCGAGCAGTCGTTCTTCCTGTCGGCGCGGCACGCCACGATCTTGGAGCCCAACCAGAACGTGGAACTGGGGAACATCTCCTTCAACAACGCGCGTCGCATCATGGTCGGCGTGCTCGCGTTTCCCGCCCAGCTGCGGGTCGAGCCGTACGGCGGTGGCGGCTTCATGATTGTCGAGCTCCTGAATCCTACCGTGGAGAAATGCACGGGCTGCACGCTGTCGGAACTCGGTCAGCTGCAGGACGAGGCCGACAACGCCGCGAGCAAGGCGTTCTTCTGGTGGATGGGGGGCGTCGACATCAAGCAGGGTCGGCTGGCGCTGTACGGCCACTACATCCTGACGTCGTCGGCCGCGAACTTCCTGATCCAGGGCACGACCCACACGTTCCAGGGCGGCATCCGCTACAGCCTGGGTGGCGCCAAGGAAGGGGTCAGCGACCGGCAGTAAGCAGCCGCAGGAAGAGCACGAGGAGCAGGCCTAGCGGGAGGCCCATGGCGAGCCCTGGATCAGGAACCGCAGCGGCCAATCGACCGCCCGCGTGATGCCGACGCGTGGTGTCACGACGATGGCGAAACGCTGCCGGATCGGGCCGCGCGTGATGCGCAGCCGGCCGCGTGCGCGGGTCAACGGGATGCCGTCCTCCCGGCTCGTCACACCGAGGGCCTCACACAGCTTCGCCGGGCCGGAGCACAGCTCGCGGTCGGGTACCCCGCCCCGCCTGCCTCGCCGCCGGCGCATGGTGTCCAGCCCATGCAGCGGCTCGAGCGCGCGAATCAGCACTGCCGCCGGGAAGCCGACCGCTTCGGTGACGGCGTTGAGGCACCAGTGCATGCCGTAGGTGAAGTACACGTAGGCCGTGCCCGGGGCCTCGAACAGGCTGGCGTTGCGACGCGTGCGCCGGGCCCGATAGCCGTGACACGCCGGGTCGTCGGGGCCGACGTACGCCTCCGTCTCGACGATGCGGCCCGCCGTGCGCCGCCCGCCGACCTCGCTGATCAGGATCTGGCCTAATAGCCTACGCGCGACCTCAGGAGTAGGTCGCGCGTAGAACGACGCAGGCAGTGCGGCGCCGCTCACGTACCGCCGGTGAGCCCGCGCTTCACCTTCGACCAGAAGGACTCGCCCCCGCCCCCGCCCCCGTCGTCGTCCGGTTCGGGCCGCGGCGGTTCGGGAGCGGGCGGCTGCGGCGGCGTGCTCTGCTCTAGCTCGAAGCGCTCGCCCTGATTCTCCCCACCCCGCCCTCGCCCACCCCTCCCGCGGCCACCACGGCGACCGCGGCCACTCCGCCCACCGCGCTCCCCGCGCTCGGAGCCCACCCCCCCGACCACCTCTCCGACCCCGCCCGCCTCGGTCCCTCCGGTCCTCCTCGTACGGAACCGGGGTCGCGGGAGCACTCTCGGTCCCCACCGGCTCCGCCGGCCTCGTGGGCGGCAGCAGCTCGATCCGTGGTTTGAAGTTCGGATCGACCTCCACGACGCCGATCTTCTGGACCCCGGGAGGAGGTCCGACACGCGGCCCGCGAGAGCCGCGCCGGAACCGCGCGCTGCGCGACGGGATGCCGCCGGGCGGCGGGGTGGAGGGGGCGCGGCCCACGAGGGGGGGCGGGGCGGACGACTCGGGCATGGGGGGATCCAGCGCGTCCTCGGCGTCGGTCACGGCCGCGGGCTCGGGTGCGGCAGCGGCCATCGAGGGGGGAGACTCCTCGCGGAGCTTCACCTCGTACGCCCCGTCGCGCTCCTTCGACAAGTCGATGATCTCGGCGTCGTGCGCCTGGCGCAGCAGCTTGGGGAACCGTTCGACCTCGAGCGGCTCTGCTTCGCCGCCCTTGAGCTCGATCATCGTCTCCCGCAGCTCGTCGGCGCTCACGGCCTTGTCACCGCCACCCAGGCGCGACAGCGCCTGTTTGAGTAGACCGAACGCCTCACCCAACGAGAAGCCACCGCCTCCACCCCCTGCGGCAGCCCGGCGGCCCCTGCCTTCGTCGCGCCGTCCCCCCCCCCCTCCTCCTCCCCGCGCCGCCTCGCGCGGCTGCTCCTCGCGCGACTCGGCCCGCGCCGCCCGCCCTGGCTGGGCGGCGGCCCCGGGCACGCCGGGACCCAGCGAGATCTCGTACTGGCCGTTGTCGAGCTTGGTGAGATGGATCAGGCCCTTGTGGGCCGCTTCGACCACGAACTTCGAGAAGCGCGAGAACCCGACGTCCTTCTCGTTGAACGTCGGGTCGATCTCCTGCATCACCTGCTTCAAGCGGTCGGAGCGCATCACGTCGTTGTGCGCCGTCATCTGTTTCACCGCCTCGACCACCAGCTCCCAGGGATCGTGGCGCACGTGCGTGACGTCGCTCTCTTTGGTGAGTCCGGCGAGCTCGTTGTAGGAGTAGTACTCGTCGCAGTTCTGGATCAACAGGTCGCTCGACGACTCGCGGATTCCCACGCCGATCACGTACTTGCCGTACTCCTTGAGCTTCAGCACCAGCGACGAAAAGTCCGAGTCTCCGGAGAGCAGGATGAACGTGCCGATCTCGGGGCGCGTGAAGACCAGCTCCAGGGCGTCGACCGCCAGGCGGATGTCGGTCGCGTTCTTCTTGTTCGACCCGTACGCCGGCGCCCAGATCATGTCGATCGACGATTCCGCGAGCGGCACGATGTACTGGGGATAGCGGCGCCAGTCGGCGTAGGCGCGCTGCACCGCCACCTTGCCCTTGATGATGTCCGATTGCAGCAGGCGCCGCAGCTCCGATTGGAGGTCCGAGCGGATCCCCATCGTCACGTTGTCGAAGTCGATCATCAGCGCCGCGTTGGGCGCGTGGGCGGGGGGCTCGTGGTGAACCGGTCGTGGCAAGTGGGCTTGAGGCGGTTGCGTCATGTGGTTGCGCTCAGTTCCAGGCCGACGACCTGCGCGAGCTCCCGTCGCTTCACCTTTCCGCTTCCGGTCAGCGGGAACGTGTCGAAGAAGCGCACCAGGTCGGGCACTTTGTAGTCGGCGACGGCATCGCGGCAGTAGTCCTTGAGCTCGTCGCCCGTTACGATGGAGCCCTCCGTGGGCACGACGCAGGCGCAGATCAGCTCCCCGAGCGTCTCGTTGGGGATGCCGACGACGCAGGCGTCGCTCACGGCAGGGTGCGTGCGGAGGAGGTCCTCCAGCTCGCGCGGATAGATCTTGTAGCCGCCACGGATGATGAGCTCGTTGCGGCGGCCCATGATCCTGACGTAGCCGTCCTCGTCCACGAGCGCGAGGTCGCCCGTCAGGAAGTATCCCTCGGTGGTGAGCGACCGCGCCGTCTCGCCGGGCATCCGGTAGTAGCCCAGCATGACGTTCGGTCCCTTCACCGCCAGCTCGCCCACCGCCTCGGGGCCGTGCAGGGCGCCGCTCTTCAAGTCGACGACCCTCACGTCCACGCCGGCGATGGGCCGACCGGCCGTCTCCGCCCGCCGCTCCGCCGAGTCCTCGAAGCGGGTGATCGTCACCGTGGGCCCCGTCTCGGTGAGCCCATAGGCGATCTGGACGTCGCACCACTCCCGGATGCGGTGCGCCAGGTCGGGGGAGACCGGGCTCCCCGCGACGATGCCCGTCCGGCAGGTGGTCGGCCGCTGCTCCTCAAACGAGGGATCGCGCATGAGGAGCTCGAACATGGTGGGGACGCCGTGCACGACCGTGAGGCGCTCGCGGCGAATCAGGTCCAGCGCGTCGCGCGCGTCGAACCGCTGCTCGAGCACGAGCGTGCCCCCGCCCGCGATCGTGACCGCCACGACGTGCACGCCAAAGATCGTGAACAGCGGCACGGCGCCGAGGGCCCGATCCTCCCCGGAGTGGCGGAGCGCGTCGGCCGCGGCGCGGGCCGTCGTCAGGATGTTGCGATGCGACAGCGCCACGCCCTTCGGTTTCCCCATCGTGCCCGAGGTGTAGAGGATGGCGAGCGGCTGCTCGGTTGCGTCGACGCGGTCGAGCGCCATGGGCGTGGTGGGGCTCGCTTTCGACACGAGGTCCTGGTACCGATAGACCCGGTCGTCCAGCCAGCGATCTGTCGCGCCGACGAGAACGATCGCGCGCAGCTCCGGCAGCTCGGGCAGCACCTCGTCGTACAGCTCGACGAAGTCGGCTCCCTCGTACGCCTCGGGCACGAGTGCCGCGCGCACCTCCGCGTGGCGCAGTTGGTATTTGAGCTCGTGCAGCGTGAGCGAGGGGTCCAGCGGGACCAACACGACGCCGCGGTACGCCGCAGCGAGGAAGGCGACGACCCACTCCGGCCAGTTCGGCAGGTCAACCGCCAGCCGGTCACCCGGCTGGACGCCGAGGCCGGCCAGGGCGCCGGCCAAGGCTACGGCGTGACTCGAAGACCAGGAACTCCCGGTCCGGATGCTGCTTCGCCCGCTGGGCGAAGAGCGTCGCCAGATGATCGGTCGCCACGTCTACCACGTACCCCACAGCGTTCAGAGTCATTGAAAGTAAACAACTTGCGTGAAAAGTGATAGGTCATTCCCCTAGCACCTTGATGATCACCCGCTTCTTTCGCTGCCCGTCCCACTCCCCGTAGAACACCCGCTGCCACGGGCCTAAGTCCAGCTTGCCTCCCGTGACCGGCACGATCACCTCGTGCCCGATCGTGAGGCTCCGCAGGTGGGCCGCCGCGTTGTCCTCGCCCGTCTCGTTGTGCCGGTAGCGGCCCGGGTCCCACGGGGCGATCGTGCCCTCCAACCACTTCAGGATATCCGACCACAGCCCCGACTCGTGATCGTTGACGAACACCGACGCGGTGATGTGCATGGCGCTCACGAGCGCCACCCCTTCCGCCACGCCGCTCTTGGTCACCTGCTCGGCGACGGTGTCGGTGATGTCGATGATCTCCTGGCGCTGCTTCGTGTTGAACCAGAGGTAGTGGGTGTGGGACTTCATTGGACCCTCCTGAACGCGAAAGTCGGAACGCGGAACGCGGAACAGACGGGCCGGCGTCGGGATGGCTGTTCCGCGTTCCGCCTTCCCCGTTCCGCGTTTGGACCCCGTGTCGAATTGTCACACGCTCGCCAAACCCCTAGATTGCCCCGTCAAATATGCCGCTACCATTCCGCCAGCGGATCTTCGTGATCCTCGTGGCCCTGACGGCCGTGCCGACGGCCCTGGCCGTGGTGGGGTGGGCGCTCGCCGTGCGCACGGTGGGGCCGTCGGCGGGAGCGCGCGTCGCGCTGGAGGAGATGGCGGCGTCGGCGCGCGAGATGCTCGATCACATGGACACGACGCGGCTCGCCCCCGCCGAGCGGGCGGCGCTGCGGCAGCATCTCGCGCAGCTCTCGAACTCGGTGAGCCTGGCGCGCCGCGCCGAAACGTATCTGCGCTACTACGCCGGCGGGTTCGCGCTGGTGGTGATCGTGTTCGGCGCGCTGGCCCTGGTCGTCGCGGTGCGGCTCGCGAGGCATCTCTCGCGCCAGCTGTCGCGGCCGATCGACGAGCTGGTGGGGTGGACGCGGCTGATTCGCCGACGTCTGCCGCTCCCCGGGGAAGGGCTGGCTGCGCGGGGCGCGCCCGAGTTCGAGGCGCTGCGCCAGGCGCTGCGCGAGCTCGCCACAGCGCTCGAGGCCGCCCGCGACAAGGAGCTCGAGGCCGAGCGGCTGCGGGCATTCCGCGAAGTGGCGCGCCGGGTGGCGCACGAGATCAAGAACCCGCTCACGTCGATGCGGATCGCGGTGGATCAGCTCGGTCGGTCGGGTGGACCGGTGGACGGACGGGCCACGGCGGTGGAGGTCCTGGCCGCAGAGACGCGCCGGCTGGAGCGGCTCGCCAAGGAGTTCTCCGAGTTCGGCCGGCTCCCCGAGGGACCGAAGAGCGAGGTCGACCTGGTCGACCTGCTGGTGGAGCTGGGGCGGAGCGCCGTGCCGGGCGACGTCGCGGTGACGGTGCGTGCCAACGGGGCGGGGGAGGGGCCGCCGTGCCGGCTGCTGGGCCACTACGAGCCGCTGCGGCGGGCCTTCTCCAACCTGCTGCGCAACGCCGCGGAGGCGATGGACGGCCACGGAACGATCGAGATCGCCGTGAGCCGCGACGGTCCGGGCATCCTGGTGACGATCGCCGATCACGGCCGGGGGATCTCCGATGAGCTGCGGCACCGCGTGTTCGAGCCCTACTTCACCACTAAGCAGGACGGCACGGGGCTCGGGCTGGCGCTGGTGCGGCAGACCGTCGAAGCGCACAACGGCAGCATCACCGTCGCGGACACGCCGGGCGGCGGTGCCACCTTCTCCATCGTGCTCTCCGCGACATGAGCCCGCGCGTCCTGCTCGTGGACGACGAGGCCAACATCCGCAAGATGGTGGGCGCCCTGCTGCAATCGGAGGGGTTTGAGACCGCCGAGGCGCCGAACGGCGCCGCGGCGCTGGCCACCGTGGAGCGCGAAGCGCCCGACGCCGTGCTGCTCGATCTGATGATGCCGGGCGGGCCCGACGGCCTGGAAACGCTCGAGCAGCTGAAGCGCGTGGCCCCCGACATCCCGGTGGTGATGATGAGCGGGCGCGCGAGCCTGACCGACGCGGTGCGCGCCACCAAGCTCGGCGCGTTCCAGTTTCTCGAGAAGCCGCTGACCCCCGAGGGCGTGCTCACGACGCTGCGCGCAGCGCTCGAGCTGGCGCGCACGCTCGCCGAAAACCGGCGGCTGCACGAGGCGCTGGGGCATTCCGACCCGCTCGTGGGCGTGAGCAAGGCGATGGAGGAGCTCCGTGCCCTCATCGCGCGCGTCGCGCCGACGGAGGTGCGCGTGCTCGTGACGGGCGAATCGGGGACGGGGAAAGAGCTCGTCGCCTCGGCGATCCACCGCCAGAGCGCGCGGGCGGCGAAGCCGTTCGTGTGCGTGAACTCCGCCGCGATTCCCAAGGATCTGGTCGAGTCGGAGCTGTTCGGCCATGAGCGCGGCGCGTTCACCGGCGCCACCGAGCGCCGCATCGGCCGCTTCGAGCTCGCCGACGGCGGGACCCTGCTGCTCGACGAGGTGGGCGACCTGGGGCCCGAGGCGCAGGCGAAGCTGCTGCGCGTGCTCGAGACGGGAGTGATCGAGCGGCTGGGCGGCGAGAAGCCGGTCACGGTGGACGTGCGGGTGATCGCGGCGACCAATAAGGACCTGAGCCGGGCCACGCACCAGGGGCAATTCCGCGAGGACCTGCTGTTCCGGCTCAACGTACTGCCGGTTCACATTCTGCCGTTGCGGGAGCGACCCGAGGACATCCCGCCGCTGGTGCAGCACTTCGCGGCACGCCAGGCCGCCCGGCTCGGGCGCCCGGTGCGGTGCGACGCCGGCGCGGTGCAGCTGCTCGCCGCGTATGCGTGGCCCGGGAACGTGCGCGAGCTGGCGAACCTGGTGGAGCGCCTCGCGATTCTCGCGACCGGCGCCACGATCACCGCCGACGACGTGGCGCGCGTGGTACGGCGGGACGGCGCTCCGCCGCCCTCCCCCGAGGGATGGACCGACGTGGAGCTCTCCGAGGCGCTCGACCAGTTCGAGCGGACGCTCATCGCGCGCGCGCTGTCCGCGGCGCACGGCAACGTGGCCGATGCGGCGCGCAAGCTCGCCACGGACCGCGCCAACCTATACCGCCGCATGCGCCGGCTTGGCCTCGAGCCACCGCGCACCGTGACGGGATGACACGCGCCGCGCGTTCGCGCCCCGCGCGCCCGCCGGAGCCGGTGTCCCGCGTCCTCGCGCCGTGGGCGGCACGGCCTATGCACCGGCGCTGCGCCGTCTCTACCAGGACTCCAGCCATGCGCACGCTCGTCCTCGCCCTGCTCGGCGTCCTCGGACCGGCGCTCGCCACCGGGCAGGACACGGCCATCGTCATCCAGCCCGAGAGCGCCGGCGTCACGGTCCAGCCGCAGGAGCTGCCGCGCCTCGTCGCCGAGGAGGCGATTCGGCTCTACAATGCCCCCTCCACCACCCGACTCGTGGGGCGGTCGCGCCTGCCGCGGGGCAACGAGTGGCGCGGCGACGTGGCCGTGCGGAACGGCGCCGTGTGGGTAGGCGGCCGCGTCCAGGGGACGGTGCTCGTGATCAACGGCGACGCGGTGCTCGACTCCACTGCGGCGATCACGGGCGATCTCATCGTCGTCGGCGGCACGGCGGCACGCGCGCCGGGCGCGTCGGTGGGCGGCGAGGTGCGGATCTACCGCGAAACGCTCGCCTATCGGACGAACGGCGACGAGATCGCCCTCGCCCCCGCGAACCCGCGCCGTTGGTTCCCCAATCTCGGCGTCGAGAAGTCGTGGGGCACCGCCGACTCGCGCTCGTCGCTCACGCTCGCCACCGGCGGCACGTTCAACCGCGTGGAGGGCCTGCCGGTGGTGTTCGGCCCGCTGTTCGACTGGAAGATCGAGCGGAACGTGCGGTTCCGGGTGGACGCCCTGGGCGTGTTCCGCACGGCGGGAGACTTCACCGACAAGCGGAGCGACCTGGGCTACATGGTGCGCACGGCGCTGCGTGCGGGCGAGGTGCCGGCCTACGGCCTCGAGTTCCGCGCGTACGACGTCGTCGCGCCGGTGGAGGATTGGGGGCTGCGCGGCGCCGAGGTCGGATGGGAGGCGTTCCTGTTCCAGCGCGACTATCGCGACTACTACCTGAACAAGGGGATCGCGGGCCGCGCGTCCTTCCAGGCGGAGCGGCCGCTCAGCTTTGCGCTCGAGGTGCGACGCGACTGGCAGACGAGCGTCACGGCGCGCGACCCCTGGACCGTGTTCCGCAACGACCAGGCGTGGCGCCCGAACCCGCCGATCGACGACGGCCATTACACCACGGTGAGCGGAGTGGCGACCCTCGACACCCGGAACGACCCGGCGGAGCCCAGCGCCGGCTGGTACCTGCGCGCGCAGTTCGACAATTCCCGCTCCAAGGACGTGAGCCCGCAGACCGGAGTGCCGACCGCCGTGCGCCCCCCGATCCCGACGGACGGCTCCTACCAGTTTAGCCGCCTGTTCTTCGACTTCCGCCGGTACGCCCGCGTGAGCCCCTCGGGACGGGTCAACCTGCGGTTGCTCGCGGGCGGCTGGATCGGCGGCGACGCGCTGCCCCTGCAGCAGCGGCTCTCCATCGGCGGCGCCGACCCGCTCTCAGGGTACGGCTTCCGCCACAGCGCCTGTAACCGGGACATCCTCGACCCCGCGTTCGCCGGCACGCTGGTCGCGGCATGCGACCGCGTGATCCTGGCGCAGGCGGAGTACCGCGGTCACATCTCGCTACACTGGGCCTACAACTCCTCCTCGCCTGAGGACGAGCAGTCGAAGTCGCTCTTCACGCTCCAGGGACCGGACCTGGTGGTGCTCGGGGACGCGGGTCAGGCGTGGCTGGTGGGCAACGGGCCGGGCCGGCTCCCGAGCGACCGGCTGCCCACCCTCGGCAGCTGGCTTGCCGATCTGGGGCTGGGCGTCGATTGGGGCGGGTTCGGCCTGTACCTGGCGAAGGCCGTGACGGCGGGCGAGCCCGTGCGCTTCACGCTGCGACTCGACCACCGCTTCTGAGGTGAGGCTGGGGCTCGCTCTCCTGGCCTGGCTCGGCGGCGCGGCGGCGGTCTCGCCGGCCGGCGCGCAGGCGCCCGCGTTGACGGTCACGCTGCAGAGCGAGATGCCCCGCATTCAGACCACCGCGCTGCTCGGCGACGGCCGGTTCGTCAGCCTGATGCGCTCGGGCTTCCCCCTGCGACTGCATTACCGCCTGGAGTTGTGGCGGGCCCGCTCCGGCTGGTTCGACCAGTTCATCAACCAATGGTCGTGGGACGCCGTCGCCCGGCACGACCCGCTCGCCGACGATTTCGTGCTGATCCGCACGAGTGGGAGCGTCACCCGCTACTCCGCGCCCGACGAGCTCGAGCACGCGCTCGAGATCCCATACAAGGTGAACCTCAAGCCCCCGCCGAAGGGCTCGGGGAGGTTCTACTTCCTGTGCCGGCTCGAGGTGACGACGCTGAACGACACGGACTTGGAAGAGCTCACCCGTTGGCTCAAGGGGGACGTGAGCCCCGCGGTGTCGGGGGACGGGAATCTCGGGAGCGCGCTGGCGCGCGGAGCGCAGCGGCTGCTGGTGCGGATCGCGGGCCTCCCGCGGCTCACGCTGGAGGCGCGGTCAGAGACCCTGAATCGGAGCGAACAACCATAGGGCACCGTAGGGGCAAGGCAATGCCTTGCCCCTACGAGCCGAACCGCTGATCTATGGCGTGGCGGATCTGGTCGAGCGTGCGGCCCTGAGCCGCGAGATCCGCAGCGAGCCGGGCTTCGCCCATGCAGGTGCTGCACCGGGAGCCATGGTCCGACTCGAAGCAGGTGAGCAGCGAGCGGTGCCCGAAGTGCTTGGAACAGTCGCAGTGGCAGTACAGCCCGTCGAGCACCGCGGGAGCGGTGCGGGCCGCAGCGTAGGCGTCCGCGGCGCCGGGGGTGTTGGGCACCATGCTCGCCGGCAGCACCCGCTCGGCGGTGACGCCGGGGCGCGGATCGGGATCCACCGCACCCACCCCGCGCGCCGGGTGACTGGCTACGAGCACGCCGAGCACGGCCGCGCCTGCCGCGCCCGCGATGACCCAGGGGATGGTCCGGCTCACAGCGCTTCCAGCCGCGCCAGCACGTCGCTCCCGTAAAACATCCTGATGTACTTCGACTGGATCGACGTGAGCCGCCGCACCGCCCAGGCGAGATGCACGAAGTGCGGCTCGAACGGCGGCCGCAGCGGGTGCATGCCCGCCTCCTCGGGAAGGAGGTTCCCCTTGCGCGTGTTGCAGCTCGAGCAGGCCGTCAGGACGTTAGCCCAGCCGTTGGTGCCACCGCGGGACAGCGGGACGAGGTGGTCCCGCGTCAGGCACTCCCGGTGCCGCAGCTCCTGCTGGTTCCGGCCGCAGAACTGGCAGCGGTAGTCGTCGCGGGCGAAGAGGAACGTGTTCGTGACTTGACGGCGGAAGCGGCGGGGGACGTGAACGAACTTGACGAGGCGGATGACGGCGGGGCGCGGGATCGTAAGTCGCTCGCTATGTACTGCCGGGCCGTCCGCTTCGACGATCTCCGCCTTGTGATCAATCACGAGCCGCAGCGCCCGGCGCACGGGCACCATGGTCAAAGGCTCGAACGAGGCGTTGAGCGCGAGGCAGCGCACGGCAATCCCCCCCCCTTCCCCCGGGCGAAAAAGTGGCCGTCTCGCTCACGAGAACAAGACGGCCACGTATGCTACTCAACCCGCTAAGGCGCGGCAAGACCTTAGCTTAAGGCCCGCAACGCCTCGATTTGCTGCTCCACGGATTGGCGCGACGCCCCTCCCGGGGTGGCCCGCCCCTCCACGCTGTCCTCCCAGGTGCCGAGCTGCCCCACGGCTGCCGGGAGGGCGGGATGGATCGCCGCCGCCACCGCCGCCGGCACGCGGTCGAGCGGCACGCCCGTGCGCTCGGCCTCGCGCACCAGCCGCCCCACGAGGCCGTGGCTTTCGCGGAACGGCACGCCGGCTTGGACCAGCAGGTCGGCCAGGTCCGTGGCGCGGAGCGACGCGTCGAGCGCGGCGCGCATGCGGTCCGCGTCCGCGGTCATGCCGGCGATCGCACCGGTGACGGCCGGGAGCACGAGGGCAAGCGTGTCGAATGCGTCGAACAGCAGGGCCTTGTCCTCCTGCAGGTCCTTCGAGTACCCAGCGGGAATGCCCTTGAGCGTCGTCACCAGCGCCACCACGTCGCCCAGCAGGCGGCCGGCTTTGGCCCGGGCGAGCTCGAACACGTCGGGGTTGCGTTTCTGCGGCAGCAGGCTCGACCCGGTACTGAAGTCGTCCGACAGCCGCACGAACCCGAATTCCGCGCTGGTGTAGAGCACGAGCTCCGCCGCGAGGCGCGAGAGGTGCGTGCCGACGAGGGCGAGGGCGAAGAGCACTTCGGCGACGAAGTCGCGGTCGCCGGTCGCGTCCAGGGCGTTCGCAGAGATCGAGCGAAACCCGAGTGCTTCTTTCAACAGCACGCGGTCGACGGCAAACCCCGATCCTGCAAGCGCCCCGGACCCGAGCGGCAGCTCGGCGACCCGGCGCCGCGCGTCGGCGAGACGCTGGCGGTCGCGTACCAGCGGCCACGCGTGCGCCAGCAGCACGTACGCCCAGCGCACCGGCTGCGCGCGTTGGCCGTGCGTATAGCCCGGCAGCAGCACGTCCACCGCCTCCTGGGCGCGCGCGACGAGCGTACGCGCCAGCGCGGCGAGGTCCGAGTCCAGCTGGTCGATCGCTGTGAGCGTCCAGAGGCGGAGGTCGGTCGCCACCTGATCGTTGCGGGACCGCCCGGTGTGGAGCTTGCCGGCCACCGGGCCGACCTCCTCGTACAGCAGACGCTCGACCAGCGTATGCACGTCCTCGTCCGGCGCCCCCACCGCCGCGCCGTCGGCGAGCCGCTCGGCGACGCGGTCGAGGCCGTCGAGCAGCTGCGACTCCTCCGCGGGCGTCACCACGCCGACGCGGCCCAGGGCGTGGACCCATGCCTTGCTGGCGGTGACGTCCTGCGGCCACAGCCGGTGATCCACGGGAAGGCTGCGGTTCAGGGCGTCGAGCGCCTCGCTCGGTCCCAGGCTGAACCGGCCGCCCCACATCTGATGAGGGGGAGCGTGGGTCTCCGTCGGCTGGCGCGCCATCATTCCGCGGCCGCGCCGACTTCGGACTGCCGGCGCGTCGCCTCCAGGCCCGCGCCGATCTTGATCGCCAAGCCATAGAGGTGAATGAAGCCGGCGGCGTCCTTCTGGTCGTACACGTTGTCCTTGCCGAACGTGGCGTAGGACGGCTGATACAGCGCGTAGGGGCTTTCCCGGCCCGCCACGGCGACGTTCCCCTTGAACAGCTTGAGCCGCACGGCGCCGGTCACGTTCTTCTGCGTCGCGGCGACGAGCGCATCGAGCGCTTCCCGCTCCGGCGTCCACCACCGACCGTCGTACACCAGGTCCGCGTAGCGGAGCGCGAGCTCGTCCTTGAGTCGCAATGTGCGGCGGTCGAGCACGAGCTGCTCGAGCTCGCGATGCGCGGCATGCAGCAGCGTCCCGCCCGGGGTCTCGTACACACCGCGCGACTTCATCCCGACGAGCCGGTCCTCCACGACGTCGGCCCGGCCGACGCCGTGCTCGCCCGCCAGCGCGTTCAGCGACTCGAGCAGCTCGACGGGACCCAGGGGAACGTTGTTCACGGCGACGGGCGTGCCTTCCTCGAAGCCGATCTCCACCAGGGCGGGGAGGTCGGGGGCCTCGAGCGGGTCGGCCGTCATCGCGAAGATGTGCTCGGGGGGCTCCTTGGCGGGATCTTCGAGGATGCCGCCCTCATGTGAGCAGTGCCACAAGTTGCGGTCGGTCGAGTACGGCTTGTCGAGCGTCGCCTGGACCGGGATGCCCTTCGCCTTGACGTAGGCGATCAGGTCCTCGCGGCCCTGGAACTGCCACTCACGCCACGGCGCGATGACCTGGAGCTCGGGAGCGAGCGCGGCGTAGGTAAGCTCGAAGCGGACCTGATCGTTCCCCTTACCGGTGCAGCCGTGGGCGACGGCCTGGGCGCCGGCGCGCTGGGCCGCAGCGACTTGGTGCGCGGCCGTCACGGGGCGCGCCATCGCGGTGCCGAGGAGGTAGGTGCGCGCGTACACGGCGCCGGCGCGCAGCGTCGGGAACACGAAGTCCCGCACGAACTCCTCGCGCAGGTCGGCGACCACGCAGTCCACGGCCCCGGAGCGTTTGGCTTTCTCGACCAGGCCGTCGAGCTCGCCGGGCCCCTGCCCCACGTCCGCCGCGAAACACAAAACCCTGGCGCCATACCGCTCGTGGAGCCAGGGAACGATCGCCGACGTGTCGAGTCCGCCGGAATACGCGAGGACGACCAACGGCCCCATAGTGTGCTCCTTGCAGTTTATGCAAGATGATGCATAAACATACACGCCCGAGGCGCGCTGTCAACCGCCGCCTGTTGCGCGATCGCCACTCGCGTGCGACGTGAAACGCGCTCCGGCGCCTGGCGTCCGCTGGCGAGCCGTGGCAACTTGGCGCGGGGAGGCCCGCATGAACCGACGAGATATGATGCGCGTGCTGGGCGGCGCGCTCGCGCTGCCGCTGCTCGCCGGCCTGCCGCCCGAGCGGCTCGACGCGCTCGGCCGCGCCGCGCACCGCCGCGCGCGGGCCCGCGCGGGGGGGTTCGCGGTGCTGGACCCGCACCAGGCGGAGACGGTGGCGACCATCGCCGAGATGATCATCCCCGAGACCGACACGCCGGGTGCGCGCGCCGCGCACGTGCCCGAGTTCATCGATCTCATGCTCGCCGAATGGTTCGCCGATGACGACCGCGCGCGCTTCCTGGCGGGACTCGCGGACGTGGACGAGCGGAGCCGCGACCTGTTCGGCGCGGACTTCCTGACCACGTCCGAGCCACAGCGGGCGGCGATCCTCTCGGGGCTCGACGCGGAGGTGGCGGCGCTGCGACGCGCCAAGGCGAAACCCGAAAAGCATTTCTTCCACCAGATCAAGTCGTTCACGCTGTACGGCTTCTATACGTCGGAGATCGGGGCGGCCGAGACGCACTTCGAGATCATCCCGGGCTCGTACGACGGCTGCGTGCCCCTGCCATGAGCGCCCTCGCCAAGACGTTCGACGCCATCGTGGTGGGCTCCGGGATCTCGGGCGGCTGGGCGGCGAAGGAGCTGTGCGAGCGTGGCCTCAGGACGCTGGTGCTCGAAGCCGGGCGACCCATCGATCCGGCGCGCGATTACGTCGAGCATGTGCCGCCGTGGGAGGTGCGCTTCCGGGGCAAGGGCGACCGCAAGGCGCTGGAGCGCGACCAGCCGATCCAGAAGCGCTGCTACGCCTGCAACGAGTACAGCGGCAAGTTCTTCGTGAACGACCGCGACAATCCCTACACGTTCGATCCCGGCAAGCCGTTCCACTGGATCCGCGGCCGGCAGGTGGGAGGGCGCTCCATCATGTGGGGCCGGCAGGTGTACCGCTGGAGCGACCTCGACTTCGAGGCGAATGCGAAGGACGGCTTCGGCGCGGACTGGCCGATCCGCTACGCCGACATCGCTCCCTGGTACGACTACGTGGAGGAGACCATCGGCGTGAGCGGGGCGAAGCTCGGCCTCGCCCAGCTGCCCGACGGCAAGTTCCTTCCCCCGATGCCGCTGAACTGCGCCGAGCAGGTGGTGCAGGAGGCCGTGGCGCGGCGCTTCGGCAGCGAGCGGGTGGTCACCATCGGCCGGTGCGCGGTGATCACGGTGCCGCACGGCGGCCGTGCGGCGTGCCACTACTGCGGCCCGTGCGAGCGCGGCTGCATCACGCGCTCCTACTTCTCGAGCGTCAGCGTCACGCTGCCCCTAGCGCAGGCGACCGGGCGGGTGACGCTGCGGCCCTACAGCGTGGTGCAGAGCGTCATCTACGACGAGAAGAAGGACCGCGCCGTCGGCGTGCGCGTCATCGACGCGCAGACGCGCGAGGCACTCGAGTTCCACGCGCGCGTCGTCTTTCTGTGCGCGTCCGCGCTCGAATCGACGCGCCTCCTCCTTAACTCGGCGACACCGCGCTTCCCCACCGGGCTCGCCAACTCGAGCGGCGAGGTGGGGAAGAACCTGATGGACCACTGCATGGGCGGCGGGGCGCGGGGCACGATCCCGGGCATGGAAGACCGGACCGTCCACGGTCGCCGCCCCAACGGGATCTACGTGCCTCGCTTCCGCAACGTCGCGACCGCGCACCCCGACTTCCTGCGCGGCTACGGCTTCCAGGGCGGCGCGGACCGCGAGGGCTGGACCCGGGGGGAAAACCTGCCCGGCTTCGGCGCGGAGTTCAAGCGCACGCTGCGCACGCCGGCGCCGTGGCGCTTCTCGTTCTACGGGTTCGGCGAGTGCCTGCCCCGCCCCACGAACTACGTCGAGCTCGACCCCGACACGAAGGACGCCTGGGGCATCCCGGCGCTTCGCATCCACTGCGAATGGAGCGACAACGAGCGCAAGGTACTCAAGGACATGTCGGTCTCGGCGGCCGAGATGCTGGAGGCCGCCGGGGCGAAGGACATCGAGCCCATCGCCGAGGACAATGCGCCCGGCCTGACGATCCACGAGATGGGCACGGCGCGCATGGGCCGCGACCCCAAGACCTCGGTGCTCAACGCCTGGAACCAGTGTCACGACGTGAAGAACCTGTTCGTCACCGACGGCGCCTGCATGACCTCCTCCGCCTGCCAGAATCCCTCCATCACCTACATGGCGCTCACGGCGCGCGCCGTGGCGCACGCGGTGGAGCAGATGAAACGACACGAGCTGTAATGGACCGGCGCTCGTTCGTCGGGACGACCGCCGCCATGCTCGCCGGCACGCGGCCCGCGGCGCGCCACGCACGCCACAAGCTCGGCCGCATCGGGCTGCAGCTCTATACCGTGCGGCACGAGCTGCAACGGGACTTCGCCGGCACCATCGCCCGGGTCGCGGCGACCGGCTACCGGGAGGTCGAGTTCGCGGGCTACTTCGGGCAGGCGCCGCGCGACGTGCGCGCCCTGCTCGACCAGCACGGCCTCTCGGCCCCGTCAGCGCACGTGTCGCTGGCGCCGGATCAGTGGCGCGCGGCGCTCGACGCGGCGCCCGTGATCGGACACCGGTACGTCGTCGTGGCCTGGATCCCGGCCGAAGCACGGCGCACCCTCGACGACTACAAGCGCATCGCGGAGAGCTTCAACCACGCCGCAACGGAGGCGCGGGCGGCCGGCCTGCAGTTCGCGTATCACAACCACGACTTCGAGTTCGCGCCGCTCGAGGGCCGGCTGCCGTACGACGTGCTGCTCGCCGAGACCGACCCGCACCTCGTCCAGCTCGAGATCGACCTCTACTGGATCACCAAGGGCGGGCAGGACCCGCTCGCCTACTTCGCGCGCTGGCCCGGCCGCATCCCCATGGTTCACGTGAAGGATTCCGCCGGGCCGCCCGACCATCGCATGACGGACGTGGGCGCGGGGAGCATCGACTGGAAGCGGATCTTCGCGCGCCGCGACCAAGCAGGGATCCGGCACGCCTTCGTCGAGCACGACGCGCCGGCGGATGCCTTCGCCTCGATTCGCGCGAGCTACGAGTATCTGAGACAGCTCGAGTTCTGATGAACCGGCGAGAGGCGGTGGGAGTCCTCGGAGCGACCGCCCTCGGTTCCCACGCTATAGCGTGGGCTCGGCCAGGCACTGCCCTTAAGGGCAGTGTGGTGCCGAGCCGAGGCTTCAGCCTGGGAAAACTGCGCCAGGCGGTATGTCGGTGGCCCTTTCAGCAAATCCCCCTCCCCGACCTATGCCGCGCGGCGGCGGGCATGGGGCTCGCCGCCATCGACCTGCTCGGGCCCGACGACTGGGAGCGCGTGCGGGACTACGGGCTGGTCTGCTCGATGGGCTACCCGGCGATCCGGCGCGACTTCATCGCCACGGGGTTCAATGACCGCGCCAATCACGCGCTGCTCGTCGGCGAGCTCGAGAGCGCGATCCCGCTCGCGGCGCGGCACGCGGTGCCGAACCTGATTGCGATGTTCGGCAACCGACGGGGGCGGAGCGACGCCGAAGCGACGGACAACTGCGTCGCCGGGCTTGAGCGGATCAAGGCGCTCGCCGAAACATACGGGGTGACGCTCTGCCTGGAGCTGCTGAACAGCAAGGTGGATCACGCCGATTATCAGGGCGACCACACCGCGTTCGGGGTCGCGGTGGTGCGGGCGGTCGACTCTCCCCGCGTGAAGCTGCTGTTCGATATCTATCACATGCAGATCATGGAAGGCGACATCATCCACACGATCCGGGACGCGCACGAGCACATCGGCCACTTCCACACGGGCGGCGTGCCCGGCCGTCACGAGCTCGACGACACGCAGGAGCTCAACTACCACGCCATCGCGGGGGCCATCGCCGCGACCGGCTTCGCCGGCTACGTCGCCCACGAGTTCGTACCGACGCGCGATCCGTTGACTTCGTTGCGCGACGCCGTCCGAACCTGCGCGGTTTGAGGAGCGAACTTCCGCATGCCAGCCATCCGGCAACAGAAGAGCTACGACGTATGCATCGTCGGATCCGGCGCCGGCGGCGGCATGGCGGCCTACGTGCTGACGCAGGCCGGCGCCGACGTGATCCTGCTGGAAGCCGGCGGACCCTGGGACAACCTCAAAGACTCCGCGATGCTCACCTGGCCCTACGAGTCGCCGCGCCGCGGCGGGTCCACCAAGGAGCGCCCGTTCGGCGAGTTCGACGCCTGCATCGGCGGGTGGGACATCGAGGGCGAGCCGTACACCACGGCACCCGGCTCCCGCTTCCGCTGGTGGCGGGCGCGGATGGTGGGCGGCCGCACCAACCACTGGGGCCGCATTTCCCTGCGCTTCGGGCCGTACGACTTCAAGCGTAAGGCCCGCGACGGCCTGGGCGACGACTGGCCGATCGCCTACGAGGACGTGGCGCCGTTCTACGACCGCGTGGACCGGCTGATCGGGGTCTTCGGCAGCAAGGAGAACCTCCCGAACGAGCCGGACGGGGTGTTTCTGCCGCCCCCACGCCCGCGCTGCCACGAGCTGCTCGTGAAGCAGGCGGCGGACCGGCTGCGCATCACGTGCATTCCCTCACGGCTGTCGATCCTGACGCGGCCGCTCAACGGCCGGGCGGCATGCCACTACTGCGGGCAGTGCAACCGCGGCTGCAAGGTGAACGCGAACTTCACGTCCACCAACGTGCTGGTCGCTCCCGCCCTCGCCACCGGCAGGTTGACGCTCGTGACCAACGCGATGGCGCGCGAGGTGACGGTGGACGGCGCCGGGCGCGCCACCGGGGTCGCCTACGTCGACAAGACCACCGGGGCCGACCGCCATGTGCGCGCCCGCGTCGTGGTGCTGGCCGCGAGTGCCCTGGAGTCCGCCCGGCTGCTGCTGAACTCCAGGTCCGGCCTGTATCCGAACGGCCTGGCCAACGCGAGCGGCACGGTCGGGAAGTACATCACCGACACCACCGGGACGGATGTGGCCGGCTTCATTCCCAGGATGATGGACCACGTGCCGCACAACCACGACGGCGTGGGCGGCATGCATCTGTACATGCCGTGGTGGCTCGAGGAGCAGAAGCTCGACTTCCCGCGCGGCTACCACATCGAGGTGTGGGGCGGCACGCACGTGCCGGGAGAAGGGTTCATGGGCGGCATTCACCGCTACCCGCCGGGCGGCGGCTACGGCAAACAGCTCAAGGACGACTACCGCCGCTACTACGGCGCCACGATCGGCTTCTCGGGCCGCGGCGAGATGATCCCGAATGACGACTGCTCTTGCGAGATCGATCCGCGCACCGTGGACCGGTGGGGGATTCCCGTGTTGCGCTTCCACTGGAAGTGGTCGGACCACGAATACAAGCAGTCGAAGCACATGCAGGAGACCTTCCGGGCGCTGATCGCCGAGATGGGCGGCGAGGTGTTCTCGCCGATGCCGACCGCCGAACAGGGATACGGGCTCGCGACCGGCGGGACCATCATCCACGAGCTCGGCGGGACGCGCATGGGCAACGACCCCGGGACGTCGGTGCTGAACCGCTGGTGCCAGGCGCACGACTGCAAGAACCTGTTCGTAACGGACGGCGGGCCGTTCGTGTCGCAGGCCGACAAGAACCCCACGTGGACCATCCTCGCGCTGTCGATGCGGACGAGCGATTACATCGCGGACCAGATGAAAAGGCGGGCGCTGTGATGCGAATCGGCGCCGAGTGGCGGTCCCTCCGGCTCGGGACGCCAAACTTCCCCACCCTGCCGCCCCTTGCGTCTTCGCCTGCGGGACCGCCACTTGGCGCCGATGCCGTCATAGCCGCCTGGTCACTTTTGGCGGCGAGACCCCGAGCCGAAGGGGCTGCCGGTCCCGCAGACACGGGGACCCTATGAGCACCATGAACCGTCGTGATGTCGTGGGGCTCCTCGCCGTGGCCCCGCTCGCCACGGCGTTCCGGTGGGCGCCGGAATCGGTGTGGCGCGCCGCGGCCCTGGCGCGTGGGGCGCCGGACCGGGGCGCGCCCTATGAGCCGAAGTTCTTCACCGCGCACGAGTGGGACACGGTGCGCGTGGTCGTCGACCTGATCATCCCCAAGGACGAGCGGTCGGGCAGCGCCACGGACGCCGGCGTGCCCGAGTTCATGGACTTCATGTGCGGGGACGACCCCGACCTCCCGACCCCGATCCGGGGCGGGCTCGCCTGGCTGGACCATGAGTGCGACGATCGCTACGGCAAGACCTTCGTGGCCTGCGCCGACGGCGAGCGCGCCGCGGTGCTCGACGACATCGCCTGGCCAAAGAAGGCGAAGTCCGAGTACTCGGCCGGCGTCGCGTTCTTCAACAGCTTCCGCGACCTCACGGCCTCCGGCTTCTTCTCGAGCAAGCTGGGCGTGCAGGACCTGCGCTACATCGGCAACACCTTCGTCGCCGAATGGAAGGGCTGCCCACCGGACGCGCTCGCCAAGCTCGGCGTCAGCTACGATCTCCTGACGCGTCCCCCCCGTCACGACTGACTCGGAGCGCGAGCGTGGAGCAACGACTGGGCGTCGGGTTCATCGGCAGCGGATTCAACGCCAAGTTTCACCTGCAGGCGTTCCAGGCGGTGCGGGACGCGGACGTGGTGGGCGTGTGGAGCCCGAACACGCAGCATGCCGAGGAGACGGCGGCTCTCGCCCGCACGCTCGACGTCGGTGCGGCGCAGCCGTACCGCTCGATCGCCGAGATGGTCGCGGACCCGAGGGTCGGCGCGCTGTGGCTGTGCGGGCCGAACTTCGCGCGCATCGAAAACGTCGAAGAGATCGTGGACGCCGTGAACCGGGGCAAGGGCGAGCTCGCCGGAATCGCCTGCGAGAAGCCGCTCGCGCGCACCGTCGCCGAGGCGAAGCGAGTCGCCGAGCTCGTGAAGCAGACCGGCCTCGCCCACGGCTACCTCGAGAACCAGGCGTTCGCGCCGGCCGTGACGCACGGGCGCACGCTCCTGTGGGCCCGGGGGGCGTCACTCACCGGCCGGCCCTATCTCGCCCGCGCGGCGGAAGAGCACAGCGGACCGCACATGCCGTGGTTCTGGCAGGGCAAGCTCCAGGGCGGCGGTGTGCTCAACGACATGATGTGCCACTCGGCACTCGTGGTGCGCTACCTGCTCACCCGGCCGGGCGCGGCGTCGTCCACCGTCCGCCCGGTGCGCGTGACCGGCCACATCGCGAGCCTGAAGTGGACCCGTCCGGAGTACGCGAAGCGCCTGCAGCACATGATGGGAAAGGACGTGGACTACACGAAGGCGCCCGCCGAGGACTTCGCGAGCGTGCTGATCGAGTTCGCCACGGACGAGGGCGCGACGGCCCTGGGCGAAGCCACCACGTCGTGGAGCTTCGTCGGGGCCGGCCTCCGGCTCTCGGCCGAGCTGCTCGGCCCCGAGTACTCGATGGCGTGGAATTCGCTCGACACCGGCTTGCGCCTGTTCTTCAGTCGCGAGGTGAAGGGCAAGGCCGGCGAAGACCTCGTCGAGAAGCAGAACGCCGAGATGGGACTGATGCCCGTCGTGACGCACGAGTCGGCGACGTACGGCTACGACGCCGAAGACCGACACTTCGTGCGCGTGTTCCTGAAGCGCGAACGGCCGGAGCTGACGTTCGACGACGGCGTCGAGGTGATGCGAGTCCTCATGACGGCCTACATGAGCGCCGAGCAGGGAAGGACGCTGGACTTCCCCCCGGCGGGCCTCGAGACATTCGTGCCTGCCGTCGCCAAGGGAACCTGGAAGCCCTAACGCGGAACGTGGAACGCGGAACGCGGAACATCACGTCGAGCGTCGGAGCGCGAGCCGCTTGTTCCGCGTTCCGACTTCCGCGTTCCGCGTTCAGGTGGCTGGCGCTCCTGGCGCTCATTGCCGCACCGATCCGCTCAGCGGCGCAACAGTGGCCCGTCAATTCTCCAGACCGCCCCCGGCCGCCAGTCGTGGATCCCGGTCCCGAGCGCCCGACGGCAGCGCCGCCCTCGGACGCGATCGTGCTGTTCGACGGCACGAGCCTCGCCGCGTGGCAGTCGCCGGACGGCACTCCGGCGAAATGGCTCGTCCGTGACGGCTCCGTCGAGGTCGCACCGGGCACGGGTCCGCTCGTGACCAAGCGCGCCTTCGGCGACGTGCAGCTCCACCTCGAGTGGGCCGCTCCGACTCCACCCGCGGGCGAGGGACAGGAGCGCGGCAACAGCGGTGTGTTCCTGATGACCCACTACGAGATCCAGGTGCTCGACGGCTACCACAACGACACCTACGCCGACGGCGCGGCGGCCGCTGTGTATGGGCAGACGCCGCCGCTCGCGAACGCGTGCCGCCCGCCAGGGCAGTGGCAGACGTACGACATCGTGTTCCACCGTCCTCGCTTCGCGCCCGACGGCGCGGTGCGGGATTCGGCGCGGGTCACCGTGCTCCACAACGGCGTGCTGGTGCAGGACAACACCGTGATCACGGGCTGGACGGTGCACGCCGAGCGGGCGCGCTACCGGCCGCACGCGGATCGGCTGCCGCTGCTGTTGCAGGACCACGGGAACCGGGTCCGGTACCGCGATATCTGGATCCGCGAGCTGCCGGGCCCGTAACCCGCGCTACGCGCTCCAGCCCGCACGGTACGTGGGACGGACGTACTCCTCGGGCACCTTGACGTTGGTGATCTGACCGGTCTGCTGGGCGATTTCGAGGACCTTTCCCGTCCGCACCGCGAGGTTGCCGAGCAGCACCATCTCCGTGAGCGGCCCCGCGTACTCCGCGAAACTCGAGTTGGCTTGCCCCTGGCCCTTGCACGCGGCGATCCATTCGGCGTACACGCCGGCCGAGCGCGCGTACTTCGGCGCCGGCGGGTGCGCCGCGACATCCGCCTGCTTCGCCGGGTCGAGAAGGCGGGGGTCGTCGCCATAGGTGCCCGCCAGGAGCTTGCCGTCCGTGCCGATCCACAGCTGCCCTTGGTTGTCGGGAGGCCACTGCAGGTCGTCGGCGACCTCGGGCGGGCGCGGGGGATAGAGGCCGCCGTCTCGCCACACGAGCTTCGCCTCGGGGCGCCCGGCGCGGGCCGCGAACGAATAGCTGATGCGCGAGCTCGCGGGTGCGGTCTCCGTGTAGAGCTTCGTGGCTTCCGGCTCGATCCGGACGGGCCGTCCGAGGTCGAGCGTCCAGAACGCCGCGTCCATCAGGTGGCAGGCCATGTCGCCCAGGGCGCCGCAGCCGAAGTCCCACCAGCCGCGCCACTTGAACGGCGCGTAGGCGGGGTGATAGGGCCGCAGCGGCGCCGGGCCGAGCCACAGGTCCCAGGCGAGGGTCGCGGGCGTGAAGTACTCCTCGAGCGGCCGATCCTGCCCCTGCGGCCAGATGGGCCGGTTGGTCCAGCAGTGGACCTCGCGCACCGTGCCGATCGCGCCCGCTTCCACCCACTCACGGATCTGGCGCGTGCCCTCGTTGGCGTGCCCCTGGTTCCCCATCTGCGTGACGACCCTGGACTTCTTGGCGGTCTCGACCATCGCGCGCACTTCGTCGATGGTGCGGGCGAGCGGCTTCTCGCAGTAGACGTGCTTGCCCGCTTTCATCGCCATGATCGCGGCGGCGGCGTGGGTATGGTCCGGCGTGGCGATGACGACGGCGTCGATGCGCTTGGCCTCGCGCTCAAGCAGCTCCCGAAAGTCCTTGTAGCGTTTCGCCCTGGGGTACTTCGCGTAGGTCTCGGCGGCGGTCGCGTCGTCCACGTCGCACAGCGCGTAGATGTTCTCCGTGGCGACCCCCTTGACGTCTTCGCGCCCCCGCCCGCCGACGCCGATGCAAGCGATGTTGAGCGTGTCGCTCGGCACCCGGAACCCGCGCCCCAGCACGTGCCGGGGCACGATGGTGAACGCGACGGCCGCGCCGGCGTCGCCGACGAACGTGCGTCGCGAGATGCGCTTGCGTGCCATGATGGGAGCCTCCTCAGTCGGCTGCGGCCGGTTGCGGCGCGCGCGCGGGTCGGAACAAGACGGCGAACAGCACGAGAATCGCGAAGGCCATCGACGCCGGATACATCCAGATGCGTGGCCAATCGTGCGTCACGGCTCCCCCTCCGCCCGCGCTGGCGAAGGCGCCTACCACCCGACCCGACACCCAGGCGCCGATCGCATAGCCGATGCCGTTCGTGACGACGTTGATCATCCCCTGCGCGGCAGCGCGGATCCGCTCGCCCGCCCGCTCGTCGGTGTAGATCTGACCCGCCACGAAGAAGAAATCGTAGCAGACGCCATGCAACAGGATCCCGGCGTAGAGCAGCCACATCCCGCCGCCGACGTCGCCGTTGCCGAACGCGACGTAGCGCAGCGTCCACGCTAGCATGCCGCCGAGCATGATGGTCTTGATGCCGTAGCGCCGCAGGGCGAACGGCAATAGCAGCATGAAGAAGATCTCCGACATCTGCCCGAACGTCTGGATGAAGGCGGGCTCGGGGGCGTGGATCTCGTTCAGGAAGAGATTGGTGAACGCATAATAGAACTGGAGGGGGATGCACAGCAGGAACGAGCCCAGCACGAAGACGAAGAACGTGCGGTCCCTGAGCAGCTGCAGCGCGTCGAGCCCCAAGGCGTTGCGCAAGGTGAACGGCGTGCCCGCGGCCTTGGGGGGGGTATGGGGCAAGGCGAACGAGTACAACCCGAGGGCGAGCGACGCGATCGCCGCGACGCGCATCGGCACCGCCTGAGCATCGGCGTGCAGCACTTTCCCGATCAGGATGCCGGCGACGATCCACCCGATTGTGCCGAGCACGCGGATGAACGGGAAATCGCGCGCCGGATCCTCCACGTTGTGGAACGAGATCGAGTTCGTGAGCGACAGGGTCGGCATGTAGCACAGGGCGTACAGAATGAGGACCGGGAAGAAGGTCCAGAACGTGGTCAGCGTCGACACGTACCAGAGGATCACGCCGCCCACCAGATGGAGCATGGCCAGCAACCTCTCGGTGGCGAAGAAGCGATCCGCGAAGACCCCCATGAAGAACGGTGACACGATCGCCGCGATGGCCGTCGTCATGTACGCGGCACCCACTTGGGGACCGCTGAAATGCCGCGTGCTCCCGAGGTAGGTCCCCATCGTGACGAACCACGCCCCCCACACGAAGTACTGGAGGAACATCATCGCCGAGAGCTTGACCTTGATCACGGCAGCACCCTGATCTTGATGTTGCGGTAGGCCACCCAGTAGTCATGCTCCTGGAGGCCGACGTACCCCTCGGGATTGCGGCCGTAGTGCGGGTGCGGGGCGAACTTGCTCGCCTTGACGCGCGCCTCCCAGTCCGGACTGCCGAGCTCGTACTCAACCACCTTGACGCCGTTGAGCCAGTGCTCGACGTGGTTCCCGTTCACCACGAGACGGACCTGGTTCCATTGACCCGCGGGGTGCACGACGCCGGCGGGCGAGGGATACAGCCCGTAGTCCGATCCGGCCGCGGTGAGGCGCGACTGCCCGTCGGGATGCCCGGCGTCGTCGAGGACCTGCATCTCCGGAGCACTCCAGTAAATGGCGTCGTCGTCCTCGCTCGCCCGGTAGAAGATGCCGCTGTTGCCATTCGGGGCGATTTTCCATTCGAGCGACAGCTCGAAGTTCTTGAACTTCTCGGTGGTGATGATGTCGGCGGCCCGGCGGACCCGCGTGAGCGCGCCGTCCACCACCTGCCACCCCGACGGCAGGGTGTCCATCTTCCACCCCCGCCAGCCGGTAGTGGTCTTGCCGTCGAACAGAAGCCGCCACCCGGCGGCGCGCTCGGCTGGCGTGAGGGTGTTGAGCGACGCCTGCGCGCGGGCGGCGGGCGGCAGCGCCGTGACAAGGCAGGCGACGAGCAGGGTTACAGCCGTTGGTTGTTTCACGTGGGCTCCCGGGATGGGGAAAAACCGGGATCAACACTACGCCGCACGGCGAGACTAGGGAAGTTGGGTTGCGACTGACGATCAGTCGGGCAGGCCTGCGCCCTCCTTGAGCCGGGCCTGCACGGCGCGGCGCGCCCGCTCGCCGCGGGTGATCACCAGGACCGCGTCGTCCCCGGCGATCGTGCCGATGATTTCCGGCCACCCGGCCGCGTCGAGCGCGAGGCCGAGCGCCTGCGCCCCGCCGGCCGGCGTCTTGAGCACGAGCAGCGGACCCACGCCGTCGAGCGACACGAGGGTGGTGGGCAGGAGCTGCTCGAGGTGCGGCCGCATCGCCCCCCCCGGTCCCCCCTCGGGCGGCGGCGCGTAGTGGGATCCGCCGTCCGGCGCCGCGACCTTGGCGAGCCCCAGCTCGCGGATGTCCCGCGACAGGGTCGCCTGCGTCACCTCGAAGCCCTCCGCCTTCAGCAGCTCGCGCAGCCGCTCCTGGCTCGCGACCGTCTGAGCGCGAACGATCTTCAGGATGGCCGCGTGGCGCTGGGTTTTCATGGGGCCGGAATCTAGCCGCGAACCACGCGTCCGCGCGAACAGGCGGGCAGTCTTCGGGTTACAGCCGGGACACCACGTATGCGGCGTTGATCTTGAGCAGCCAAAACCCGTTGTCGGTCACGTGCTTGCCGGGCTCCGGCCCATGCTGGGCGTCGAGCTCGTTGAGGAAGGCCTCGAGCTGCGCCCGCGCGGCCGCGGCGTTGCCACGCTCGAGCGACGCCTGCGCCTGGTCGAGCTTGACCTCGAGGCTGTGACAGACGCCTTCGGTCGTGACCCAGTGAAGGCCGCAGCTCCTCGTGACCAGCCCGCGTAACCGAGCCAGCAGGCCGGACGCAGCTGGTATGTCAACCGACTCGATCCCGACCGTAAGCCCGGTGAAGCTGTTGTCTTCGACTCGTGGGGCCTCGGCCACCCGATCTTCGTCCGCCGGGCTCACCGTCGGCGCGTCGTAGCGCCCTTCAACCCAGAACCGCGCGACCCCTGGGAGGCCCCGTGCGCGGAGCTCGAACCCCGGTCGCGATACCCCTGGCGCGACGTCCTGCTGCCGCGACGCGGAGCCCCAGAACGCAACGGAATCGCCCGGCTGGGGTCCCACAGTCACCCAGGAGCGAGCCGGCTCGGGAGCACGAACGCTGACGACCGGTGCTCTCGCCTGAACGACGAACACGCGTGCGTGTTGCTCGCTTGCCGGGTCAATCGTCAGCGTGTAGCGAAGGAGCAACACCCCGCCGGTGACGTCATAGCGCGCGCTATCGACACGGGCGTCCGCCACGAGGCGATCCCCGCGAGGCCACGGGATCACTTGGGCGGTTGCGACCCGCGTCGCGAGACACAGCACCGCGGCCCACGCCGGGGCCCGGAGACAAACCTTCATCACGCCCTCCATCACAACCTCCGAAACCGGAGGTGGTAGCTGCCCGGCTCGTGCCTCAAGTAGCCGCCCCGGATCAGGGGAGAGCGAACGAGTAGTTCCAGGTACCCCTCGAGCTCGTCCACCAACTCCCCTGACGCATCGACCACGTCCACTTCCTGGCCGCACCGGTGTTCGGCGTGACCCGAAGCGGCGGTGAAGTTGCGGTCGAGATCGAACAGCCCACCCCACTGCAGACTGATATCATTGAACGGAATCCGCTCGTGGGTCACCGCGAAGAACGTGTCTGCCAACAAGAGGATCTCCCCGATCGTAAACGCCGTGGCGAACGTGTTGCGCGGATGTTGCGGTAGCCCTCCGCCGATTTCGACGTTCCCGCCCGAGATGAGTTCGATGAGCCCAGGGACCAGGATCCGTACCTCGCCAGAGGCGGAGTCGGCGCCCTCGTCGCCAGCCGACACGATCCCGATGAGTCGCTCAAAGCCGCTGACTTCACCCGGCCGATACCGGGTGGTGAACTCGCCGCCGCTGCTCAGGGCTCCTGCGGCCGGCGTGAACGCTCCGAATCCCGCGCGGTCTTGCGCCTGGTGAGCGTGACCGCCCGTCTCCGCGAGAAACTCGGATCGCGTCCTGACCGCCAGTCCTTCCGTCGAGCTGCCGTCCGACCACCGAGCCCTCACCGTCACCTCGAAGTTGTCCGTCGCAAGGCCGCACCTCGGTGGCAACCTCGCCGGGGGAAGCCCGCTGGGCGTCACGTGAATCGAGACCTCCAGCTTCCGCTTCTCCGACGGATCGACCGTGACTGCGACCCCCGCGACTTCCTCCACACCATCGATGATCGCGCGGGCATACATCTTTCCAGTTTGCGCACCAGGCGCATCGGGGGGACTGGTGTTCGTGAGCGCCGTGACGCAGGTCGAGTCGGTGGCCTCGCACCCACCCGCTGTGGGGCCGGGGGTTGAGCCCCCACTACCCGGATGCCACTCCCATCCCGTCACGCTCACGGCCCCCCCGTCCTTGCGGCGGGCCGTGAACGTCACCCTGGAGCCCGTGTGCACGTGGCTCGAGTCCGCCACGACGATGAGTTGCTTCGCCACCGGCGTGGTGGTCACCACCGTCGTGCCCAGGTAGTAGTAGCACGGGAACGGGAACGGGAAGCCGCACCGAATCGTCGAGCTCGGGTCCGGAACGTTGGTGCGCTGCGCCCGCCCGATCCCCTGAACGACCACCGTGTCGATCCACGTCGAGTCCAGCTCGACCGCATTGCTTTCGGCGCACGGGACGTAGCCGCCGAGCGGGCTGAACAGCACGAACACGTTGCCGTAGCAGGTGAGGTCGGCTCGCGAGAACGTCCCGCCCGGCCCGTAATAGCGCTCCAGCATGTTCCAGATGTCGGGGTTCCACGGGGGATTGGGCGAGATGTAGCGGTAGATGTACCCCGTCACCTTGATCTCCACCCGGATCTTGCGGTCGTAGGTCGCGAATTCGACGGGCCCGTACGCCGCCGAATTCCCCGACGCGGGCAACGTGACCGTGAACGTGCCCGAGGGAGGCGGGAGCTCGTCGGATTCCAGCGCGGCGGAGAGGCTCGCCCGCAAACGCCCACCGCTCGGGGCCGTGAGAGGCGGCTGACGCTCGGAGCAGGAGATCAGGGCCACGACGGCAATGAGTACCGCGGGACGCTGCAGCGGAGGCAACACTCGGCGCACTGGTTCCAACCTCCAGCACGGACTTCGGAGGGCGCGGGACGAAAACCGGGGGTTACAGGCTGTAACATACACACGCGGGAGCGCGCCGCCAGCAAGCTTGTGCCGATCAGCGCTGATGCACGATGCGTCCGGCGACGACAGTGAGAAGCGCGGTCGAAGGCGGTGAAGGGCGGTGCAGCGCGGTCGAGGGAAACACCGCGAGATCGGCCTGCTTGCCGACATCGAGGAAGCCGATCTCCCTCTCGAGCCCCAGGGCCCGGGCGCCCTCGATCGTGAGCATGCGGAGCGCCTCCTCGCCTTCGAGCCCGGCCGCCGTCGCCTCGGGCCAGAGGGTCACGTCCCCGGTGCTCACCACCGAATCCGTGCCGAGACCGACGCGCAACCCCGCGCGGCGGAACGCGGCCAACGGCGCGGCGCCGTGCCCGTGGGCGCGGTTCGAGCGCGGGCAGTGTGCCACCGCCACCCCGGCGTCCCGGAGAGTCTCGATGTCCGGCCCGTCCACCTGGACGCAGTGGATGCACAGCCACCCCGTTGCACGCTCCAAGGCGCCAAGTCGCCAGAGATACTGTACCGGCGAGCAGTTCTGCGCCTGCACCGCGATGCCCCGGGAGCGGAGCGCGTCGGCGAACGAGCCGCTCCCCTCGCGCACGAGCTGCGTCTCCTCCCGAGACTCGGCGAGGTGCACCGCCACCGGGAGCCCGAGGCTCCGAGCAAAGTCGTCCACGGCGCGATACAGCGGCGCGCTCACGGTGTAGGGGGCGTGCGGCGAAACGCCCAACCGCAGCCGGGACGACGCCAGCGAGCCGAGCCGGGTGAGCGCCTGTTCCAGCTCGGCGAGGCTCGTGCGCGCCTGCGCGGGATCGGGACCGAACACCTCCTGATAGCAGATCCCCCGACCGCCCAGCGCGTGCAGCGCGTGCATCACTGCGCCCGTGCTCCCCGTATCCGCCACACACGTCACCCCCGCGGCCCAGCAGTCCCGCACGCCCCGCTCCGCCGAGCGAGTGAACTCGTCGGGGGGGGTGGCGTCCTTGAGCGCGCGGATCGTCCGGATCCAGCGGGCGAACTCGGGCTCCGCGTTCCGGCCCGCGAGGTGGGTGAGCTCGAGGTGCGTGTGGGTGTTGACGAGGCCGGGGACCAGCACGGCGTCGGGAAATTCGAGGACGCGCGCCCCGGGAGCGGGTGGCTCGGGGACGCAGCGATTCGGGCCGACGGCGGCGATGGTGCCGCGGTCGTCAACGAGAACGGCGCCGTCCTCGATGGGCGGCGCCGTCACGGGATGCACGGAGCCCGCGCGGATGCGCAGCATACACCTCGCCGTTACGGCGAAACGCCGATCCCGAACGGCGCATGCACGGGGCACGCCTGGGTGGGCTCGGTACCGGGATAGAACCACTCCCAGTGCCGCACGTCCTGCGGGCAGAACGGCGTGGCGAGGTACCCGTTCGACCAGTCCACCTCGCGCGTGAGGAGCGAATCGGGCCGCGCCCAGTCCGGGGGCGGGGGACGGCGGTCGTACACGTCGCGCATGAACGCCGTCCAGGCGGGTGCGACGATCTTCCCGCCCCCTGCGTTGTGCTCGAGGATGCGCTGCTGGATGTCGTAGCCCACCCAGATCCCGGCCACGAGCTCCGGCGTGTACCCGATGAACCAGGCGTCGGTGTAGTCGTCGGTCGTGCCGGTCTTACCGGCGGCGGGCAGCGTGAAGCCCGCCTTCCACACGGCGCTGAACGCGGTGCCGCGCCGGATCACGTCCTTCATCATGTCCACCATCAGCCACGTGTGCTCGGGGTCCATCACCGGGTCGCGGCGGATCGCCGGCTGCCACAGGATGTTCCCCTGACGGTCCTCGACGCGGAGGATACCGACCGGCTCGGCGCGCGTGCCGAGGGTCGCGAACGCGGTATACGCCGCGATCATCTCGAGCGGCCGCACGCCCGTGGACCCGATGTGGATGGACGGATACGGCGGGAGCGGCGTCGTGATGCCGTACCGCCGGGCTTCGCCGATCACCGTCTGCTCGCCCAGCGCCATGCCGAGCTTGATGGTCGCGAGGTTGCGCGACAGGTACAGTGCCTCGCGCATCGGGATCAGGCCGAGCGTCGTGTCGTCGTCGTCCTTGGGCTGCCACGGGGTCGAGTCGAGCTGGATCACCGGCGGATTCAAGGGTGAGTCATCGAGGATCTCGGTGACGGGATGGCCCGCCCGGACCGCCGCCGAGTACACGAACGGCTTGAACGTCGAGCCCGGCTGGCGGACCGCCTGGGTGGCGCGGTTGTACTTCGAGTCGTCGAAGTCGCGCCCGCCGATCATGGCTCGGATGTAGCCGGTGTTCGCGTCGAGCGCGATCAGCGCGCCCTGGAGGTACTGCGTGTACTGTCCGTGGTCCTCCGCCGACGCCTTGGACGACTCGATGTACTCGCGATAGGTGGTCTTGCCCGGGAACTTGCCGTTCGAGTACACCCCGGCTTCGATGGCGTCGAGCTGCGACTGGAGCGCGCGCTCCGCCGCCTGCTGCATATCGAGATCGAGCGTGGTGTAGACGCGCAGGCCGCCCTCGTACAGGTCCCGGCCGAAGCGCGCGTCGAGCTGCTGGCGTAGCCATTCGACGAAGTACGGCGCGATGTCGCCGTAGCTGGTGCGGTTCGAGGTGAGCACGAGCGGATAGGAGCGCCACAACTCGCACTCCTCGGGGGTGAGGAAGCTCTGGTCGCGCATCAGGCCCAGCACCACGTTGCGCCGCTGCACGGCGCGCTCGGGGTGGGTCCGCGGGTTGTAGGTGGCCGGCGCCTTGGGCAGCGCCGCCAGCGTCGCCGCCTCCGCGACGTTGAGCTGGCGGGCCGACTTGCCGAAGTAGATCTGGGCCGCGGCCTCGACGCCGTGCGCCCCCGCGCCGAGGTCGATCTGATTGAGATAGAACTGGAGGATCGTGTCCTTCGGGAAGTTGTGCTCGATCTCCACCGCCACGCGCGCTTCCTTCAGCTTGCGCGTCAGCTGCTTCTGGCGGCTGATCTCCTCGGGGAAAATGTTGCGCGCCAGCTGCATCGTGATGGTCGAGAACCCCTGGGCGAAGCTCATCGCCAGCAGGTCGTTCTTCATCGCCCCGAGGATGCGCCAGTAGTCGATGCCATGGTGCCGGTAGAAGCGCTTGTCCTCGGTGGCGATGAACGCCTGCCGCACCGGCTCGGGGATCTCGCTGAGCGGCAGCACCGTGCGCCGCTCGGCGCCAAGCTCGCTGATGAGGCGGCCGTCCGCCGCGTACACCTTCGACGTCTGGACCTGGTGGTTGGGGTTCGCGACGAGCCGCGAAATGCTGGGGCAATGCTCCCCCGCGCACACGCGGGTCCACGACCCGTAGCCGAGGCCGAAGAGATACGCGGCGCCGAGCACGGCCGCGGCGATCACGCGGGCGCGGGTCCGCGGGTTCTGCCACCAGGTGCTGGGGCGCGGCAGCGAGACCGGGGAGGGCGCGGGGATGGAAGCCATCGCGTTACAACCTAGTGGGCCGCCTCGGCGCTTGCCAGCGGTGGAGGCTTCCCGTACGATTCCGCGCCATGTCCGACCTCGTCGCCGAACTCGAGTGGCGCGGCTTCGTGCACCACGCCACGCGGGACCTGGCGGCCCACCTCGCCGCCGGTCGCCGCACGTTGTACTGCGGCTTCGACCCCACGACGCCCAGCCTGCAGCTCGGCAATCTGATGCCGATCATGCTGCTCCGGCACTTCCAGCTCGCCGGGCACCGGCCCATCGTGTTGATGGGGGGCGGCACGGGGTTGATCGGCGATCCGAGCGGCAAGCGGAGCGAGCGCCCGCTGCTTTCCAGGGAGCAGATCCGCGAGAACCTGCAGCGCATGCGCGATCAGATGGCGCGGCTGCTCGACTTCGATACGCCGGAGACGCGCGCCGTCGTGCTCGACAACGCCGAATGGCTCGGGAAGCAGAGCCTCGTGGACTTCCTGCGCGACGTCGGCAAGCACTTCAGCGTGAACGTGATGCTCCAGAAGGAGTCGGTGCAGGCGCGGCTCGACACGGGCATCTCGTACACCGAGTTCAGCTACATGTTGCTCCAGGCGTACGATTTCCTGCACCTGTTCCGGAACAAGGGCTGCACCGTCCAGGTGGGCGGCAGCGATCAGTGGGGGAACATCACTGCCGGCATCGATCTGATCCGGCGGGTGGAAGGGGGGGGCGAAGCGCACGGCCTGGTCGCCCCGCTCGTCACCACGGCGTCCGGCGCCAAGTTCGGCAAGAGCGAGGCGGGCGCGATCTGGCTCGACCCCGCGCTCACGTCGCCGTACAAGTTGTACCAGTTCTGGGTGAACACCGACGACCGCGACATCGAGCGCTACCTCAAGCTGTTCTCGCTCAAGTCCCGTGATGAGCTGAAGCAGCTGCTACACCGCGCCAAGCACGACCCCGCCGCGCGGGAAGCCCAGCGTACGCTGGCCGCGGAAGTGACCGAGCGGGTGCACGGCGACGCCGCGCGGAGCGCGATGGTCGCCGCTGAGATCCTGTTCGGCGACTTCGATCCCCACGAGGCGAACGGGCGGGTGTTCGACACGCTCGCGCAAGAGATCCCTACCACCGGAGCCACGAGCCGCGACGGCCTCACGCTCGTGGAGGCGGTGGTCCGGTCGGGACTCGCCAAGTCGAAGAGCGAAGCCCGCCGCGCCATCGAGCAGGGGGGGATCTACCTGAACCAGCAGCGCGAGAAGGACGTGGAGCGCCGCATCGCTGCCGGCGACTGGCTGGCGGACGGCAATCTGCTGTTGCGCAAGGGCAAGAAGGACTACGCCCTGCTCCGCAGCGCAGGGTAACGATGTTCATCGGCCACTACGCGCTGGGACTGGCGGCGAAACGCATCGCGCCGCGCACCTCGCTCGGCACCCTGTTCCTGGCGCCGAGCCTGGCGGACCTGCTGTGGCCCGTGTTCCTGCTGCTCGGGTGGGAGCGGGTCCGCGTCACCGGCGGGGCGAATCCCTTCCTCGCCCTCACGTTCGACGCCTATCCCGTGTCGCATAGCCTCCTCGCCCTCCTCGGGTGGGGGATCCTGCTCGCCCTGCTGTACTGGTGGCGGACCGGCGACGCTCGCGCGGCCACGATCGTCGGCCTGCTGGTGGTGAGCCACTGGGTGCTTGACGTCGTCACCCATGTCCCCGACATGCCGCTCTACCCCGGCGGCCCGAAGGTCGGGCTCGGCCTGTGGAACTCGGTGACGGGGACCGTCCTCATCGAGGGCGCGATGTTCGTCGCGGGAGCGTGGGTCTATCTCACGACGACGCGAGCGCGCGACGCCGTCGGACGCTACGCGCTCTGGGCGCTCCTCGCTTTCCTCTTGCTGTCCGACGTCGCGTCGCTCTTCACCGGGCCACCGCCGACGCTGCAAGCGATCGAGCTCGGCGGGATCGTGTTCGGCTGGTTGTTCGTGGGATGGGCTGCGTGGGCGGATCGGCATCGGGAAGGCGTCGCCTGACGCTGCCGTCGTGTGCCCCAGATCACACGCAACGGGGATCTCGGTCACGAGATCCCCGATTTGTTTTTGTAGGACGAATCCGACTGCCGGGCGTCCCTGACGAACGCTACGTTGAGCTGCTGACGGAGTGACACGTTGACCGCGGGTTGACGCGCCCTGTTCACACTGTCCGTCGCAGGTCGCGCGGAGTGGCGAGGTGATACGAATCGCTCCACCGCCTGCCTCAGTTTGCGTCGGTCGTCGCGACCATTCCCGAGCGGTCGCGTTCCGTGCTCGCAGAAGGGATGAGCATACTTCTTGCGCTCCGCCGCGTCGTTGGGATTTGTTCCAAGCGCTCGCGCACCACGCTCGCCGACCCTAGCCCCGGTGAGCCGTGTCACGGCCCCGTGCCCGGCCGCGACTTACCTGATGAGCGGATCCATATGCTACTGGTGAGCCACGGAGTCGCGTCGACCGTAACGCGGTCCTATGTCGGATGCCGACCATGAGCTGTCGCGTCGCGTTCTACTCTCACGACACGATGGGACTGGGGCACATGCGCCGGAACCTGCTGCTGGCGCAGGCGCTCAAGCACTCGCGGCTCCAGGCCGTGGTGCTGATGATCGCTGGCGCGCGCGAGGCGAGCCTTGTCACAGCCGCGGCGGGCGTGGACTGCGTCGCCCTGCCGTCGCTTCGGAAGGACCGGCAAGGACAGTATCATCCACGCCATCTCGAGGTCCCCCTCCCGGAACTCTTGGCGCTGCGCGCGAAGACGGCGGGTGCCGCGCTCGAGGCCTTCGATCCGGATGTGCTCATCGTTGACAACGTGCCGCGGGGCGCCGTGCGCGAGCTGGACCCCGTGCTGGAATCGCTGCGCGCCAAGCGCCGCACGCGCCTCGTGCTCGGGCTGCGCGACGTACTCGACGATCCCGTGACGCTGCAGCGCGAATGGGCCCGCGTCCAGAACCAGGACGCCGTCCGTCGGTACTATGACGCCGTTTGGGTCTACGGCGACCCCGTCGTGTACGATCCGGTCCGAGAGTATGGCTTCGCTCCCGACGTGGCGGCGAAGGTGCGCTACACGGGCTACCTCGATCAGCGGGCACGGCTCAGGTTCGGGAGAGGCAACCGCAAGGATCCGGCAGCCATGCTGGGGCTGCCGCCGGGGTGGCTCGCGCTCTGCCTGGTGGGCGGCGGCCAGGACGGGGCCGAGTTGGCGGAGGCGTTCGTGGAAGCGGAGCTCCCGCCCGACACCAACGGCCTGCTCGTCACCGGCCCTTGCATGCCTGCCGCCGTGCGGCGACGGCTGATTCGCAGCGTCGCGAGCAATCCCTGCCGGCGGGTGGTCTCGTTCGTGCACGAGCCGACGCGACTGGTGCGTCGCGCGGACCGTGTCGTCGCCATGGGCGGTTATAACACCGTCTACGAGGTCCTGTCGTTCGAAAAGCCCGCGCTCATCGTGCCCCGGGTCACGCCCCGACGGGAGCAGCTGATCCGGGCCGAGCGCCTGCGGGCGTTGGGGCTTGTGGACGTGCTCCATCCGGAAGGCTTAAGCGCCGCGGCCCTGAGCACCTGGCTCGCTCGCGGGCAGGCCCCGGTCCGACCGGCGAGGGAGCACATCGATTTCAACGGCCTCAGCCGCGTCCCGCAACTCCTGGAAGAACTGCTCGGCATCCGACCGCCGCTCGGGCCGCGCCGCCGACTCAGCGCCGAGGTCTACGATGCGGCGTGACGCGCCGCTGCGCGTCGGGGAATCGGATGGTCAGCTTGCGATCGCCTACATCGTCAAAGCCTGGCCGCGGCTTTCCGAGACATTCATTCTCAACGAGATCATCGGCCTGGAGCGCCGCGGCGTTTCCATCCGCATATTTTCGGTGAAAGACCCGAATCCCGGTCCGATCCACGACCGGGTTGCACTGGTGCGGGCGAACGTGACGTACCTGTCGCTGCGGAGCCACTGGAAGGCCGCCTTGCCGGCGAACTTCCGGTCTCTGCGCAGGCGACCCGCCAGGTACCTTCGGACGTTGCTCATGG
>WNGR01001497.1_pt1 | contig 48000 bp, 41 predicted proteins | sample 5407581 | NCBI WGS metagenome assembly WNGR01 (sample SAMN13153383, study PRJNA577476) | soil metagenome | isolation source: 80 cm soil or saprolite under Garry oak tree replicate 2 | place: USA:California | collected 2016-06-15 | reverse complement strand
CTCTTTCTGCTTTCTGTCAGCTTCCTTCTGGCCGCGATCCTCGGCTTTCGTTATTCCAACCCGGCAATCGAATTTATCTACAAGATCGCCGCGATCTGGCTGGGACTGCTGAACTTTATCTTTTGGGCGGCGTGTCTTTGCTGGGCGGCGAATGGGGTGGTTCACCTGGCACAACCCGGAGATGCTGCCGCCTACAGGCCGTGGATTGCGGGTGTTTTTTTCGGGCTGGCGTTTTTGACCGGCATCTACGGGATGCTGAATGCCCGCCATATCAGGGAACGGCGCGTCACCATTGCGCTGCCTGACCTGCCGGAACAATGGCGGGGACGCACGGCGCTGCTGGTTAGCGACATTCACCTGGGCAATGTGAATGGAGCCCGCTTTTCTCGCCGCATCGCCGATCTCGCAAGGCGCCTGAATCCGGCGGTTGTGTTCATTGCGGGAGACCTCTTCGACGGGTCGAAGGCGGATGCTGACAGGCTCGCTGCGCCGTTGTTTGAGCTGGCGAAGTCTGTCGGGGTGTACTTCTGCGGCGGCAATCACGAAGAGTTCGGAGATGCGGCGGAGTACACGGCATCGCTGGTTCGCGGGGGCATTCGCGTGCTGCATAACGAGCGCGTCGATGTCGATGGACTGCAGGTAATCGGCGTTTCCTACAGCGACTCCAACTACCCCGTCAGGCTGCGAACCTTCCTCGATAGCCTGCACCTCGACACCGGCCCGGCCTCTGTGCTTCTCAATCACGTGCCGCACCGGCTGCCGATCGTCGAACAGTCCGGCGTCAGCCTGCAACTCTCCGGGCACACTCATGGCGGGCAGATCGTTCCGTTTACGTGGATCACGCGGCGGGTGTTTGGCGAGTTTACCCATGGGCTGCAGCGTTTTGGCAAGCTCCAGGTTTACACCTCCAGCGGCGTCGGGACGTGGGGTCCGCCGATGCGCGTCGGGACCGAGCCTGAGGTGGTTCTGATCACCTTCGCGTAACAAAGTGACGACACGATTTCGGTCGAGGCGCAGGCCTCGGCGAGCGTCGACGGCAGTGGCAAAGGCGGCACCCTCAAGATTCAGGGCTTCGAGATTTACATCCAGTGACCGCGCTGGAGTTGATCGACAGCATCTTCCGCCGTCCGGAACTTCGCCCTTACATTCCCAGCAACGTCAGACGGATCACGCTGCGTCAGCTGGGGTATCTGCGCGCACTGATCGAGGCTGAAGGTCCGGATGAGGCGATCAGGCGCGGCGCTCCGGGGTCGCTGATCTGGATGCCTAAGGGCGAAAAGTACGTCCTGACGGAGGATCTGCGCGGCAACAAGCACACGCTGACGCGGTTGAGAAACATCCTGGCCATCGACTCGGGGCGGCTGTCCTGATCACTCATGACGCATGGCCAGCAAGTTTTCCGACTGTGCAGAGATGAAGCTAGAACGATCAGCGATACGCCTGGATATAAAGCCCCGGAAAGTTCGTCCTGAGATGTGAAACTATGATGCCGTTGGGGTCCACGTTAGGCCCGAGAATCAACGTACTGTTCTCAATCGTGTTTGTACCATCGAGAGAGACTACTGGGGTTCCGTTGTATGTGAGCACCGAGTCTTTAATGTCCGACCCTGTGAAGAAGGAATTATCAATTGAGTATCCTGTCACGTTTGAAATTGTGCATCGGATACACAATTTAATAACCAGAGAAGTTGGCGACAATTTTAAAAAATCACCCGCACCCCGCCCTGGATTATTGATAGTACCGATCCCAATGTCCTCTAACACCATCAAGTGCCTAGAATCCTTAAGGTATGAAGTAACGGTCACTTGTGGAAAGACCGTGATCTTGCCGTCGCTTAGAACTGCGACTTTCGGGTCACCGCCCACATATTGGGGATACTTCTGTACGGTCTTTAGTTCCAAATCATCGGCGATTTCCAGCATTTCCGTGGCGGTCAGCGAAGCTCCGCCATCTTTGGCTAGGCTTGCCTTGAGTCGCGATAGAATGCCGTCACCCTGGTCCGCGAAGGAGCCGGGCGAATTCAAACCGAGAAACGCGACATCATCGAGGCCGGCTGTGCTGTGAACGAGCTTTTGCCCGACTGTAATTTCTGGCCAATATTCGGGCGTGAAGGATATAAAGCCCCATTGGTTGATGCTCGGCTTGAGATCGACGCGAAAGATTTTAAGCTCCCCTCCGTCGTAGCCTGCCACCGTGATCTGGGACATATCGGCACTAGATTGAACTTTTGCTGTTTGATCGGCGGCGAGAACGAATTCCATCGCAAAGCTAATCAACGTCCCGACCAGATCAAGCTTCTCTTTCACGGTTTTTTGGGATAATTTTTGATCGTTGATGGTGAGCGTGTTCACGAGTTCAGGGATTACCGTGTCCATGGGAAATGAAGAGCCAATCCGCGGCCCACTGTTCCGGTAGAAGCCTGCAATAGTGCAGATGGTATGGTCATCAAGCTTGAATAGTTTCTGCCCGTATCCCCTGGGCTGGATGCCCGAGCTCAGTTTGCTATCCGTCTCGGCCACCAGTCCGTGACTGTTTGCAAGCAGGATGTTAACTGTCCCGTGCGTGGTGACCGCCTGCCCTTCGAGGCGCAGCACGTTCAATATGAGACATAACAAGGCGAGAACGCAAAGCTTCTTCCATTCCGAGGCTGCATTATTCTGCGCTGTCTGGCGATCGCTTTGCTCTTGCTTTAGGCGACTTATGTATTCCTCAAGCTCTCTTCCCATGGTTCTCCTTTTGGCCCGGGGCCCGATGCGTCTGAGTAAATTCCGCGACTGGCTATGTGCGCAGCCTGTTCTAGGAGGTTACTCCTTCGGCTTGGCGAGCACGTTTTCCGCCTCCGCCAGGCGGGTCAGGGCGAGGCGGATGACGTTGGTCTTGTCGATGTTGAGCTTGTGTTCGAGGAGGCCGAGAGTGCGGTATTGAGCGGCGCTGAGACGCACCGTAAGCACGTGCAATGGTGTCATATAGTCCATCGTAGGGTTTACTGGCTGTTGGGTTACTAGAAGATGGCGATCCGGTGGTGCTTAGGTTGCTCTTAGCCTTTATAGCCAACGCGTGCAGGCCTTAATCTGCAAGTGCAGTCATCACATCTCCAGAGGAGCCCGTATGGATACCATCGTGCCAAATCCACAACAGAAGCACACCCCGGGCCACAAGAACTGCCCTGCGTGTGCGCGGGCCAATGAAATGACGGAAGTGCCGATATCCGCCCTGGTCCGACGCTAGACGCGGCGTGTCGCAGATCACCGATTATGTCTGCCTGAGGAGTAGCATTAGAGTTTCTTTCGTGATTTATCGCACAGGAGAAGGCCCAGTGCCCGCAGAAACTTCCGCTCCCCCAGTCTCAGAAACGGTCATTCGCACATCCCTCAGCGGCTACGACCTGCTGCATCACCCCGAGTTGAACAAAGGCACCGCCTTCACCGAGGAGGAGCGCGACGTTTTCGCGCTTCATGGCCTGCTGCCTCCGCACATCGGTTCGCTCAAAGACCAGCGCGAACGACGCAAGAAAGCGCTTGACAACGAGCCCACCGCGTTTGGCAAATACGCCCTCATGCGCGATCTGCAAGACAACGATGAGACCTTGTTTTACTCGCTGATCGCGCACCACACTGAGGAGTTGCTGCCCATCGTGTATACGCCTGCTGTGGGCGAGGGATGCCAGCGCTTCTCAGAGATCTGGCGCAAGCCGCGCGGCCTTTTCATCAGCTATCCCAACCGCCGGCTTATCGACCAGATGCTCGCTGATCTGCGGTACGATCAGATCCGCTGCATCGTGGTGAGCGACGGCGAGCGCATCCTCGGCCTGGGCGACCAGGGCGCTGGCGGCATGGGCATTCCTATCGGCAAGATGGCGCTCTACACGGCGCTCGGCGGCATTCCGCCGCAGCACTGCCTCCCCATTCTGCTCGATGTGGGAACCGATAATCCGGCGCTGCTGCAAAGTCCCATTTACATTGGCTGGCAGCAGTCTCGCATTCGCGGGCAGGAGTACGACGACTTCATCGAGGCCTTTGTACGCGCCGTACAACGCCGCTGGCCGCACATCCTGCTGCAGTGGGAAGACTTTGCCGGCGAAAACGCGCTGCGCCTGCTCAAGCGCTATCGCGACCGCCTTTGCACCTTCAACGACGACATTCAAGGCACCGCCGCCGTGACCACCGGCACGCTGCTCGCGGCCGTCAACGCCACGGGCATTCCGCTCCGGGAGCAGCGCATTGCCATGTTCGGCTCGGGATCCGCCGGCGTGGGGATCATCAACCTGCTCATTGCCGCGATGAAAGAGCAGGGCCTCAGCGAAAGCGAAGCCCGGCAGCGCATCTACGCGTTCAATCGCCACGGCCTGATGGTGGAAGGCGACCCAGCCCTGCGCGCCAGCCAGATTCCGCTGGCACGGAGCAAAGAAGACGTCGCGGGCTGGACTTTGTCTGGAACCGGACCGATCTCGCTGCTGGACGTGGTTCGAAACGCGAAGATCACTGTTCTAGCCGGCGTCTCTGCGCAGGGGGGCGCGTTCACTGAAGAGATCGTGCGCGAAATGGCCTGCCATACGCCGCGTCCCGTCATCTTTCCGCTGTCGAATCCCACCTCGGTTGCTGAAGCTACTCCCGAAGACCTGTTGCGGTGGACCGACGGCCGCGCGCTGGTTGGCACGGGAAGCCCCTTCGCGTCGGTCGAGGTGAACGGCTGCAATATCCGCATCTCGCAGATCAACAATTCATTCATCTTTCCGGGGCTCGCGCTGGGCATTCTGGTCTCAAAAGCAACGCGCGTCACCGATGGCATGATGATGGCTGCGGCCAAGGCGCTGGCTTCGCTGTCGCCCACGTTCAACGACAGCAACGCGCCGCTGCTTCCGCCGATCGGGGAGTCACCCACGGTTTCGCGAGTCGTTGCAGAAGCGGTAGCTCGCCAGGCCATTGATGAAGGCGTTGCAGCACTCGATGATCCCACGACTCTTGCCGAACAACTGCGCGCGTATGTGTGGGAACCCATTTATCGCCGCTACGAGCGGCTCGACTGTCCCTGTTAGAAACGATGCATAGTAACGCCGTGAGTTGCGGCACTCTCCTCAAAAATAAGTACCGGCGCAGTGAAACATCGCGCCGGTATTTCTATTTAAATCATGGAGAGAATCAGCTGGGCCTCCGCGGTTTGTTACCCCGTGCAGCGGTTTCTTATGTCACCGCAGCCTCGAGATACAAAACCGAGTTAGCCCATACCCGTAGATCACGGACAAGCCTTCGGTGTTCCCGGTACGGCTGCGTTTTTGTAGGCATTGGCGACCAGTTCGATGATGTCGCCGTTGGTCTGGTAAGGGGAGGGAAGAGGAGAATTTACAACCACCACCACTGGGACGTTGCAGCCCAGTACGCCGGCATAGGTCCATACAGAGGTACCGAGGCCGTTGTAGAGGTCCCCGTTCTTGCAGACATACCCGTTGGGGCAATCGGACCGCACTGCGCAATCCCATCCCAGGCAGTTAGAGAACATCTGCTTTCGCTGCGTACTGGTGAGCAGGGTATTGCCGGTGGCGAGGTCGTTGATGACCCGAAAGATCTCGTCTCCGCTGAGCACCCAGCCTCCGCCGCCGCACTGCAGCGACCAATCGCCCCAATCCGTGCCGGCGGTCGATCCGGCAGGATAAGGATACGACAGGATGTGGTTCGTTCCGGCCGGCGGTTTGCAGGCACTGGTCGGAACGCTCACCGGATTGAACACGTGCTTGTTCACGTAGCTGATGTAGAGCGCCGAACTCTGCTGCGCGCGTTGCGAGCCATTGGCGTAGTTCAGAAGTGATTGACCTTGCAGCGCCGGCATCAGTTCGCGTAGAAGTGCGAAGTTACAGTTGCCATAACTGGGGTGTCCGATATCGGAACTGTACACACCATTGGCCACGATCGTTTCCAGCGTCGAGTACGTAATACTCCCTCCGCAGGGCGCACCAGGCTGTTGAGAAAAACCTGAGCTGTGGGTCAGCAGTTCCTTGAACGTGAGCTGACTGATGTTGGAGCCCTGTTTCCAGTCCTTGTAGATATAAGGGGAGATCTTTGCATCGATGGTCAGCCCGTCTTTCGCAAGCAATTGCAGGATCGCTACGGCTGTCATTGTCTTGCTCACGCTCGCGATATTGGTAACGAGGTCGGGAGCCATTGCGGTGGTGGGCGCGTCTGTGGCGGTGCGCGCCAAACCTCCGTAAGATGGGGGCATGCCTCCCACCTCGCAGGAATAGCCGACCACGTGGCCTGCCAGTGCCCCGCAGATGTTGGATCGGAGCTTCTTTTCCGACACGCATCCGTTGGGATCGCAGGCGGTGATGTCCGCGGGAGAGTTTGCAATCATGACCGCGGCGAAGCATACGCTGGTTCCACAAGCGTAGGGGCTGTTCGTGAGCACGCGCGCGCCAACGTTCTGCGCTTTGTAAAGCACTCCCGAAGCACTCACGCCATACCACCACCACCACGATGGGCAACCTGTGGAGCATGACTCCATCACGGCGTTGAAGTTGCCATTGCCGACGGGCGTCACGTCGAGAAGCCTGGCGTGATTTGTAGAAACATAACCGCTGATCGCGGTACCGCTTACGTTGTAGTACCACCACCAGCCCTTCGCATCTGCGCCGGTATTCGCGATCATGATCGCGGAGTAGGCCGTTTGCCCATTCGAGGAGTAGGACTGAAGCGTAGTAAGCCGCGCGTTATTGTTCCTGGTCAGGTTCGCAATCTCAGTAGGCGTCTGCCCGTAGTAGTACCACCAGCCCTTGGCATCCGCGCCGGTATTCGAAATCATCGCCACGTCGAACCGGATATTTCCTCCACCAATGTCATACGCGAAAAGCGAAATGAGGCGGGCGTTGTTTACCGATAGACGAGTGGCCAATGTATTGGCATCGATCCCGACGTACCACCACCATGCCTTCGCATACGATCCCGTGTTCTGCACGTAAGTGACCGTGTAAGTGCCGGAGGAGGGATTGTCCAGCTTGATGTCGATGATGCGCGCCTTCTTCGAATTGATGGTGTTGACCACGTCGGTATACGACTGGCCCGTGTAAATCCACCATCCGGTTGGCGTGCTGTTTTCGTTGTCGTCGGCAGCCTTGGCCGCGGAAACAACAGTTAGAAGATAGAAGCAGATACACAACAGAACCCAGCGTACGCGCATGAAATGAGCCTCCTTGGGGCGCAGGTTTTCGAAATGGATAGAGCCGCTCTTGAAAACAGACGCACTCAGGATGCGTTGAATCGATCCAGGCAACTCCCTCGTCCATTGTGGTAGTGCTGCGGAGCACGCATTCGTTTCACAGCTTCCCGACGAAACCGAACGTCCATGATCGAATGACCCGCCAGCACGAGCTCAATCCTGGTTTCAGCTTGCCGTCGGCATTCGGCGCGCGCCAACTACATATCCATGGTGCAAGATAGTAATCTCACTTTCACATGAATACCTCCCACAATGGACTGATTCGAGTCGTCGCAGCATTCAAGTTAGTGAAGGCGGCGGCCCTGATCGCGGCCGGCATCGGCATTCTGAAGTTGATTCACAGGGATATGGCGAGGGAACTGGACCATTGGGTGCGGATGCTCGGCTTGGATCCTGAGGGCCGGTATGTGAATCACGTAATTCAGAGAGCCACCAATATCTCTCCACATAAAATCAAGGAACTCGGACTTGGCAGTTTTGCCTATGCAGCTTTGTTCCTGACTGAGGGCGTTGGTTTGTGGCTTGTGAAACGCTGGGCCGAGTGGCTCACCGTTGTCATCACAGCTTCGCTACTGCCACTTGAGACCTACGAGGTACATCGCGATCCAACTCCAATCAAGATTCTCGTGCCATTATCAATATCGCCATCGTGGCATACCTTCTCTATCGAATTAAAAATGAACGGCACGTTCCGCAGGGTCGAGTAGATGGGAAGTGAGCGACTGCGTCCTGCGCCGCTCCCCAATAGGAATTGAATTCTCTTTAGACCGTGCATGCTCAATCGCGATCACGCATCATCTTTGGTAGCTCGAGCGAGTCTGCACCCGTGATGGCGTTTTCAGGACTTCACGATCTGAGGGTGTGCAGGAATGAGGGTCACTAAGTACTCTCTGACTGCCGCATGGTCATATGTTTGCAAATTCGCTCGGTTGCCCGCGATCAGGCGGGTTGCTTCTTCTTCGCGGCCCATGCCGCGCAGCGCCAGGCTGGGTTAGGCGAAGCTCGTCACGAATCTGTCTATCCTATCTCTGCCTCCAGCGCAATCGAAGGAGTTGATTCCCCGCAAGGCCGCAATCGGAGATTGTTACCTTTTACTTGACAACGCATAACCAGATGGTTATGGTTTATCTGTGACGCCGGCCTATGCCAATAACGTGTTCCGCGCTCTCGCCGATCCGACGCGCAGGGCCATTTTCGAGGAGTTGACCCGGCAGGGCGAACAGACCGTCCACGCATTGACACGCTATGCCGGCGTGTCTCAGCCTGCCGTCTCCAAGCACTTGACGGTGCTGAAGAGGGCAAAACTGGTACGGCATCGCCGCGAGGGACGCGAAACTCACTATCGCGCACAGCCCGACGCGCTGGCGCCGATGGTGGATTGGCTCAATCTCTATGGTGCCTTCTGGCGCGACCGATTTGATCAACTCGAAAGCCTACTGAAAAGGATGGACAAATGACCAATCCAGCAGAGAGCCCCAGTACCCTTGTGATCGAGAAAGTATTCCCGCACCCGCCGGAAAAGCTGTGGCGAGCGCTCACGGAGAGCCCGCTCCTCGCGCAATGGATGATGAACAACAACTTCGAGCCGGTCGTCGGGCGCAAGTTCCAATTCCGCGCCGATCCCATGCCGAACTGGGATGGTGTTGTCGACTGCGAGGTGCTGATCGTCGACCCGTTCCAACGCCTGTCCTATAACTGGGGTGTTGGGGGAAGCGAATCGGGGCTTCAATGGGTGGTGCTCTGGACGTTGACTCCAGCAGAGGGCGGCACCCACGTTCGCATGGAGCAGTCCGGCTTCCGTCCCGGTCAGCAGGCAGCGTATCAGGGTGCAAAATACGGCTGGCACAAATTCATCGGCAACCTGGAGCGTGTCATTGGGGAGGTGAACTGACTATGAATACAAAATCCATTGTTTATTGGACAACGACCATACTCGTCGCGTTCTTTATCGGGGGCGGCGGTGCCGCGCAGGTGGCACAATATCTCGGCAACCCACATGGCGTCGTGCCCGTCCTCGGCTACCCAATGTATTTCTTCGCCATCCTGGGATTCTGGAAGGTGCTTGGAGCCATTGCCATTCTCGTGCCGCGTTTTCCGCGGCTCAAGGAATGGGCGTATGCCGGGATCTTCTTTGACCTGACAGGCGCGGCCGCATCCTGCGCCTGGGTTGGTGGTTACGGCGCTTACGGCTTTCACGTCATCGCCCCGCTGATCATCGCTGGTCTTACCGTGGCATCGTGGGCGCTGCGGCCGGAAAGCCGTACCATAGGCGTCCTCATTCCAGCGACAAACGGCGTGGCCGTATAAGCACGAGATGGACGTAGATGTTTAGGCGGTTCGCCGCAGGACGGAGTCTCTATGGCTGAGAAGAAAGCAACCAGGCAAGCAATTAAGACCGCGAACCCGGCCGCGAAGAAGGATGCGAAGCACGCCGACGGCGAGGCCGCGGTGCTCGCGAAGATCGCCGAAATGCCGGGACCGGATCGCGCCATAGGCGAGCGGCTCCATGCAATCATCAAAGCCAACGCGCCAGCCCTCTCGCCGAAACTCTGGTACGGGATGCCCGCGTATGCCAGGGACGGCAAGATCGTCTGCTTCTTCCAAAGCGCGCAGAGATTCAAGACGAGGTATGCGACGTTCGGCTTCATGCACGAGGCGAACCTCGACGAAGGCGCCATGTGGCCGACCGCCTTCGCGCTGAAGGAGTTGAGTATCGCCGAAGAGGCAAGGATCGGCGCGCTCGTGAAGAAAGCGGCGAGCTGAGTACACGCTGCTACGCGGCCCCGGCACCCCGTACAAAGTTAGGTGGCGGGGTGGCCCGGATACTTTTCATCCCTCAAACCGCCAGTGGCAGGATTCCATTGCACGGGTGGCCCGATAACGTTGTACTCTGTGGCCGCATAACTCTGTATAGGGTGGCTGAATTGACTGTATTCGTCAACGAACTTGGAGTCCTGGACCCCGATGGAATCCAAGGGAACATAACGACGAAGGTGCCGAGGTAGAGCTCCCTCAGCGATTTGAGACCGAGGAAGTATTCAGAGCCACAGCAGCGCGAATCAGAGTTTTCAGAGCCTTCTCGTTCACCTTGTCGCCTTCGCGGAAGTCGATGGCGCGCCTCACTCTACCCTCGAGACTGGAATTGAAGAGACCTGAGGGGTCATCCAACAAGGCGCCCTGGGCGAATGTCAGCTTTACGACACTCTTGTAGGTCTCGCCGGTACAGATCAATCCGTCGTGGGACCACACAGGCGTCCCGCCGGGGTTGGAAGGTTTCTTCCACTTACACTCCTCGACGACTTCAGGATCGGCTTGCTTGATCAAAGCGCGGAGGCGGGAAAGCATGTCTCCGCGCCAGTCGCCTAGCTCCTGGATTCTCGCGTCGATCAGTCGCGATGCAGATTCGCGAGACGCAGATTCGACTCTCTGGGAACCACTCTTTCTCATGATGAGTACTTGCTTTCCGCCTTGAGCTTCTCTTGTTGGACTTCTTGGCTGTCTTCTCTGCCACAATTTATAACAAAGAACTGATCTTTAAAAGGGTTTGCTTTACTTGCGCTTGCCGTGGCATTCAAGAGATAGCAGATCTCAGCCCTTTGAACTACAGTGATCCTCGTTCGCATCAGTATTGAGTGTTACCAGTTCCAGCCGGTTCCGCCCTTCGCGTTTTGCTTTGTACAGGGCTTCATCCGCTGATTCGAACACGGTCTTCTCCGACGGCCGGCAAGTCTCGTTGCACACCGACCCGCCGACACTGACGGTCACTTGCCCGAAGGCGCTGGCGTTGTGTTCCAGGCGGATCTCGTTCAAATTCCGCATGATGCTCAAGGCAATCGTTCGGGCTCCCTCAATCTCTGTATCGGGCAGCAGGATCGCGAACTCCTCGCCTCCGATGCGAGCCACCAAATCATCGGGCCGCCTTGCCGAAATTCGAAGCAGATCGGCAATATTCTGGAGGCAAGTATTCCCTTGAGCGTGACCATAGGTATCGTTGTAACGCTTGAAATGGTCGACATCAAAGATCAACAACGTCAGCGAGGTTGGCTGGCGGGTGTGTCGCGCGACTGCCCGGCGTAGTTCATCGAAGAAGACCCGCTGGTTTGCCAGACCCGTAAGGGGGTCTTCTGAAGCAAGATGTTGCAGCGCGAGATTGAGCCGAAGCACCTTATCGCGCAGCTTGAGCATGGATTGCAGTAAAACGACGAGGATGATCAGTGCGCTCGCGCCACCATGCAGCCGCGAGAAATACCAGCCGTGCGAATAGCGCGCCTGGCCACCGATTCCGAGCAACACCTCCAGCAGTTGTCCCCACAGAACGACGGCCAGCCAGAGGTTCAGCACATTTCGGCAGCGCGTGATCAACACCACGCTGACCAGTCCAGCCAGGTCGGCAAGAATCAGCAGAAGCCTGAGAAGGTTAAAAGCAGGAGTGTAGCTGCCGTAGGGGGCGTTGCCTCTGATCGGCGGAAACAAGTCCGGCGCGCATGCCATCCGGACCAACAGATATACGGTGACGAGCATGATCAGGGGCAGAACAATGCGCGACCATGCAAATACTGCTGCGCTTGCCTTGCGCTCGCGCCTGCCGGCAATGGCATACAAGACCAGGAGCACCGTGACGCCAATGTGCCAGAATATCCACAACCAAAGAGAGCTATGAGGAAGTGCGCCAAATAGCCCGTGCGCGGTCAGGGCGCCGGGAAAAACCAGCAGATATCCGGTGGCTGCGGCAAAGGCAAAGAAGAAGGCATTGCACAAAACTATCAGGGAAATCGAGGAGTGCCATTTTGCCTCAGCGTCGATGAGCAGGGCAGTCAACAGATAGATGCCAGACAGAGCAGGATAGAAGGCCGCTGCGAATGCAGGAAGTTGTGGGCCGGGTGTGTTGGCATGCAAACCCATGAAGATTGCTGCCAAAGCGAGACTGAGAGCGACCGCGGCCGCCGACCGGCGTTGCGCAGAGGAGGGGGAAGTGTCGGCTAGCGTCGCCTCGGTTCTTGCATCCATTACCATGGGTGAAATTCTAGAAGTGCTTATGAGCTATAGACCAGTGTAGCGTCAGGGAACTGTCCGTGCGGAAACAATAGTGCGGTTGATGCAAGTCCTCGAAGTAAGGTTACACTGGAAACCCTTCATCCATCCACGCGGGCGTATTCCCATCATGCCAATCCTATTCAAACGCATCCGGCAATTTCCGAATGATTGATCGGAAGAATCACCATTTCGGGGCTGCTTTCCGGTTCATTGACTGAGCTTAAAAGCGCAGCCTAACATGGGTCGGTAAAGGAGCATCCGTGATCGGTCAAGTCGTGGGCCATTACCGCATCCTCGCAAAGATCGGGGAAGGAGGAATGGGGGTTGTCTACCGAGCTCACGATGAAGTGTTGCGCCGCGATGTAGCTGTGAAGGTGGTTAAGAAGGACGTTCGTATTGATTCATCAGCAGGCCACGGCTTGCTTCACGAGGCACGCGCTTCTTCCTCTCTCTCTCATCCCAACATCTGCACCATCTACGAAGTTGGCGAAACTGAGGGCGAACTCTACATTGTCATGGAACTGGTCGAAGGCAAATCTCTGCGCGCCATGATCGCAGAGGCCGGACTGCCGCCAGAGTCTGTCATGCGCTATGGCGTTCAGATCGCCAGCGCACTCACCCGCGCTCATGACCGCGGTATTATTCACGGTGATCTGAAGACAGCAAATATTGTTGTGACTTCGGATGGTTTGGTAAAGATCCTGGACTTTGGGCTTGCCAAACGTGTGGAAACCGGTATCTCGGAGGAACCTACCCGGTCGCTTGCGACGATTGGAAGCGCATCCAGCGTAAGTGGAACATTGCCGTACATGGCGCCCGAAATCCTTCGCGGCGAAGGGGCCGACTATCGCAGCGATTTATGGGCGCTTGGAGTTGTGCTCTATGAAACCGGTTCTGGACGCCTTCCTTTCACGGGGCGTACTGGCTTCGAAATCAGCTCGGCCATCATGCGCGAAATACCGGCTCCGATTGGCCCTCCTCTCCCTCCGGGTCTTTGGGCGATTATTCAACGCTGTCTGATCAAGGAACCTGTTCAGCGCTATCAACGCGCGGGTGAAATTCAGGCAGCGCTGGAAGCCGTTCAGTCTGCTGCGATCGTTTCCGCTCCCGCTGCCGATCTAAGTCCACCCGGGACCACCGTCCTGCACAGTGTGCGGCACGCGCAGGTAAAGAAGGGAGACTCTCTCTTGCTGGTGGGAACAACGAAGGGCGCATTTATCCTTCGTTCGAACGCTCACCGCAGCCGTTGGGAGGTCGGCGGCCCCTACTTTCACGGGCACAATGTGTACGCGATGGCGTTTGATGACCGCGCCGGTCTACACCGTATTTGGGCTTCAACGCAGAGCTATTGGGGAACCATGTTGCGATCCAGCGACGATTTCGGCAAGAGCTGGACCAACCCGCAGCAAGCCCCCATTCGATTTCCATCTGACACTGGCATTTCATTGAAGAACATTTGGCAGATAGCGCTCGGCCGGCCCGAGGAGCCGAACGTACTTTTTTGCGGCGTGGAGCCTGCCGCGCTCTTCGAATCCCGCGATTCTGGCGAGACATGGACGCTGGTGAGGGGCCTGTTCGATCATCCACATCGTCCCCGCTGGGTGCCGGGAAATGGCGGACTCGCTTTGCACACTATTCTTCTCGATCCCGCCGAAAACCAGCGTATGTATGTGGCTATCTCTTCCGGCGGTGTTTACCGGACCAACGATGGCGGACGTTCCTGGACCGCGCAAAATCAGGGAATCCGCGCCATGTTCATGCCCAACAGATACCCGGAGTTCGGGCAATGCGTCCATAAAATCGCGATGCATCCGGCTCGTCCCGAGCGCCTCTTCCTGCAAAACCATTGGGGCCTGTACCGCTCTGACGACGGCGCTGAGAGTTGGTTAGACATTGCCAACGGTGTACCGTCCGATTTTGGTTTTGCCATGCTCGTACATCCCAGAAACCCGGACTGCGTGTACGCCATCCCCGTGGAATCCGACCAATTTCGTTGCGCGTGCGACGGTCGACTGCGCGTCTATCGAAGCCGCAACAGCGGGGACTCATGGGAGCCTCTCATGCGTGGCCTGCCGCAAAAACGTGCATACGAAACTGTGCTGCGAGATGCAATGATTGCGGATTCCTGTGACCCGGTCGGAATCTACTTCGGTACACGGAGCGGACAGCTCTTTAGCTCGCTCGATGATGGCAGAACATGGCAGAAGATACTCGATGGCTTGCCGTCTGTGGTTTGCGTACGAGCCGCCGTTGTCGGGGACACCTCTGGCGGTTTAGTGTCTACCTCTTCAAGCGCTGCGCCCGTGCCTTTCCATCCAGCCAGAACGCAATCGAAGAGCAAGCCCAGTCGACAAAAGAGGTGATCCATGCCGGTTGCTTTTCACATTCCGGGCACTTTGCGGGAGTTTACCGACGGACGCAGCACAGTAAAAATCGAACAAACCCCACCAACCTTAGCCGAGGCGTTGTCAGCACTCTGGACACTCTACCCAGGGGTTCGAGATCGCATCGCAACGGAGCAAGGACAGGTGCGGGAACACATCAATATTTTCATCGGAGATGAAAACATCCGATATACGGGTGGGCTCGCGAGTCCGGTTTCCGCCGGGTCGGAGATTTCGATTGTCCCCGCGGTCAGTGGTGGCTGAGTGCGAGTCATACTAGAAAACTCAAATAGACGAATCTGCTTCAACACACTTCCGCCAAGCGGGGGACGCTATTTGGTCGAACTTGTGTGCCAGCCCGGATTCGTCCAGTGGCTGTCCTGCCGGACAAAGATCTCCGTCGCGCGGCCCGCGTCCAACGATTGCGTACCTTCCAATTCTGTCTCCACCACGTAGCTGCTCCAGACTATCGCGACATCGCCAAAGTGCTGCACATCGGTGTGCGGAAATTCAAGCCGAATGAGCTTCCCGCCCTTTTTATGGAACTCCGCAGATGTTCGAATCACATCGGCCTGATTTTTCCATTTCTCCTCGCCGCCACTTATGACGATGGTCCCGGGCGGCACTAACTTCTCCAGCATCTTTGTGTCGCCTGCGAACCATGCCCGCCAGACTTGCTCACGTACCTTGAGAAGCTCACCGTCGGTACCGGACGCTCCTGCCAGGGAGACGAGTAACGCCGGCAGAAGAATAAAGGCGATGATGACGCGGAGAATACGAGGCATCTTCTTCCTCTTGTGCGTTTTCATGATTCGCACCTTTGGGCAACAAGCGGCGGCTGGGAGGGTTGATTTTCACGGGCCCGGTCGAGCTGCGTGCGGCGCATGAACCATGCACCCGCCACGCACACCGCGCTGCCGCAGATCGAGAGCATCGCAACATGCTCCCCTCGCACCGTTACTCCGAGCAGGAGGGCCACGGGAGGGATCAGGAACGCTGTGGACGACGCGCGCGTGGCTCCAACTCTTCCAGCGGCGATCGCCAGCAACACGAATGCGGCTCCGGTCCCGAATGCTCCTAACGTTACGAGCGACACAAGCGGAGCCGGTGCCCAGCGCGCCGTGAATACGTCGCGCAAGCCGAGGGGCGCAGTCAAAATCACGGCCACTGCCTGTGCGCGGAGGATGACCGGAAGCGCTCCGTACCGCTGCTGCAGGGGACGGGCAAGATTCAGCGCGAATCCGTACGAGATAACAGCCGCCAGGATCAGCAGGACTCCAGCGACGCTGCTGTGACCCTCGTGAATTGTCGGCCATGCAATCAGTCCTGCACCGATCAGTCCGATGGTTAAACCCACGAGCACTCGGCGTTCGGGAAATCGGCCGGCGATCGCGGTCGCGACGACCGCAGTAAAAAGCGGGACTGCCGCGTTCAACATGCCAGTAACAGCAGAAGACACCCTCTGCTCTGCGAGTGGAAACATACTCAGAGGAAACGCGAACCACAAAACGCCCACCAGGGTAATGGCGGGCCACGCTGCGCGCTCGACTGGTTTGCGCGCGGCAGGAAACAATGCCAGCGTGGCCCATCCGATAAACAGACGGATGAAGGCGACGCCGTTGGGTCCGGTCGCCTTCAATCCCTCGGCGATAAAAAGAAAGGACGCGCCCCAGATGAGTCCGGGGGTTGCGACCAGCAACCAGTCTGCGGAAACGTCGAACCGGCCCCAGCCTGCTCTATGTGTTATCTCGTCCATTGTCTCTCCATTAGCGGGCACTGTGAGTTGGATAGCGTAGCCCAGTGGTGCGACACATTTTTTCCGTCCACAACTCCCGCAAAAGCACGTCACGAATTGGTGCCAGGTCGGTCGTTCGGGTACAACGCGAGCAATAGTGCTCCCGCGGATGCTGAAAACACCGAGTAGTCCATTGGAGACTTGACGCCCAACGAGATCGCCATGGCAATTCCAAACATTGCCAGCAATATAGCGGTGCCGAGCGCCGCCCAGCGTGACCAGAGACCCACAATCAGAGCAATGCCGAGGAGCGTTTCGGCAATGGTTGCGGTCCAAGCCAGGAACGGAATGGTAAATGAGGGCATGAAGGAGTTAACCTCCGCCGTGTACTTGGTGAAGGTGGCGAAGTTTCCCCAGCCGCCATACTTGCCCCACAGACCAAAGCGGTCAGCAACGGCGGACAGAAAGGCCGAGCCGAGGGCCAAGCGCGCGTAGAGAATTCCTACCCGCTCCAGCCTCTGCAGGCGCTGCGGAGTCAAGATGCGAGCGGATTTATCCGACGCAGGGTGGGACGCTGTCAAAGGTGCTTCAGCCATCGTTACTTGCCTCCTTCGGTTTTGGAACGGGGCGCCGGTACGCTGAGCGGCGTGTCGTGATCGCAAACGAAGTACGCGATGAACTTCACCGGTTCGGTGGAACTGGCGTTGGCAGAGACGAGATGGACTCCATTGGGCGCTTCGTAAAAACTCTCACCGGCCTTGTAGACCATCTCCGGCTCGCCCTTCACTTGCATGCGATACGTTCCTTCGACGACGTAGCCGACCACGGGGCAAGGATGACTGTGTTGGGGCGACGATTCACCAGGCCCGTACTTCACCTCAACCGCACTTATCTGCAGTTGATCGCCATCCAGCGGCGGCAGAGCGTGAGAAAGAACAAGACGCGCACGCTCTTTGGCTTCAGATTGCGCCGCGCTCTTGGCAGCCTGTGTCCAAACCAGCGCGCTTCCCAGCACGGCGACTGACAGCATCATTGCGGTGCGCATGCGCATTCTTGAGGCATTCATCAGCGCCCTCCTGTGTATTCACATTAGGTGGATTGTGGACCAGTAACAAGATCCATTTACGATATTTGCGATGTACCATTTTGATCATGAAGCGAACCGCAACTTTCGAGTTGGTTCTTCCGGCGCGGCATCCGGGACTCACCGCCAGCCGGTGGTTGTATGAGGCGCTCCGTAAGCAGATTCTGCAAGGCGGGCTGCGTCCGGGAGCACGGCTTCCGGCCACACGCGATCTGGCCCGGCAATACGGCCTCGCGCGGGGTACCATCGTCAATGCCTTCGAGCAGCTCAAGTCCGAGGGATACATTGAGGGCAGTGTCGGATCGGGCACTCATGTGAGCAGAATTCTGCCCGACGATTTGCTCCAGTTGCCGCAGGAGCACGGCCCGGAACCACGTGCGGCCGGCAAACCGCACCGCATCTCCGACTACGCTCAGCGCGTTCATCTGTTTTCGAATTTTGAACTCCGCCCGAGCCGCGCTTTCCGGCCAAATCTGCCCGCGATAGACCTGTTCCCAACGACATTGTGGGCGCAGGTTTCGGCGCGGCGGTTGCGGCGTGTTTCAGCCCATCTTCTGCTTGGTTGCGGTCCAATGGGATACCCGCCCCTTCGGGAAGCGGTGGCGGCGTACCTGGCCGCGTCACGCGGTGTCAAATGTCTCCCCGATCAGGTGGCCATTATCTCGGGCGTGCAGGAAGCGCTCGACCTGTCGGCGCGCCTGCTGGTCAATCACGGAGACCGCGTTTGCATGGAAGACCCGGGGTATCCGGGTGCGGCCATCGCATTCAAAGCTCGCGGTGCAAAAGTCTCCGGCATCCGCGTGGACGACGAGGGCATGGAAGTACCCCACGCACGCATGCGCGGAGCGCGGTTGGTCTACGTCACACCAGGCCACCAGTTTCCCCTCGGAGTCACGATGAGCCTCGCGCGGCGTCTGCAGTTACTGGAATGGGCCGGGAAATGCGGCGCGCTTATCCTCGAAGACGATTACGACGGCGAGTATCGTTACACCGGACGTCCAGTGCCGTCGCTTCAGGGGCTCGACAGCCGCGGGTTGGTGCTGTTCACTGGCAGCTTCAGCAAGGTTCTTTTTCCCTCACTGCGCCTGGGATATCTCGTTGTCCCGCTTGATCTGGTGGACTGCGTCGCTGCCACTCTCTCCGTAACCAGCCGCCATGCGCCGCTGCTTGAACAGGCCGTGCTTTGCGATTTCATCACCGAGGGTCACTTCGGACGCCATCTCCGACGCATGCGGGAAGTGTATGCCGAACGGCTCTCTGTCCTGATCGAGTGCGCGCAGCGAAGCCTGGCAGGATTGCTGGAGATTTCGGGCGTGGAGGCCGGGCTACAGACGGCCGGTTGGCTGCGCAGCGGGCTCGATGGTGAATCGGTCGCCGCCGCGGCCGCCAGGCGCGGTGTGGAGGTAACGCCATTGAGCCGATACAGCCAGGGATCGCTCCCGCGCGAGGGACTCCAACTGGGATTCGCGGCAGTCGATTCAAAGGAAATCCGGCGGGGCGTTCGAGAACTCTCGATCGCACTGGAAGGTGAATTGGCGAGGGTGGATCGCAAATCGATAAGAGCGCCCCTCCAATAAACGTGTTCGACTCGAGAAGAAAAGAAAACTGGCCTCCTTCTAATTGGGAGGCTCCAGTTTGCGTAAATGGGATTCCACGGGAAGAATGGAGTTCATGCTTCGATTTTGTCTTGCTGCCGCGCTCTCTCTGGCTGCCATCCCCGCTATCGGTCAATCGCTTCCTGAAGATCTCGTTCACCCACTGACAGGGACACAAAACGAAGGGCAGACCTATCCCGCCGTCGGAGTTCCTTTTGCCATGACGCACTGGACGCCGCAAACCCGGGCCGGGGAGACCAAGTGCATCGCACCGTACTACTTTACGGATGCAAAGATTCAAGGTCTGCGGGGTTCGCACTTCCTCAGCGGAAGCTGTGTCCCTGACTACGGCAGCATGACATTGATGCCAGGTACGGGCGCGCTTAAAACCGCTGCTGTTACGCGCGCCTCAGCCTTCGATCGTGAGACCGAGCACGCAACGCCGTACTCGTACGCGGTCGAACTCAAGGAATCGCGTGTAAAAGCCTCAGTAACCGCGACATCCCGCGCCGGAATCATGCGATTCGAATTCACCACAGACAATCCAGATGCCTGGGTCGTGCTGGAGAACAACGCTCGAGGAGGCGATGGCTGGGTAGCAGTGGATGCTGCAAAGAAAGAAGTCACCGGCGAAGTGCCTGTCCGTCGGGAATATGCCGGCAGCGGGAAACTTGCGGGCTTTAGCGCATGGTTTGTTGCGGAATTCGATCACACCGTAAAGTCAGCCGGAACCTACATCGGGTTGGAGACAACCGATGGACGATCCAAACAGGTTGGTGACGGACGGCCCGTCGGAGTTGTCGTTGTGCCGAAGATGATGACGGCGACGGGTGGCGCTTCGGCAGCCGCCCAGACGCAGCCTACCTCAGCGCCGCGTCCTGGCTTTGGTACATACCTGCACTTTGGTCCCGTGCATCGTGGGGATGTGATCACAGTTCGGATCGGTACCTCTTTCGTTTCGATAGAGGAGGCACGCAAAAACCTTCGCGCAGAGATCCCGGACTGGAATTATGCAAGGGTGGAGGCCGCAGCACGCAACGCTTGGCACACACAACTGGGCCGCATTCAGATTGCGGGCAACGATCCGGCCAAAGCGGTGTTCTACACCTCGCTCTATCACGCGATGCTACAGCCACGGACGTACAGCGACGTAAGCGGTACCTACCCCCGCTTTCACGATCACGGACAGGTCGAGCACACCGCGACGACGCAGTATGACGATTTTTCGGTATGGGACATCTTCCGCGCCCAGGCGCCACTCATGATGATTCTGAACCCGAAACTTGAGGCGTCAATGATGCAGTCAATCATCACGAAAGGAGAGCAAGGCGGCTTCCTCCCAATCTTCCCAGCGTGGAACAGCTTCACCTCGGAGATGGTCGGCGACCATTCCTCCGCCATGATGATCGATGCCTGGCGGAAAGGTATCCGCGGCTTCGATATTCGGCACGCTTACCCACTCATGCGGAAGAACGCATTGCAGATGCCGGCAACACGCGAGGAGTATCGCGATGGCAAAGGACGTCGCGGTCTCGACTCCTACATCAAGTACGGTTACATTCCTCTTGAAGACCCGATCGACGATGCTTTTCACAAGAATGAACAGGTATCGCGCACGCTTGAGTATGCGTATGACGATGCAATGCTTGCCAACATTGCTCAAGAGCTGGGGCATAAGGAAGATGCCACTCTCTTCGTCAAGCGTGGAGAGAACTGGCGCAACGTGATTGATTCCCAAACCGGCTTTGCGCGCGGACGTCATGCCGATGGTTCCTGGGCTACGCCCTTCGACCCTGCCAAAACCTACAGCTGGATCACGGAGGGGCTACCGTGGCAGTACACCTTCTTTGTTCCGCAGAATGTCCCGGGACTCATCGAACTGGAAGGCGGCAAGTTAAAGTTCGAAGCTAAACTCGACGAACTGTTTGCGGGAAACTATTACGCGCACGGCAACGAGCCCAGCCACCACATCGCATATCTGTACGACTTCGCCGGGGCGCCAGAGAAGACGCAGAAGCATGTCCGGGCGATTCTCGACAGCGAGTACAAAGATGGGCCCGCTGGTCTTGCGGGTAACGACGATGCGGGGCAGATGAGCGGTTGGTATGTCCTGAGCGCTCTCGGCTTTTACCAGGTTTGCCCTGGCGTTCCGAATTACTCGCTAGGTTCGCCGCGCTTTGACGATATGACTGTCACGCTTCCGACTGGTCGCAAGCTGCACGTAATTGCGACCGGCGCAGAAAGCGGCAAAGTTTACGCACGTAGCATCACTCTAAACGGCAAAGTGATTACGAACTCCACACTCACGCACGCACAGCTTATGGTTGGCGGAGAACTGCGCTTTGCTATGAGCGATACTCCAGGAAAGTAAACCATCCATTGAAGGCACACTCATGTTTCCCAGCCTGATCCTGAATTTTTGACGTATAACTGTGAAATGGTTTCGCAGGTCGCGCGGGGAACTAAAAACACGCAGATATCGGTCGCGGCAAGCCAGAATGTCACGATTACGGTAAACGGCCAAGACGCGGTCGAGTTGGAAGCGCCGGCGTTTCCAAAATCCCTCCCGGATGTCCCAAGAGAGATCGATCTCCTCAAGGCAGTGTATGGTGTCACCGCTTTGCAAGGACGGGCGGAACTATTGAAGGACTTCCTGGACTGGGCCTTGGACGAGCACAGCATTTCGGTACGAACTCTGATTGGACCCGGCGGAGCAGGCAAGACAAGATTTGCCTGGGAGCTTTACCGGTGTATCCGGGAGCAACAAGGATGGAATGCCTGGTTTTTGCGGTTCCTGCGGAATGAGGCACGAGGCGTAAATCTATGGCAGGAAACATCTGGAAATGCACTCATCATCATTGACTATGCATCCGACGTCGCCGCGCCGCTTGCACAACTGCTGAGGTCGATTGATAAATCTCGATCCGATGGACGTCGTCTTCGCCTGCTGTTATTAGCCCGAACGGCCAGTTGGGATGAGGGATGGCTTTCCTCGCTGCGATCGGGAAGAACAGGCGGGGACGTGGAACAGCTTTTCCGCCCGCAGGAACCCTTGCCGATGCCGATCTTGAGCTCTGCGGAGCGATACAACATCTTCATCCAGACTTCGCGGCAAATCGCGGAAATTACCCACCGGTCACCACCGCCTTCCCAGCCGGCGGATGTCTTTGAAAAAGCGGATGTGGCTGAGCGTCTGAAAGATCCACTCACCCTGATGATGGCAGCGGCAGCCTCACTCCGCATTGGGGCCAAAGCGGCCCTCGATCTAAGCCGAAGCGAACTTGCCTTTGAGACGGCGAAGGAACTGGTCGCAAATCGGATGCGAGAGGCTGTATCGACGCATCAGGAACTTTTTCTTCACATGGCGGCGTTCGCCACGATGTGCGGCGGCCTTGATCGGGATGAGGCGCTTCTGATCCTTGACCGGGAGTCTGAGCAAACACATCTGGGCCCGGTGCCAGATCCAGCCAGCTTCGTGAACGCACTTCACGAATGGCTCCCTGGAGAGAAGACCTGGATCGGTTCGATACAACCCGACATCGTTGCAGAGGCGTTTCTGCTTGGAGACAAGAAGCCGGTTTACTTAGTCTCCCCGGAAGCCGCAATTCTTCGCGCGGTAGACCACAAACCCAAATCCGCGATTGCCACCATCGTACGCATTGCCCAGGACTTCAGTTCTACTGGAGATTCACGGCGACAGGAGCCTCTGCAATGGATCAGGCTTTTGATACAGAAAGGGGAGAGGGACCAGGGACTGGATTTATTGGTCGAGCTATTGAACCACATCCCCACTTCGACCTTCAGCCTTGGAAATCTCGCCCTCGAGATCTCGGAGACGATGCTCAAGCGGGTGTACGCGTATGCGAAGGAGAACGGCGGGGTGGGAGCGGATGTGGCTGCCGCGGTATTGGATAGCCTGGCGATCAGACAGGCAAACGCCGGTCAGATCGAGGAAGCCCTGGAATCGGCTGAGCAATCGGTTGCCCTTTACCGTGAACTGGTGAAAGGCAAAGGCCATTCGTCGCTGCGGGGTCTTGCTGGTGCGCTCACTTCTCTTTCTATCCGCAAGGCGGCAATGGGCCGTTACAAATCCGCACTCGGCACCGCCCGGGAAGCGGAAAGCATTCTCCAAATCCTTGTGAGGCCCGAGGAAATCCAAACCCTGGAGGATTGGGCGACAGGGCTGTCGAATCTTTCCAATCGGCAAAACGAAAACGGACTGTGGACAGAAGCCCTGGAAAACGGGTATCGCGCAGTTGAGCTCCGTCGCAATTGCGTCCGCCAGGATCGTGCGACCTTTCTGCCTGGACTCGCAGGTTCTCTTGTGAATCTCGCAAACCATCTAGCTGAAGCGAAACAGCTGATGGAGTCTCTCGCAAGCGCACGGGAAGCTGCTGAGCTGTACGAGGAGATCGTGCGTTTTAGGCGCGATGAATATCTGGCCGAGTTCGCTCGCGCGCTCGATTCGCTGGCCAATCACCTGGCTGACGTGGGTCTTTCGCAGGAAGCCCTTGCCAAGACTATCGAAGCCGTTGGTCTGTGGCGCGAAGCTGTAAAGTTGGATCGGGATGCATTCCTTCATGATTTAGCAGCCACCCTTCACAATCTCTCTCTGAAGCAAGAACAGGTTCATCAGTACGCGGAGGCCGTCGTTACTGCAGAGGAATCTGTCAGCTTGTGGCGCGATCTTGCCGGGCTGAATCGCGACGCATATCTTCATGGCTTGGCGGTCTCACTCCACAATCTATCAACACAGCAGAAACGAACTGGACAGCCGGCGGTTGACACGATCAAAGAGTCCATCGGACTTTGGCATGAAGCAGTCAGCCAGAATCGCATTGCATTCTTGCCGGATCTGGCCGGTGCGCTCAGCGATTTCGCGCTTCTGCAGGCAGAGGAGAATGGAGTCGAGGCGATCGCCGCGGCCGAAGAGGCGGTCGAGCTGGGTAGGGAACTTGCACATTCCAACCCCAATTCGTATGCGTCGAATCTAGCCAAATCTCTCAATAATCTCGGCGACCTTTATGACCGGTTCGGCGAGCCACTGAAGGCGCGTCGTGTCCTCCTGGAGGCGTCCGATCTGTACGGCGTTTTGATTGAACGTCTGGATTACACCTGGTTAGGCCCAGCCCATGCACGCGCTCTCGCATCTTTAGGAAGGTCTCTCATGGCGCTGCGGAAGTTTTCAGAGGCTGCTGAGACCTACTCTCACGCGTTGAGATTGATTCGCGAGTGGGAAGAAGAGAAGCCGGGCAAAATTTCGGATTTTGCCAAACAGTTGCGAATATCATTCGAGGAAGCTTCCAGATCCGCGGGACGCGAGCCCGCGGATGCGGATGAATTGATGTAGGGACTTGTGAGCTCCGGAAAATTGAGGAAGGAAGGAGATTGAGAAATGCTCGACCTCGCTGCAATGGTTCATCAGGCCATCGCTCTTCTCCATCAGCACCAGCCATGGATTGTTGACAAAGCAGGCGGTGCAACCGTTACTCAGGCGGTAAGAGAGCTTTGGGATCAAGTCAAAAGCAAGCTGGGAGGCGAAGCTGTCCAAAAAGTGGAACAGAAGCCGGACGATGCTGCCCAATGGGAACTCTTCCAGGCCCGGCTTTTGCTCGCTCTTGATCAGGACCAGTCGTTCGCTGAGAAGGTCCACGAGTTACTGATGAAGAGTGGAGGAGAAGAGCCCGGCGGGATTTCGCAACGTGCTCAGGGAAATGCCAATAAGCAAGTAGCAGTTAAGGGTTCTCAGAGCGTTAACGTCCGAGTAAAATAGCCGTTCCTCGACGCGCAAGGACTGGGACTTCAGTTCCGCCAATACGCCCCTTTTCCGACGTTTATCACTCTGACGCCACACCCGCGCGACTCTCGCTCCCGGCTGTGCTGGAAATCCTGAAAACCCGTTCAGAGAGCTGAGCGACGCGTACTCAAGCTTTCGTGCCAGCCATAGGATCGTCGCTGTACCTTGAGTTCGTATATACTCGCTCGCCGAGGTGTCTTGTCATGGCTTTTCGCAGCCGAATCCTTCCCCAAGTCGTGATCGTTCTGATTTCGCTTTCAACTCCAGCGCTCCTTGCCCAGGAGCCGGTTATCGCACCCACAAACCGCTATCCCGCGACTCTTAACCATGTGCTTGTCGCGGATCTCCATAGCGACAATGCGCCAGAGATCATCGGCCTCGATAACAACAGCAACTCGCTCGTCGTAATGCTGAATCTGGGGGACGGGACCTATGGTCCGCCAAATTACTACGGCCTCGATGATCAACCCAATGGAATCGCGGTCGGCGATTTCAACGGAGATGGCAAGCTCGATGTCGCTGTCGCTCTCGGCACATTCAATGCCACCAAGGGTTATGTGGCCGTGCTGCTGAATGCCGGCCACGGCATGCTGCAAAAGCCCGTGTATTACAAGGTCCCCATTCCGGTCTACTCCATCTCCGTGGCTGACTTTGACAACGACAATCTGCCCGATATCGCCGTCATCGGCAACACCAACAACAACAGCACGAACACCGTTACCATCCTCACCAATACCGGCTCTTCTTTTACCCAGCACTCGTTCGCGGCGCCCGTCTACTTCACGCCTAACGGCTTCGGTCCCGATGCTGATTTCGTCGACTATCTCGTCGCCGGAGACTTCAACCGCGACGGACGCATCGATCTCGCCTACATCGATGGATGCGCGCAGTGCTCTGTCTCGGAAGAAGAACTGTTCATCCTTGCCAACACCACCTCGGGATGGCAAGCCAGGATGCCTGCCGGTGGCACAGGGACGACGAGTCTCAAGGCTGCCGATATCGACGGGGACGGCAGGACCGACCTGGTCATTCCCTTCAGAGGCTGCCACACGCCATGCGTGGGCGTGACGGTCATGTTTATGGGCAACGACTTCACTCCCGCGAGCTTCCAGTCCCTGGATGTGTTGAACGAGAGCGATGGACCCACTCCTCAGGAAGTCGTGGTCGGCGATTTCAACAACGATGGCTTAGCGGATGTTGCCGGCTACTCCCTCGGTGGTTCTGACCCATCCTCACAATTTGCTCCGCCATTCACAGCTGCGGGTTTTCTGAACAAGGACGGCACGCGCGATCTCGTAGTGCCGCGGGGAAACAATGTGCAAGTCTGGACAAATACAACCAACAATCCCACTGACCCGTGTTCGTATCCGACCATCGGCGGCGTTCATGTGTGCGCGCCCGCAGCCAACGTCCCCACCGGAACGGTTCGCTTTCTTGCCAGCGCGCGAACCAACACCCAGCCACTTCTTCGTTTTGAGCTTTGGATCGATGGGCACAAGAAAGTTCAACTCTTCACCGACCGCATGAACCTGAAGCTGCCCGTCGCCAACGGAACACACGAAGCAGTCTTCGTCGAAGTCGGCGCAAGCGGCCTTCACATCAAAAAGAAGATCTGGTTCACCGTAGGCAACTGAACCATCGCCTCGAGCCGCGGTCTATTGCTCCATGCCTTGCAATCGGCCGCGGGCGTCAAGGGCGCGCGTTCAGCCGCCCGAGAGCCTGCACTGTGTCATAGACCGCTGCTGCCTGATCGTAATTGCCCGCCTTATGAAACGTTGTAACGACCGATGAAGAATCAGATAGTCACTTGGTCCAATGATCGGATGAGAATGTGCTGTCGAGCGATGATCCGTGATTCAAGGAAGCGGGAACCGTATCTGGACCGTCGCTCCGCCTTCCTCGCGGTTGAAGGCGCGTAGATGGCCGTCGTGCAGCTTCACCGCGCGTTCGGCAATGGCCAGACCGACGCCGAATCCACCGGTGTGTGCACTGCGGGCCGCGTCTACCCGATAGAATGGGCGGAAGATCGATTCAAGCTCCGACTCGGGAATTCCCGGCCCTTGATCGCTGACCTCAACCATCGCCCACTGTGACCCCTGGTCATCGATCCGATAGAGTCTGACGTCGACCATCGAGCGGGGCTCGGTGTACCGGATTGCATTTCGCACGATGTTTTCGATCGCTCGATAAAGAAGATCGCGCCTGCCGTTAACGACGCATTCCCCCTCTTCCTGAAGCGACACCGATGCTTCCCGCTGCTGTGCTTCATACGCCGCGTCGGGGAGTATATCTTTGAGAAGCTTGTTGAGCGAAACGCGTTCGAACCTATCGACGCTCTCCACGGCTTCCATCGAAGAGAGCGTGAGCAGTTGGCCGATCAACTCATTGAGACGTTCCGCTTCTCTCTGGATCCTGTTCAGATGAGTATCCATTGTGGGATCGGCATCTTCTCTGGATAGCTCCAGCGCAACGCTCAGGCGCGCGAGAGGAGATCGCAACTCATGAGATACATCGCGCAACAACAACTTCTGCGCGCCGACCAGCGATTCCAACCGTTCAGCCATGTGGTTGAAATCGTGCACCAGGGCCTGGAATTCATCTCCCTCGAAGATCGCGGCGCGCGGTCGGCTCTCTTTGACGCGCGTATCAAGTTTGCCGCGAGCGAGCTCACGCGCAGCTGTGCGAAGACGAATGACAGGGCGCGTGAAGATTAGCACCAGCACGAACGTCGTTATCCCGCCGACCGCAATTGCTACTGGAAGCTGGGGAAAGGCGAAGTGAAGAAGGTCTCCGTACCACGTATGCCTCTCCTGATTCTGCGGGACGCTCAAGAGGAACAGATACTTTCTTCCAGAGTGCGAAGCCACCGGTAGAGTCCAGACGAAACGACTTCCGAGGTAGCGGCCGGAAAGTTCACCCGCTTCTTCAGACGGAAGAGTCAACTGCGGTACATCGGACGAGTCGCATAGCCGCTTCCCGGCACCGTCCTCGAGCGCGATGGTGTACTTGCGCGCCTCTGCGAATGCATCCAATCCAGTACAGCCCTTCGATTCATACGCTGCAATCGCACTCGCAGAGTCGCTTCGTATCCCCTCGGCCAGAGGGTTGATAAAGGAAGCGGGTCGAGGGAACCTGCGGTTGAGGATGACAGCGGTTGAAATAACGAAGATCAGGCTTTGTGCAATCCAGAAGATGACGAAGATTTTGAAGAACAGGCTGCGCATGGATTCAGTCCTTTAAACTCACGTAGTCCCTGTTCACCACCAGCTGATATCCGACTCCGCGAACGGTCTTCACCTGGTCTTCCTGGGCGAGCTTTCGCCGCAGACGGCTGACGTGCATGTCGAGGCTTCGGTCAAAAGGATCGAACGTTCGTCCGAGGACTGCTTCGGACAGTTCGTCGCGATTGACTACCTTTCCCGGTGAGCGCATCAGGACCTCGAGAAGTCCGAACTCCACATCGGTTAGGTCCAGGCGCTTTCCATTCTGGATCACCCGGCGCGCGGCCGGATCGAGTTCCAGATCCTGAACGCGAAGCACCTCGTGCTCCGCCACCGCAGGGTTTGCGTTCCGGCGGAGAATCGCACGCATGCGAGCAAGCAGTTCTCTGGGGTTGAATGGCTTGGGAAGGTAATCATCCGCCCCGAATTCGAGTCCGATGATCCGATCCACGTCTTCTCCGCGCGCTGTGAGCAGCAGTATGTTGACCGACGATTCAGCGCGAATCCGCTTGAGCACCTCGAAACCATCCATGCCGGGGAGCATGACGTCGAGAAGAATAAGTCCCCACCGGCGCTGTTGCGCCGCTTTCAGCCCCGTGTCGCCGCGGTGCGCCGTCTTCACGCGAAACCCGTTCTTGCCCAGGTATTCGATGAGCATGGTGCAGAGTTCCACGTCATCGTCGATCAGGAGTACTTCTTCCACGCTTATCTCCGCATACAAGGCTACGACGTTTCATCGCCGCAAATACAGTGGAAACGTAACAAATAGTAACGAGTGCGTTACAAATCTTTACATTCAATTACTCATCGTGACAGCACGCACATCAGCCCTGCGTTCTTCTTGAATCAGTTCAATTAGGGGCCGATTCCAGTGACCAAACGCATTTTTCTCAACCTTGTTTGCATCGCGGGGCTGTTATGGTGGCCTGCGCAAAGTGTTCCCGCACAAACCTCGATTCAGCCGGGAGAGGTCCGGGGCACGATCACCGATCCTACAGGAGCCGTGATTCCATCGGCGAAGGTGGCGCTGACTGCCGCCAATGGCACGTCACGATCGACTGAGTCCGGCCACGATGGAAGCTTTCAGTTCGCCACCGTGGCGGCAGGAAAGTATGTGCTGGTGATCAGTGCAAAGGGGTTTGCCCAGGCTACGGTTGACGAAGTCCAGGTATCGCCGGGCAAGACGATGCAGCAGAATGTCGCCCTGCAACTACCAGTCGAAGAGCAGCAGGTGCAGGTTACCGACGACACTCTTGGAGTGAGCACCAGCGCAGATAACAATGCGAGTTCCATCGTGATCAAGGGTAAAGACCTCGACGCGCTTTCAGATGACCCCGACGAACTACAGAATGAATTGACCGCTCTTGCCGGCCCCTCGGCAGGCCCGAACGGAGCGCAAATCTTTATCGATGGATTTACGGGAGGGCAGCTGCCTCCGAAGTCGTCCATCCGCGAGATTCGCATCAATCAGAATCCCTTCTCCGCTCAATACGACAAACTCGGTTACGGACGCATTGAAATTCTGACCAAGCCGGGCACCGACAAATTGCACGGTTCGTTCATGGTCATGGGGAATGACTCCGCCTTCAACTCGCTCAATCCGTTCGTGAGTTCAGAGCCTTCCTACTACACCACCTTTATGAACGGGAATGCCAGCGGCGCGCTTGGCAAGAAAGCGTCATGGTTCGGCAGTATCTTTCGGCGTGACAACGCTTCGAACTCCATCATTAATGCCGAACTTCTCGACGCCGGCGCCAACGTGTACAACTACACCGCAGCGGTCGCGAACCCTCAATCCCGTCTCGACATCAGCCCGCGTCTCGACTTTCAGATCAGCAACAGCAATACCCTCACGGTGCGATACATGTTTGACCGTCAGAAGCAGTCCAACAGCGGTGTCTCTCAGTTCGCTTTGCAAAGCCAGGCGTACGACGTGTCGAATTACGAGAACACTCTGCAGATCAGCGATTCGCAAGTGCTCGGCGCCAACATGGTCAATGAGACCAAATTCCAGTACATTCGAGCCCGCGACAGTCAGACCGCAGAAAACACTGATCCCACGATCACTGTGCAAGGCGCATTCACCGGTGGTGGCAACAATCAGGGCTCGGTTCACGACAGCCAGGACCGCTTTGAGTTTGAGAACTACACCACCGCGGCCCATGGCGCACACTCGATCCAATTCGGCGGCCGTCTGCGGATGACACGTGACGTGAATTCTTCAACGTCGGGCTTCAACGGCAATTACATCTATTCGTCGCTCGCCAATTATGCGGTGAAGGCTCCGTCTGAATATGACATCACGGTTGGAAATGCCGCATCTAAGGTGAATGTGTTCGATGCCGGCCTCTTCTTTCAGGACGATTTCAAGGTGCACCCCAACCTGACGTTAAGTTACGGATTACGGTACGAAGCACAAGACAAGATCAGCGATCATAACGACTGGGCACCGCGTGTGTCGCTCGCCTGGGCTCCGGGGCACAAAGACGGACCAGGAAAGACGGTCATTCGCGCGGGCTATGGGTGGTTCTATGACCGCTTCAACTCCACCTATATCCTCGATGCCATTCGTGAGAACGGAGTCAATCAGAAGCAGTATGTCGTGAAGAATCCCGACTTCACAACCAATGCACCGTCCGCGAGCACGCTCGCATCACTCAGCACGGTGGCTCCCACGATCTACCAGGTCTCACCCACACTGCGTGCTTCAGTGAATATGCAGGCGGCCATCGGCATCGAGCATCAATTTGGAAAAATCGCGACTACCTCGGTGACCTATATCAACTCGCGCGGCGTTCATCAGTATTTGAGCGACAACGTCAACGCATTTATCGCTGGAACATACGACCCGGTGACTGCCACCGGAACACGGCCGAACGGCATCAATGAGAACATCTATCAGTTCCAGTCAGGCGGCGTTTACAACCAGAACCAGCTCATTGTGAATTACACGGTGCGTGCGAAGAAGGTGTCTCTGTTCGGCTTCTACATGGCTAACTTCGCCAAAGCCGACACATCGGGCGCCACCTACTTTCCCACCAATCAGGCCAACCCAGGGGCTGACTACGGCAGATCAAGCTTCGACGTGCGAAACAGATTTATTCTGGGCGGAAATCTTCAGGCGCCTTATGGTGTTTCGTTCAGCCCCATGCTGGTTACTGAATCAGGCCAGCCCTTCAATATCACCATCGGACAGGATCTCAATGGCGACAACCAGTTCAACGACCGTCCGGCATTCGCGACGGCATCGAGCGCCAATACCGTTCACACGTCATACGGAACATTCGACCTGAACCCCGTGGCCTCCGCTGCCCGCATCCCGTACAACTACGGAACCGGTCCCTCGCAGTTCAGCATGAATATCCGCATGAGCAAGTCATTCGGCATCGGGCCTCGCGTCGAGGGCGGCGCACAAAACCAAATGTTCGGTGGACCCGGTGGCGGACCACCCCCGGGCGGCGGCGGCCCAGGCGGCGGTGGACCTCCGGGAGGCGGCCTCGGACCAGGAGGCTTGAGCAGGAGCGGCGGTCCTCCGCGGTTAGATCAGGTGGTGCCCCGGCGCTACTCGCTCACGTTTGCCGCGATGACCCGCAACGTCTTCAACACAGTGAACCTCGCCCAGCCGACCGGCGTTCTCGAATCGCCTTCGTTCGGCAAGTCCACTGCTTTGGCGGGAGGGTTCTTCTCATCGCCCGCAGCAAATCGGAGCATCGACCTTCAAATGTCATTCAATTTCTGATCGAGTTGCGGAGCTTATCAGGCTGACCGCCGATTGATTCACGGCAGCATCCGCCACCAGGGCGCGATGCTGCCGTTTCACTTGTTCACGTGTGCTTCTCTCGCACTTCACCGCTCGCGTCTCACGTTCGTCTTTGTCATTGAGCTCAGCAGAAACAGCGGCTTGGCGCTCGATGTCGATGGGGGAGTGAAAACAGTTAGCGCGAAGATCGATCAGTATCCCTTTAATGATAGTGCTTGGCAGCAATGGATATTCAAAGCCCCATAGACCAAATAAACAATGGCTGGACAACAGCAGGGTCCGGCCTTCGTGCCGGACATTGCCAACATTCTTGATTGGACGGACCCTGCGAGAACGAGAATGGCCGTATTCTGATTGCAAGAGCGGCACATCAGACAGAACGGATGCCCTGGGCTATGGTTACAGTGAAGAAATCTGCGTGAGTTTGGGCGCGCCGCTCTCTTCCAGGTCTAACCCCAACTGTAACCGGGCAGCTTCGGAAATCCGCGCTGGATTCCAAGGTGGATCGAAGACGATCTCTACCTGAGCAGCGGCTACCTCCGGCAACCGCAGCAACTTGCTCTCCACATCAGCCTTGAGAACGTTGCTCATGCCGCAAGCGGGAGAAGTCATCGCCATGCGAATGCCAACTGTTTTTCCGCCTTGCTCGTCGGAAGTGATCGCACAGGAATAGACAAGTCCGAGATCGACAATATTGACAGGAATCTCAGGGTCATAAACCGTCCTCAAGACATCCCACACGAGCTGCTCGCGGAGAGGGCCCTGCTGCTCCGGCGTATTAGCTGGCCCTTCCAAGCCCAGCGCATCCGCGTCTTTCGCATCGATCCGGAACATAGCATGAAGAGTGGTCGAAACAGTGTAACTTCCCCCGCGCGCCTGCACAATCCGCACCGAGGCGCCCCGGGGCAGTGTCTGGCTAATGCCGCTGGGAATGGCAATGGCTTCGCAATCGCGTTTGAGTTCGATGGCTTTCATCATGGCTGTCGCTCCGTGGTGCTTAACTATTCAGTCGTGACCGGCTCGCGATCTCCGTGGAGCGCGGCCTCGAGGGTGTGCCAGGCGAGAGTGGCACATTTCACGCGCACCGGAAATCCGGAGACTCCGGAAAATACCGCGAGCTTTCCTATCTCCGGATGATCTTCGCTGCCGTTTTGGCCGGTAACCATCCGGTGAAAGCTCTGGAACAGGTCTTCCGCGTCACTTGCAGTCTTGCCCTTCAGGCTTTGCGTCATCATCGACGCAGAAGCGCGCGAGATGGCGCAGCCCGAGCCCTGAAATGCGATGTCCTCGATAACATCTCCTTGCATCGCGATGTAAACCGTGCAGCGGTCGCCGCAGAGCGGATTGTAGCCCTCCGCTTTAAATGCAGGGGACTCCAACGCACGGAAGTTGCGTGGAGCCTTGGCGTGCTCGAGAATCACTTCCTGATAGATGTCCCGCAGATCAGCCATCAACCTAGGATCTCCCTCACCTTTTCGATGCCGTCGACCAGTGCGTCGATCTCGCCCCTGGTGTTGTAAATGCCAAAGGAGGCGCGCACTGTAGCCGGAATACCGTAGCGATCCATCACCGGTTGCGCGCAGTGATGCCCAGTGCGTACGGCGACTCCTTCCTGGTCAAGAATGGTGCCGATGTCATGCGGATGAATGCCGTCCACGACAAAGGAAAGCACTCCCGTCTTTTCCCGCGCCGTTCCCACCAGCCGGACGCCGGGGATCGCCGTGATCCTGTCTGTGGCGTAGGCGAGCAAATCGTGCTCATGCGCGCTGATCTCATTCATGCCCAACTTGTTGATATAAGCAATCGCTGCGCCCAGACCGACGACGCCGGCAATGTTCGGCGTGCCCGCCTCGAACTTATGGGGAATCTTGTTATAAGTCGTTTTTTCAAAGGTCACCGAACTGATCATGTCGCCGCCACCCTGGAAAGGCGGCATCTCCTCGAGCAGCGCTGCCTTGCCATAGAGAACACCGATTCCAGTCGGTCCATAGACTTTGTGGCCGGAAAACGCATAAAAATCGCAATCGAGGTCCTGAACATCGACGGGCAGATGCGGCACGGCCTGTGCGCCGTCCACCAGGACCGGAATGTTCATCGCATGTGCCATGCGGACGATCGACTTCACCGGATTGACGGTGCCCAGCGCATTCGAAACGTGGGCGAGAGAAACGAGTTTCGTACGCGGCCCGAGCAGTCTATTAAATTCGTGGACCTCGAGTTCGCCGCGCTCGTTTATTGGCGCCACACGCAATGTCGCGCCCTTCTCCTGGCAAAGAATCTGCCAGGGCACGATGTTCGAGTGATGTTCCATCGCGGTGATCAGCACTTCATCGCCGGCGCCGACGTGCCGGCGGCCATAAGTCTGCGCCACCAGATTAATGGCCTCGGTTGTGCCTCGTACAAATACGATTTCGCGCGCCTCTCCGGCATGGAGAAATGACTGCACTGCCATCCGCACCGCTTCGTATGCATCTGTCGCGCGTTGTGAGAGGAGGTGCACACCGCGATGAATGTTGGCATTATCGTGGATGTAGTAATCGACCATGGCCTGAATCACGGCATCCGGCTTCTGCGACGTTGCAGCGTTGTCTAAATACACGAGAGACCGGCCATGAATCCGCTCACGCAGAATTGGAAAGTCTGCGCGGACGCTTTCGAGATCGAAGCTTGCCGTCTCGATCGGCGTCCCGGGCCGGTGCGCAATTGTGGCGTGTGCTGTCATCCGATTTCTCCCCAGTGCCTTTCCCGATCCTCTTCAATAGTTGTGGCCTGGACCGGCGCAGGACGAACCAATTGCAAGAGCCGCTGCGCAACCGCGGAAGCCGCATACTCGCGAACAGCATGCGGGATTATCCGGTCCAGACACTCGCCGGCAAATGCCTCAAGCAAGAGTTGACGCGCTTCAACTTCGCCGATTCCGCGTGAGCGGATATAGAACAATGCGCTCTCGTCAATCTGCCCAATCGTGGCTCCGTGCGTGCACTTTACGTCGTCCGCATAGATTTCCAATTGCGGCTTGGTGTCGATCTGCGCATCATCGTTGAGCAGCAGATTGCGATTCGTCTGCTTGGCATCTGTCTTCTGCGCATCCTTGTGGACGATGATGCGGCCGTGAAACACTCCGTGCGCATGGTCGTCGAGAATGCCGTTATAGAACTGCCTGCTGGCGCAATGCGGACTGGCGTGCTCGACGAGCATGTAGTTATCCAGATGCTGGCGGCCGCTGCCGATGAACAGACCATTGATGAGGCACTCGCCGCCGTCACCCGCAAGCACGGGATGGACATTGTTGCGCACCAGCCCACTGCCCAACAGCAGTGAGTGCGAACTAACATTGGCGTTTCGAGCTTGCTCGATGCGTAACGTCGAAAAGTTGTAGGACTGCAGATGCTCGCGTTCGATCATCGTGTGTGCAACGGTGGCGTTGCCGCCCACTACCAGTTCCGTGACCGCGTTTGAAAATGCGGGAATCTCCGTACCGAATGAGCCATACTCTTCAACGATGGCTGCCTGGCTCTCGTCTTCCACTACGATCAGATTTCGCGGGTGCGTCATGGTAGGCACGCCGGACGAAGTCGAAATGAACAGCAGATGGATAGGCTGTTCCACGATGACTCCCCGACTTACGTGTACATAGGCGCCATCCTCGGCAAAGGCGGTATTGAGTGCACAAAACGGATCGCGCTCAATATCGAGATAGTGACCCAGACGTTCGGCCACTGCCTGTGGGCCATGCGCGATCTGTTTGTGGAGACTATTCACAGTTACGCCTTCCGGCAGCGCTCCCCACGTCGATAACTCCGGAGCGAAACCTCCATCCACAAACACCATGCGCGCCACGGCGCCCTCCATACGCCAAGCAACGAGTTCAGAAACCGTGAACGGAATTGCGCTCTCACGCGGTAACCGAAAGGGCGTGCGCGAGAGAGGAGCAATATTCGTGAAGCGCCAATCTTCATCCTTCGTGGTCGGGAATCCTACAGCACAGAAGCGCGCAAACGCATCTTCCCGCAAACCACGTAACCATCGCGGAGCCTCTGGCGCAGTTTGCTGCACAAACTCTGTGAAGTTCTCCAGGTAGCTTTCGAGTTGAGCGGGTTCTACTGGCATTTCGCTCCCTCCTCAGACGGATGCAGGTGCTGCATGCCGCGCCTCTGCCTCGATCCATCCATAACCCCTCGTCTCCAACTCGAGCGCAAGGTCTGCGCCGCCGGACCGCACAATGCGACCGTCCACGAGTACGTGTACGAAGTCAGGCACAATGTAGGTCAGGAGCCGCTGGTAGTGAGTCACAAGGACTATGGCGCGCTGTGGGTCACGCATTGCGCTTACTCCACGGGCCACTATTCTGAGAGCGTCGATATCTAGCCCGGAATCGGTCTCGTCGAGAATGGCGAGCTTTGGCTCGAGAACTGCCATCTGCAGTATCTCGTTGCGCTTTTTCTCGCCACCCGAAAAGCCTTCATTCAGCGAGCGGTTCATGAGCTTTTCATCCATCTCCAGAAGCTTCAATTTCTCGCGGTAGAGAGGCAGAAAATCCATCGCATCCAGTTCATCGAGCCCACGATACCGGCGGACGGCATTGAGCGCGCTGCGAACGAAATGCGCATTACCAACCCCAGGAATCTCCACCGGATACTGGAAGGCCATGAAGATGCCTTCGCACGCAGCCTCTTCCGGCTTCATGCTCAGCAGGTCTTTGCCCTTGAAGAGGATTTCGCCTGCCGTAATCTGGTACGACTCGCGTCGCGACAGCACCTGAGCCAGTGTGCTTTTGCCCGAACCGTTCGGGCCCATAATGGAATGCACTTCCCCGTCGTGGATCGTCAGGTCAACTCCCTTCAGAATCTCGTGCCCGCCCACTTCCACATGCAGATTCTTTATCTCCAGCAGACTCATGTATCACCTCGCTTGCCGTGCACGTCTCGTTCGTTGCCGTCTCAGCCCACGCTGCCTTCGAGACTGACACCGAGCAGTTTTTGCGCCTCGACTGCAAACTCCATCGGCAACTCGCGAAACACCTGCTTACAGAACCCGTTGACGATCATGGAAACAGCGTCTTCCAGCTTCAGCCCACGCTGCTGCAGATAGAAAAGCTGGTCGTCGCCGATTTTTGATGTTGACGCCTCGTGCTCCATGCGAGCCGACGCATTCTTGACTTCGATATAAGGAAAGGTATGTGCTCCACACTGATCACCGATCAACAGCGAGTCGCACTGCGTGTAGTTGCGTGCCCCGGAGGCACCCTTCAGAATTTTGACCATCCCTCGATAACTGTTCTGGCCGTGTCCGGCGGAGATACCCTTCGCAACGATTGTGCTGCGCGTGTTCTTGCCGATATGAATCATCTTCGTGCCCGTGTCGGCCTGTTGATAGTTGTTAGTCAGCGCCACGGAATAAAATTCGCCCACCGAGTTGTCGCCCTGCAGGATGCAGCCCGGATATTTCCACGTGATCGCGGAGCCGGTCTCCACCTGGGTCCACGAGATTTTGGAGTTCACGCCCGCGCACTTGCCGCGCTTGGTCACAAAGTTATAGATTCCGCCGCGCCCCTGCTTGTCGCCGGGATACCAGTTCTGCACGGTCGAATATTTGATCTGGGCATTATCGAGAGCGACCAATTCAACCACCGCGGCGTGCAGCTGGTTTTGATCGCGGATCGGCGCTGTGCAGCCTTCGAGATAGCTCACGTAGGAGCCTTCGTCGGCGACGATCAGCGTCCGCTCGAACTGGCCTGTCTCTGCCGCATTGATACGGAAGTAGGTCGAAAGCTCCATGGGGCAGCGCACACCCTTGGGCACATATACAAACGACCCGTCAGTGAAGACCGCTGCGTTCAGCGCCGCAAAGAAGTTGTCAGTGTGTGGCACGACCGTGCCGAGATACTTCTGCACCAGCTCTGGGTACTTCTCGACGGCTTCGGAAAAGGAGCAGAAGATAATGCCCAATTCCGCCAGCTTCTCCTTGTACGTGGTTGCCACCGAAACGCTGTCAAAGACGGCATCGACGGCCACCCCGGCCAGGAGTTGCTGCTCTGCCAGCGGTATTCCCAGCTTCTCGTATGTGCGCAGGATCTCCGGGTCCACTTCGCTCAGACTCTTGAGTCCCGGCTTCTGCTTAGGCGCCGAGTAGTAGACGATGTTCTGGTAATTGATAGGCCCGTAGTGGATGTTCGCCCACTTAGGCTCCGCCTGGGCCTTCTCGAGAGAAGCCCAGTGGCGGTAAGCTTTGAGCCTCCACTGCAACATGAACTCAGGCTCGTGCTTCTTGGCCGAGATGAGCCGGATCGTACCCTCGTCCAGCCCAGCGGGTACCTGTTCATCCTCAATTTCTGTGACGAAACCCCACTTATAATCCTGCTCGGTCAGACCCCGAATTGCATTGACGCTCGATCCCATCGCACTCTCCTTAGAGGTTGCCCCTCAGCGTATGCGGTCGGCCGGTTGCTGCTGTCGGGATCAAGCCTCTATTGTGTCGTGCAGTTGATTGTCCACAATATACGACCAAATCAGTCGTATATTCTAGGACCAGTATAGGCGTTTGCACTCAATGATTCAAGCGGGGCCGCAACCCCTTTGCCGTAAATGCTACAAGGACTTCTGCTGAGCTTTGTTGTGCAAGGGAGCCAGCTTTTTGGAGGTGCAGTCGCCTTGTGTTTCGCCAAGGAGGGCGCCGACGTTCTGTTCACTTATCTTCCGGAAGAGGAGAAGGACGCCGAGCGGACCAGGAAATTAGTTGAGCAGGCTGGTCGCAAGGCGATCGGCGTCCCCGGAGATATCCGCGAAAAGTCGTTTTGCGAAAAATTGGTGAAGAGAACGCTGACGGAGTTCGGTCGACTCGATGTGCTGACTGCCGCGCTACTATCAAGAATGATATGACCGATCTTCTCGCCGGCGCCCGCTGCACGTTTTCGGAACCACAACCTTAGGAACCTGCAGCGGCGATCTTGCTCAATTTAGATCAATCGGCTGCGGCGGTCATGTTGTGTGCACGACCTTGTGACCCACCACCGAACGATATCGAGTCGCCTTGAAGGTAGTTGGCAAACTCCAGTGTCGGTTTGATCGCGGGGCGACCGAGCAGATAACCCTGGGCCTCATCGGCGCCCAATTCCTTAATGATTTCCAGTTGTAAATCGTCCTCGACGCCCTCGACTATGACACGCATGCCCATCTTTTGTCCCAACTCAATCATCGACCGAAGCATCGTGATTGTCTCCGATCCTCGACGCAGGTCATGAATAAATGTGCGATCAATTTTCAAGGCGGAAAATGGCAATCCCGGGAGATAGCCAAGGCAGGAGTATCCTGTGCCGAAGTCGTCAATTGCCAGACTTATCCCAAGTTCACGCAGCCTGTTCATCTTTTCAGCTGAATGATTCAACGAGCCGATCATGACAGATTCGGTGAGTTCAATCTGAAGCAACTCCGGACCGAGTGCGGTTCTCCTCAAGATAGAGGCGACTTCTTCCACGATTGTTTCGGAACTGAATTGAAGTGCAGACATGTTCACAGCAACTTGAATCGGAGAAGACGGTGCACCTTGCCATTTTGCGCATTCCCGGCATGCCTGCTCCATCACGAATTCTCCCAATCCGTGAATTAGTCCGCTCTCTTCGGCAATCGGAATGAATGTCGATGGAGAGATCTCCCCGAGGTGAGGGTGCTTCCATCGAGCGAGTGCCTCGAAACGAAGCAAATTACCGGACGTAACGCTGAATTCCGGCTGATATTCAACATAGATTTCACCTCGACCAATCGCGCCCCTGAGTTCGCATTCGAGCGTAAGACGTTCGCGTGCCATCAGTCCAAGTTCCGGACTGAAATGGACTGCACGGTTCTTCCCGCTTCTCTTTGCGGCATACATCGCACTGTCCGCCTGCTTCAGCAGATCGGGGTCTTCCGTGATTGACGGTCGCTGTGTACTGATCCCGATGCTTGCGCCAACGGTTATCTCGTTCCCTTCGACGATGAAAGGACGGGACAAACACTCGATGAGCGCGTTGGCGGCGACCGAAGCCTCTTCTTCATACTCGAGCGCGGTCAGGATCACTGTGAATTCGTCGCCTCCTACGCGCGCGAGCGTGTCGGCAACTCTCACGCGGGACTTGAGTCGATCCGACACGGCGCATAACAACAGGTCTCCAACACTATGCCCAAGGCTGTCGTTCACGAGCTTAAACCCGTCTAGATCGATGTAGAGCAGGCCGATCATTCGGTCTTCTCTCTGGATTCGGGCCAGATCGTGCGCCAATTGTTCTGCGAAGTAGCGACGGTTTGGCAGTCCGGTCAGGGAGTCGGTTCGCGCCTGTTCGAGCAGACGCGTCTCGGCCTTTCTGGCAATGAAATTGCGTCGCTCTAGCTCCGTGATCATCCGGTTGAATCCTGCCGCTAGTTGTGCGATCTCGTCTGTTCCTTCCACTCCGATCCGCGCGTCAAATGTTCCATCCGCCGTCACCTGGTTCATCGCGCTGGCGAGTTGCATGACTGGTTTCGAGATGCGGATCTGCAGGAGTGCTCCCGAACAGCCGCCGATCGACAGTGACAGGCAAGCCAGGCCGATCGCCAGCAAAAGCATTCGGCGGTCACGATACCTGAGGTCCGTCATGTCAGCCGTGAGAACTATCGACCCCACAACATCTGCATCCCGCATAATCGTCCGATTTGCAGTCCGGTATTCGTTCCCTGATTTCTGTATAGATCCAGACCATCGCGGGCATGCTTGTGATCCAACGTCGCGTCTATACTCCGAGAACAGAGAACCGCGCGTGTCATACAGGCAAGCCGTAACGACATGCGCCTCACGCTGCAATCCTCTTAGGACCTCATCGGCGGTTTTCCGATCCCGGAAATCAAGCGCAGCGGTTGAGTTCTGCCCTATGACATCGGCGAGAGTGGAAAGGCGTACATCGAGGAGGGCGACCGAACTCCTGGCGTTCATCACGCTGATTGTCGCCGTGAAAACTCCCACGGCGACGCTGCTGGCCAGAACGACGACGATTATGATATTGGCCCGAAGAGTATTGCAGCGAGGGTTGATCAAGGGGTTCCCCCTGAGGAACGGACGAGCACAGCAAGGTTTAGCAGGCGGGAACTCATCTGAAGTTTTCCGCTTCGAACGGCTTCAGAATTAATCTCGACTTGTATTTGATCTCCTGACCGAACGAGTCCCACCATGCCTCCTGCCCGCGCAAATTGCTCAGTCTCACCCACCGTGAGAATCGAACGGCCGTGAATGCGGGAGAGAACAGATTGAATCCTCGCGGGAGACAATTCCGCGATATATAGAACATCGCAGTCGCGTATTTCGGAATCCGTTGGATGTATCAAGACGGCGATCTTCCGGCCCTCAGTGGTCTTCCCCTCGAGTACCTGTTTCAGAACCGCACCCATGTTCCCTTCGCCTACAATTCCAATATTCAACCGGTCGCGGGTTTGGGGCCACGAGACATATTTCGTCAGGTTGTACACGAAGGCGGCGCGAACAGCACGCTCCTGCTGCTGCGCATGTAACGCTCCGGATGAAACGCAGAAAATCAACGTCAGTGCCGCAAGAGCCCACAATAGCCGATTGGGTCCGAGGAACTTAAAATTGGCGGCGCGGAGGTTCACTGCGTGGCCAACTTCTTTCCACGGCTGTAACGATACGTGACACGAAACCGCCAGGTCCGCCCGTCCTGGACAGTCGCCGGTTGAATAACTTCAGGCCCCGTGGGTGTTTCCCAATGCCTGTCGAGGATGTTGTAGCAGCTTGCGGAAAGCTGAAATCCATTCCTGAAACTGCGCGTTGAGACGGTTGTGTTCACCAGAAACGATGAGGAGATGCGATCACCGAGGAAGTTAGGTTCGGAGCCGGTGTAGAGAAATTCCGTGCCCAAAGAACCAACTCTCTTGAGCGGGGCGGCGGCATTTAATTTCGCTAGGTGGGTCGGGGAGTTCATCACCTCTGTATCGGTCTGCTTCTGATGAGTGCGTTCCAAAGTGTAGCTTGAGCGGGCTGACCATCCTGAAGGATATTTGACAATCAGTTCGACCTCGGCGCCCTGCCCTGAATCCCCGTTCTCATTTGCAAAGTGGGTGTCGCCCGTATTCGGATCCTGTTCTTCTTTAATCACTTCATTCAGTTTGTTCGCGAAGCCACCCGCAACAATGTGCAGCGAATCGCTGAAGGTGTGTTCGAGAAGCAGTGTATGCGAGTTGATGTTTTCCGGTTTGAGCGCTTTGTTCGTGGAGGTGATGTCGACCTGGTCCACGTAGAACTCATCGTAGGGATCGGGCGCCCTGAATGCATGGCTGAAGATGTACTTCACTGAAGTGCTGGAGGTGGGCAAGTACATGGCAGCAATGCGCGGGCTTAGATTTGTTCCGTAGAGGCTATACCAGTCCACTCTCCCGCCAACATTCAAGCTGAATCTGCTCGATGGATTCAGTTCCGCTTCGCCGAAAACGGCTGCCAGGCTGAGCCCGCGATGATCATCGAGGAAGGGTGGTTGCCCCACATAGTAATTTCGCTGATTGATTCGAAAATTGAATTCGCCGGCCGTGCCCGCCACGATGCGGTTTCGACCGAGTCGATGACTGATTACGGCCTCCATGCCGATTCCATCGGCCGCCGCGTCGTTCATCTGCACCGATCTTCCTGAACCATCGGTGCCGGCATAAGGGTAGCTTCCCTTGAATCGATAGCTGTCGTAATAGGCACGAACGTCCAGTTGCGTATCTAAAGAGAAATCGTGACTGTAACTAGCGTCGAAGTAACCCCGGGTGTCCTTAGTGCGGCTACCGGGATCGCCAAAGATCGTTCCATATGCTGCGTTGGGTACGATTTTGTCCCTGGTTCCAAAAAGTCCTTCCAGGCGAAACTGTCCTCGCCGAAGCATTCCGAACGCGTGGTCATAACGATCGCCATCAAGATCGGCCGCAATGCCGTTGTTCGTGTCTGGCGATGCGAACTCCGGAAAGAACAGCCGGCCAGGGCCATTGGAACGGTACATGCTGCCTGAAAGCACACCCGCGAATCCTGCGCCGTGGAACGATCCCCTAATCTCCGCCGCCCTGCCGGCAAAGGAGTCTGCTTCCCCACTGACTTCGATCGTGTTTTGGTTGCCGGGCTGACGGGTGAAGACGTTCACCACCGCCAACTCCGCATTGGTGCCAAACAACGACGAACCCGGCCCACGCACCACCTCAACCCGGTCAATGAGACTCACGTCGAGGGGAAACTCAGTTCCCATGAGGGCGCTGTCGAATACGTTGTCATTTACACGGTGTCCATCAATCAACAGCAGAATACGCGCGTTGTAATCGCCGCTCTGCAGAAACCCTCTGACGCCGACGTAGGTGTAGCTGCGATCGTAGGCTGTATAGAATCCCGTGATGCTGCGCAAGAGTTCAGCTACCGAACGCCATCCGTAACGCGCTATTTCCTCTGAGTCGATCACCATAACCGCGGTCGGCGCTTTACGCGGGTCTTCAAGGTGGCGGGACGCAGTTGAAAGGCGGACCCTGGAGAGGTCTTCAATGCTCAACCCAGTAAGATCTTGAACCGTGCCAACCTGACCGAATGCGCGATAGGGAACACCGGGAACAAGCCCCAATGTGAGGATCAAGAGTTGGAGAATTCTTACCCTGAGCATTTTGGCTTCCCATGGTTCGGTCGGACACGCCACAGCGAAGTTGCCCCAGCGCTCTGATTGGAGTCCAACTAGATATGTCGGCGTAACTCTGAATACCTTCAGCCGATTCGCTCGCTAAATTGTTGTCTTTACTGCCGAAAATAGTAACAGGTCACCGCACCGACAGTAATCACCTGAATGGGTGATCAGCATGAGCTGAGACATCACAATAAATGCGATTTAGTTGCCTCGCGAAGCTATCGGTAGATCTCCGGGATGAAGTTCTGCTCGTGGATGGGTGGCCGGACATACTTCGATTTGTTGAGCGGAGGCAGGGGCAGCGGCTCGGGAGTCAGATCGCGATAGTCAAACTGCGTGAGCAGATGACGGATTACATTCAGCCGGGATGCCTTCTTGTCTTCGGCATTTACCACAAACCACGGCGCCTGTCGTGTATCGGTTAACGCGAACATCTCGTCCTTGGCGCGAGAGTAGTCGGCCCAGTGCTTGCGTGACTCCAGGTCCATGGGACTCAACTTCCAACGCTTGGTGACGTTCTTCATTCGCCCCTGAAAGCGGCGTTCCTGTTCTTCGTCGCTCACCGAAAACCAGTACTTGATCAGGCGAATGCCCGAACGCAACAGCATGCGCTCGAACTCCGGGCAGCTTTGCAAAAATTCCTGATATTGCGGCTCAGTGCAAAATCCCATTACGTGTTCCACGCCGGCCCGGTTATACCAGCTCCGGTCAAACAGCACCATCTCTCCTGCGGCGAGCAGATGCGCCACATATCTTTGGAAGTACCATTGCGTAGTCTCCCGTCCAGTGGGAGTGGTGAGCGCCACTATTCGGCACACGCGCGGGTTCAGCGTTTCGGTGATGCGCTTGATGGCTCCCCCCTTGCCGGCAGCGTCGCGTCCCTCAAACAGCACCACCACCCGCAGGCCTTCGTGGCGAATCCACTCCTGTAGTTTCACCAGTTCAATCTGCAGTCGTCGAAGTTCCCGCTCGTAATCGCAATCTTTCCCGATCTGCAGAGTTGCGGCAGGCCCAGTTTGTATGACAGACCCCGATCGCCTTGAACCATCTGAAGAAACCCCGTTTGCATTTACCTCGTGCTGTGTTTTTGCATGCTTGTCTTTCATGGATTTGCTCCTGTTTCATCAGCAGCGGAATTCTCCAGTGTCAGTCCCGTTCACCGGCCGCTGGTTTCATCCAGTTATTTCACTCCCACTCATGCCGGCAATCTGTTTATCGGCAGAACTGCTTTACCCAACAGATTCAGCCCCGGGCGCCAGTCTCCCCGAGCTTCTTCAATGGGGTTGATTCCAGTCCAGCCAGGGGCCGCGATTCGTTGAAGTTCTGCCAGAAGTCTAGTCCTTAATTGAGCTCAAAGTGACGGCTTCAACAGCTGAACGCAAAAAAAAATAGGCGCGGCCAAGGCTGGCCGCGCCTATTTCGCGAGGATTGTATCCCCGTTGCCGCGATCTAGAACTTGTTCCAGAGCGACTGATTGTAAACCTCGTGGTGGTACTGTACCTCCGAGGACTTGACAAAGGTTCCCAGCGCGCGCGGGCAGCGGTCGGCTGCAGCCTGCTTCAGGTCTGCGAAGCGGCCTTGTACGTCTGCCCCGAGAATATCCGCGATCCAGCTCGACGACTTGAAGTCCTCAATTGCCTGCTGGATGTTGTCGGGCAGATACCGCTGTGCCTGGCGCAGGTTGTCGATCGTAGCTGTGGTACCGTCAATCCCGGTCTTGAAGATCGAGTAGAGCGTGAGGTAGGGATTCGCGTCAGGCGCAACCGACCGCACCTCCACGCGCATTGAACGCGAGTTGCCGATCGGCACGCGCACCATCGATCCGCGGTCCGTGGCTGAAGCTTTAATCTGGTTCGGCGCTTCAAAGTGAGGATCGAGACGACGAAATGCGTTCACGCTCGGGTTCAGGATCAGGCAGATGTCGAGCGCGTGGGTCAGGATTCGGTCGATGAACTCCCAGCCAAACGTGGAGAGCATCTCCTGTCCCTTTTCGTCCCACATCAGGTTGGTCTTCGCTTTTGAGACGGAGACGTTGGTGTGCATCCCGCTGCCGTTCACGCCCACCACTGGCTTGGGCAGGAAGCTCGCTGTGTAGCCCATGTTGTTGGCGATTTGGCGCGTCAACAGCTTATACAACTGAATCTGATCGGCAGCCGCCACAACTTCGCCGTAGCCGTAGTTGATCTCGAACTGGCTTGGCGCCACTTCCGGGTGGTCCTTCTCATTCTGGAAACCCATTGCGCGCTGCACTTCGGCAGACGTGTCAATAAACTGGCGCAGGGGGTCGAGAGGCAGCACATGATAGTAACCGCCGGTATTGATGAAGTCGAAGCGGCCTGTCTCGTGGAAGCGGCGCTCGGCATCTTTGCCCGCGAACAGGAAACCCTCAATCTCATTGGCGGCGTTGAGCGTATATCCCTTTTCCTTGTACAGTGAGTCGGAGAAGCTCTTGAGCACGCCACGCAGGTCGCCGGAATAGGTGGTTCCATCCTTATCGATCACGTCGCCAAACACCAGCACCTTGCCGTTGCCGAAAACGTCGGCCGGCACCCAGTAGAAGGCGCTCCAGTCGATGCCCAGGCGGAGATCGCTCTCCTTTTGGGCCGTAAATCCGCGGATGGACGAGCCGTCGAACGTCAGATTTTCATAGGCGCCCAGCAGGAACTTTTTGTCATAATCCAACAGATGCAGGCGGCCTTCGAGGTCCGAAAACAGCACGGTCACAGCCTTGATTCGCTTCTCGTCGGTCAGGTATTTCAACCGCTTTTCGCGGATCTCGTCGATCGACACGCGGTTGGAACGTTCTGCCTTGGCTTGCAAGTTCAATTCTTCCAGCTCGTCGTACGATAGGGCCAGAAAATTTCGGTACTCAGTCGACATGGATCTCCTTTGACGAAAACGGTTTGGGTATTCAATACAAAGTGTAGGAGTTAGCGCATAAGGAAAGTGTGAAGAATTCCAAACGAGGCCGACAGAGGCCCCCTGATTCAACGGTCACCTCAAGCAATATCACTACAAGAATAGCAACCGGGATCAGGGCAAGCGCAAGCTAATCTAGGTCCGCCGCCCGCAAATTTATTTGACGCTTGCCCCGGATGAGTTCCCGGCTGGCAGCCTTGCCCCAGTGAGGGCGGCTCGGGAAGGCGGCAAATTTGCCGGTACAAATCCCATCGGGCATCGGCCCCCTCTGGCGAAGAGGCAGAGAAGGGCAGTCCTCGGTGTCGCCTCGCCGCTACGCAAGCACGATTTCTCGTAAAGATCGTATAAGGACTCTGTTAAAATCTTTCCAAGAGCTTCCCGCCCCCGGGAACTGTACCTTCTCAGTTTTTTCTCTCTCTTTAAGACTGTAGAGACTGTTTGTTCTAACCGCGTTTCACTCTTTCAGGCGGATCTGCCACCAGAGGTGCAGGGCAAGCCGCCGACAAGGTCCGATTTCAGGAGCACCGCAAGTGTGCTCAACCCGCAGGCCGTCTGTTCTTGTGCACATTTTGGCGCGAGGGCGGTCGCCGCGGGCCTGTAAGCGAATGGGGGAAATGGATTCCAAGTTTCGTTCGCTGTCCTCGCAACCTCTATGTTGTTGCGATTCCAGCGCTTGAAAGGCCGGTAGCTGTTTGTCAGGATCCTATATCTCGCTGCGAGACTTCTTCGATACAGGACGCTTCCGCGGCGCCGCATCGAGAAGGTCCCTGTTCGCCCTGGCATCTCTGGCCACGGTGGCCGTTGTCCTGCTGCCCTGGCACTTCGCTCATCGGCTGGACCCGCTTTCCCTGGCCTCAGTGCTGCTTTGTGGAGCGATGCTGCTGGCGGCGCTCTTCATGCCCCGTTCGTCTGCTCGTGCAGTTGCCCCGGTGCGAGAGGCCGAATCCCCCTCTGCTCAAATGCGCAATCTGTATGAACTTACCCGGCGCACGCTGCAGATGAATCTCAACCAGGAGCCGGGTCCCCGGCTGGCTTTACTGGTGCTTGAAATCTTTGGGCTGGAGGCGGTGGCGGTGTTCGATGCCGATCTCCACGAGGTCTACAGGGCCGGTTACTGGAAGGTCGATCCCAGCGAACTGGCGCAAAATGTCTATCACTTCGAAACTTCCGATGATGATCCCACTTCCGGCATCGGCCGGCGGGTGGTTCGCCTTGGCGCCGTTCCCATTGGCAGCCTCGTGGTGCGGGGTGAGACCAGTCCGCTGACCAACAGCGCCATTGCCGCGCTCATCGCCATCACTTTCGACCGCTATCGTGCCTTCGCAAATGAGAGCCGCATTGAGGCTGAGCGGGAGGCCGAACAGATGCGGGCCACGGTTCTCGACAGCCTCGCTCACGCCTACAAAACTCCCCTCACGGCCATTCGTGCCGCCAGCAGCGGCCTATGCGAAATGGGTCGCCTGTCTCCTGCGCAGGCTGAACTGGTGGGCCTGATCGATGAACAGGCCAGTCTGCTGAACGACCTCACTACCCGCCTGCTCACTACGGCGCGGCTCAAACCGGGCCAGGCTGAAGAAACAGCGATGACCCTCGATGCAGCGCCGGTGGCCG
>WNGR01000380.1_pt1 | contig 48214 bp, 50 predicted proteins | sample 5407581 | NCBI WGS metagenome assembly WNGR01 (sample SAMN13153383, study PRJNA577476) | soil metagenome | isolation source: 80 cm soil or saprolite under Garry oak tree replicate 2 | place: USA:California | collected 2016-06-15 | reverse complement strand
GCGTGTACCACCCCGGGGACTCCTTCGACGTGCCGGGCGACGCCGAGGTCGACACGCTGTTCGTCCCCGTCTCGGCGCCCTGGCTGAAGGCCTCCGAGTCCGTCGACTTCATCCGGTCGGTCCGGCCCCGGCACGCGTACGCGTTGCACGACGCACTCCTGAACGACCTCTTCGCCGGTCTGGTCAACGGCCTGCTGAACCGCCTCGCCGGTGCCGAGTACCGCCGGTTGGACGCCGGCGAGTCGCTGACCGTATGAGGGAGCTGACTGGCGCCCGCTGCGCTCACGCGGGTCATGCGCCCGGTCGGCCTCCCGGTAGCCGGCCGTCCGACCCGGTCGCTACGCTCCCTCGCTCCCGGCCGGCTGCGGGAGGCGGCGCATGACCATACCCGAGGATCTCGTCGCCCGGCTGTACGAGCTGCCGCCGGAGAAGTTCATCGCGGCCCGGGACGACGCGGTCGCGGCGGCCCGGCACGCGAACGACCGGGACACCGCCAGCGCGATCGCCAAGCTGCGCCGCCCCACCGTGGCCGCCTGGCTGGTGAACCTGCTGACGCACCGCCGGCCCGACCTGATCACCGAGCTGCTCGCGCTCGGCGATGCGCTCCGGGCGGCCCAGCACGACCTGCGCGGCGAGGATCTGCGCGAGCTGTCGGTACAGCGCCGGGCGGCCATCGGCGAGCTGGTGGCGCAGGTCCGGCGGCTGGCCCGGGAGGCCGGCCGGTCCGGGCGGGAGAACCTGCCGCTCGCCGAGGTGGAGGCGACCCTGACCGCCGCGCTGGCCGAGCCGGAGGTGGCGGAAGCCGTACGATCCGGGACGCTGACCCGGGCGGTCGACTACGCCGGGTTCGGCGAGCCGCCCAAGCCCCGGCTGCGGGTGATCGACGGGGGGCGACCGGCGGAGGTGCGTCAGCCGGCGAAGGTACCCCCGAAGGATGACCCCGATCGGGCCGCCGTCCTCGAGAAGGCGGCCGAGGCTGCCCGTACCCGGGCCAAGGAAGCCCAGGCGGAGCTGCGCCGCGCCACGGCGGCCGAGCAGGAGGCAGCGCGCGTCTTCAGCGAGCTGACCGCGCAGCTGGAAGAGGTGCGGGAGCGGCACGCCCAGGCTCAACTGGCGTTGCGGCAGGCCCGGCTGCGGCTCAAGGCCGCGCAGCGCGCGGCTGCCCGAACGGGCGGGTGACGCGACGCGCAGTGACCGGCAGAATGCATTGGCGTGACACCCGACCTGACCGCCGCCGCCACCCGAACCCCCGTCCACGAGCTGGGCGGGGCGTTCGCCGAGGACCCGAAGACGCTGCGCCGGGCCCGGCAGCTCGGCCTGACCGGCTGGTCGTTCTACGTGGCCGGGCGCGGCGGCGCGCTGGGTGAGGTGCGGCCGGACACGGTCGCGGCGGCGCTGGGCTTCATCGCTCCGGACGCGGTCCGCGACGGCTGGGAGACCGCCCGGCGGATCACGCCGCCGAGCCAGGTGGCCGAGCACCACCTCGCCGAGTGCTGCCGGTGGGGCCGGGAGAAGCTGGACACCTTCCACGGGGTGGACCGGCTCGTCGAACTCGCTGAGCGCGTCGTCCTGGCCGCCGATCCGGCGGGCCTCGCGCTCTTCGCGGCGTGGCGGACCATGCCGATGCCGGAGGACGGCCCGGGGGCGCGGGCCGCCGTCGTGGCCAAGCTGCTGCGGGAGTACCGCTCCGGCGCGCACCTGCTGGCCATCCGCGCCGGTGGGCTGACGCCGCTGGAGGCGCTGCTCGCGTCGGAAGAGGGCGAGGCGGGCGCGGTCGCGTACGGCTGGCAGCCGCCGTTCCCTCCGTTCGAGCCGCTGCTGCGCCGGCGGATCCGGGCCGACCTGATCACCGACCGGATCGTCGGCGAAGCGTACCGGGTCCTCGACGTGGCCGAGCGGGTCGAACTGGTGCGGCTCTTCGAGGAGGCGGTCGACCACCGGCGGGTACCTGCGGCCGCCCACCCGGCCTGAGATCTTGGACTCCTGCACCCCCTGGAGGGGGTGAATTCGTCCAAGATCTCAAGCGCTGGCGGTACGGGTGGGTCGCGTGCGCAGCGCCTTGACGTAGTCGGCGGGCGCGCCGGCCTTCTCCGCCGCCGCCGCGATCTCGGCGAGGTACCAGGCCGTGGGCAGCCCACCCTCGTACCCGTTGAACACGTACACCCACGCCGTCACGTCGCCGTCGAGCGTCGCCACCCGCAGGTGCAGTTTTCGGTATGTGCCGGAGGTCACGCCCTCGACCTCGTCGAGCTGCTCGGCGTCGCGCGGATGGACGTCGTACAGCGCCACGAACACCCGGTCGCCCGGCGACTCCACGATCGTGGTGACCGCGCCCTCCCACCCGAGCTCGAGCTCCCCCGCGAAGGTGATCCGCCAGCCTTCCAGCCAGCCCGTGCCGAACATCGGCGAGTACGGACAGTAGGCGTGCATGCGGCCCGGGTCGAGATTGGAGCCGTACGCGGCGTAAAGATGCACGGCGATGACGATAGTCCCCTGTCCCCGTGAGAGAGAATACGACGGAGCGTGTCGGACATTTGGGGGCGTACGTGGGCCACGTTGTGATCATTGGCGGAGGGCCGGCCGGGTACGAGGCGGCGCTGGTCGCCGCGCAGCTCGACGCCGAGGTCACAGTCGTCGAGGCGGAGGGAGCCGGCGGCGCCTGCGTACTGTCCGACTGCGTACCGTCCAAGGCGTTCATCGCGGCGTCGGACGTGGTGACCGGGTACCGGGACACCGAGGAGTTCGGCGTGCACACCGGCGGGCTGGCCGCGGTGAGCGTGGACGCGCCGGCGGTACACGGCCGGGTGAAGCGGCTGGCCCGGGCGCAGTCCGCCGACATCCACACCAAGCTGGTCAAGGCCGGGGTCACCTGGGTACCGGGCCGGGCGGCGCTGGGGACCGACAGCCGGGGCCACACCCACCGGGTCGATGTGGCGCCGGAGGGCGCGGCGCCGTACCCGATCGACGCGTCCACGGTACTGATCGCCACCGGCGGTACGCCCCGGGTCCTTCCCGACGCGGTACCCGACGGCGAGCGGATCCTCGACTGGCGGCAGGTGTACGACCTGCCCGAGCTTCCTTCGCATCTGATCGTGATCGGCTCCGGTGTCACCGGCGCCGAGTTCGCCTCCGCCTACCTCGCCATGGGCGTCGGGGTGACCCTGGTGTCCAGCCGCGACCGGGTGATGCCGCACGAGGACCCCGACGCGGCGATGGCCATCGAACGGGTGTTCCGCGCGCGCGGGATGACCATCCTCAACAACTCGCGGGCGGCGTCGGTACGCCGGACGGCGGCGGGCGTGGCCGTCAAGCTGTCGGACGGCCGGGTGGTCGACGGCTCGCACGCGCTCATGGCGGTCGGCTCGATCCCCAATACGGCGGGCCTCGGCCTGAGTGAGTACGGCGTCGAGGTCGCCCCGGGCGGGTACGTGACCGTGGACCGGGTCTCCCGCACGAACGTGCCCGGGGTGTACGCCGCCGGCGACTGCACCGGCGTACTGCCGCTGGCGAGCGTCGCCGCGATGCAGGGCCGGATCGCGATGTGGCACGCGCTCGGCGAGGCCGTCGCGCCACTGCGCCTCAAGTCCGTCGCGGCGAACGTGTTCACGGATCCGGAGCTGGCCGCGGTCGGGGTATCGCAGTCCGAAGTGGACAGTGGTGCCGTGGTGGCCCGTACCGTGATGCTCTCGCTGGACGGCAACGCCCGCGCGAAGATGGCGGGGATCCGCGACGGGTTCGTGAAGCTGTTCTGCAGTCCGGCGTCTGGTCGGGTACTCGGCGGCGTGGTGGTGGCGCCGAAGGCCAGCGAGCTGATCCTGCCGATCTCGATGGCCATCGACAACAACCTGTCAGTCGACCAGCTGGCCCACACGATCACCATCTACCCGTCGCTGTCGGGTTCGATCACCGAGGCGGCCCGGCAGCTGATGCACCACGGGCTGCCGTAGATTGCTTTGCAAATCGGCGCACACTCGTTGTGATCCTTGCATGATCGCCGGCACACTCGACACCACGTCATCACCCCCGATCAAGGAGGTCGTCATGGCACTGCGGTTCCTGGGCAAGGATCCGGATAGCGGAGTGAACCAGTCCCCGACGCTGTACTACGACGAGGAGCGGGACACCTACCTGTTCCAGTCCTGGAAGGTTACCGATCCGGAGCGGCTTGCCCAGTTGGATATCCCCGAACACGAGACAGTGATCGAGTTCCCGAGCCGGATGCTGCAGTTCCTGCCGGGGGTGAAGCGCGGTGGCGGAGCTGTCCGTTAGGGAGTCGGCTGACCAGTCGATCGAGGACATGCTGCGGGCCTGCGAGCGCTCGGCTGTGCACTTGGAGATGCGGGACGGCTACATGCGCAGCGACCCGGATTTCATCGCCTGGCGGGCGGGGCAGCGCTGGGATCCGGCGGACCGGGAGTCCTGGTGGCATCCCTGGTACCAAGCGACGTCAGACGTCACGAGCCGGGGCGTCGAGATACGACGGGCGCGGATCGTATCCGAGCCGCTGAGCGACTACGTGCGCTATGAGTACGACTGCGCCTTCATGAACATACTGGCCGGCGAGCAGGTGCGTTGGCTGCCCCGGCGCCGGGCCACTGACCTGGCCCTGCCAGGCAACGACTTCTGGCTTTACGACGGGCGGCTATTGGTGGTCATCCACTTCACCGGCGAAGGAGAATCGGCAGGCACAGAGATGACCACGGACCCTGATGTGATAAAGCTGTGTGCCTCGGCGTTCGAGGCTGTGTGGGACCGAGCCATCCCGCACGAGGACTACCGGCCGGCCTGAACCACTACCGGTGTCCTCTCCGTCGTCCAGCGTCCAGCAGGGCCGCCAAGCGTTGGGCGTCCGACTTCGGGAGCTCCGGATCGACGCGCGACTGACGGCTCGTGAACTCGGTCGGCTGATGGGACGGCACGGCTCAAAGATCTCCCGGATCGAGCACGGGAGTGCTGTCCCGTCGGCCGCCGACATCCGCGCCTGGTGCAACCACTGCGGTGTGCCGGATCAGGCGGCCGATCTGGTAGCCACGCTGCGCGCCGTTGAGGGGATGTACCTCGAATGGCGGCGGATCGAGAGCACCGGCCTGCGGGTAGAGAACGAGTCGTTTAGGCCGCTCTGGGAACGGACCCGCCGGTTCCGCATTTACTCGAACTTCGTGGTCCCCGGGCCGGTCCAGACCGAGGCGTACATTCGGGCGGTGCTGCGTACGATCATGGCTCGGCGACACCTACCCGATGACGTCGAGGCGGCAGTGCAGGTGCGGGTGGAGAGGCAGTGCGTCGTCTACGAGGGCGATCACCGCTTTGCCATCGTCGTGGAGGAGAGTGTGCTGCGGAATCCGATCGGTGGGGCCGAGACGATGGCCGCCCAGCTCGGGCGCCTACTGGAGGCGAGTGCGCTGCCATCGGTGTCGCTGGGCATCATTCCGCTGGGGACCGACCGGACGCTTATGTGGCCCATCGAGGCATTCTCGATGTTCGACGACGCGCAGGTGGTAGTGGAGTTGGTGTCCGGCCGAGTGACCGTCACGCATCCGCAGGAGATCGCCATGTATGCGGACGTCTTCGCCGGGCTCGCCGAGCAGGCGGTGTACGGGCCACCGGCCCGGGACCTGATCGCCGATGCCATCAAGGCACTCGGCAGGGAGGACTGACACATGGTTCCGCCGTTCGACGAGTTGCTCGCCGGTACCCGGCGCTCGGCCGTTCATCTGGAGATGCGCGACTGCTACCCGCGAAGCTCGCCGAGGTTCCGCGCGTGGCTGGCTGGGGTTCGGGAAGATCCAGGGGACCGCACGACATGGTGGATGCCGTTCCACGGGTTCGTCGCCGATGCGGTGGCCCGGGGCGTCCAGATTCGGCGCGCCCGGATCGTCAGCGAGCCCATCACCGACTACGTCCGCTTCGAGTACGACGTTACGTTCTCCAATGTCGCCGCTGGCGAGCAGGTGCGCTGGCTGCCCCGCCGCCGGACGTCGGATCTGGCGCTGCCGGGCAACGACTTCTGGGTCTTCGACGACCGCCTGGTCCGGTTCGGTCACTTCGCGGGCGACGGCGAGTTCCTGTCCGACGAGCTGACCGAGGACCCCTCGACGGTGCGGCTCTGCGCCTCTGCATTCGAGGCAGTGTGGAAGCGCGCGATTCCACACGACGACTACACGCCCGGCTGAGCCTTCGGCGCAAAGAAACGCACATCCGTTGAGCGCACCATCCGCACGGCCATAGCGTCGCCGGCATGTCCCGAGCGGCGTTCTGCTTCAGGCGCCGTCAGGTGACCCGGGCGCGGTGTGATCGCCCGTCCGCCGCGCCCGTCCACAATCACGGAGGTTCCCCGATGCAACACCCTTCCTGGTGCGACCGCACGGAATGCACCGCGACCGGCCTGCCGGGCGGCGGACTGCACTGGAGCCCACGGGCGGTACTCGACCCGGACCCGCGTACCGACATCAGCGCCACCGTGCGGATCGGCCAGGGCACACCGGTACCGGGGCATCCGGGAAGCGGACCCACTCTGGTGGATCTGACCGTACACATGCCGGCACTCGATCCGACCGACACCGACGCGGACTACCTGATCCTCATGGAAGGGGAGCGCGCGGTCCTGCTGGGCGAGATGCTCGTCGCGGCCGGCCGGGTTGCCGGTCGGTCAGGTAATCCGGTGGCGGGGCCGGCTAACCTTGCAGGTATGGAACGTGCAGTGCGGACGACGGCGCCGGGAGACCCCGGCGACGCTTCGCGCTGACGCGTGCGAGTCCCGGGCGATCCGCCTGGGACTCTTCGGTTTCCGGCGGCCGCCCCTGTCCGTCAGGAGACGACAATGATCGATCATCGCCAGCTCGGGCGGGAGTTGGACCTCTTCGACTCCGATCCGTTGGTCGGGGCGGGCCTGCCGCTCTGGCTACCGGACGGCGCCGCCGCGCGGCACGCCGTCGAGGAGTACCTGCACGAGTCCGAGCGCCGGGCCGGGTACCGGCACGTGTACTCGCCGCCGTTGGGCCGGCGGGAACTGTACGAGCGGTCAGGGCACTGGGCGCACTTCGCCGAGGATATGTTCCCGCCGATCCGCGACGGCGGAGAGGAACTGGTCCTGCGGCCGAGCCTGTGTCCGCACCACGCCCTTGTTTACCGGGCGCGCGGCCGGTCGTACCGGGACCTGCCGCTGCGTATCGCCGAACTCGGCGGCATGTACCGGGCCGAGCGGTCGGGTGTGCTCGGTGGGCTGCACCGGGTACGGGCGATCTCGTTGAACGATGCGCACATCTTCTGCCTGCCCGACCAGTTGGGCGCCGAGATCAAGGGCGTGCTCGACCTGATGTGGTCGGCGCACGCCGCCCTCGGCGTGCAGGTGGCCGGTATCCGGCTGTCGCTGCGCGGTCCGGGCAGGGAGTACGCCGGGGACGCGGAGGACTGGGACCGGGCGGAAGGGGTACTGCGGGATGCGCTCGGAGATCTGTCCTATATGGAGGGACGTGGCGAGGCGGCCTTCTACGGTCCCAAAATCGACGTGCAGATCGTCGACCCGGCCGGGCGGGAGTCCACCCTCGCCACCGTGCAGGTCGACTTCCACCAGCCGGCCCGGTTCGAACTGTCCTATGTGGACTCGGACGGCCAGCGGCGGCGGCCGGTGATGGTACACCGCAGCCTGGCGGGCAGCATGGAGCGGCTGTTCGGCCACCTCATCGAGGTGCACGGCGGCGCTTTTCCGGCCTGGTACGCGCCGGTGCAGGTGGCGGTCCTACCGGTCGGGGCGGACGACGCGGCGGCCCGGTTCGCGGCGGCGGTGCGGGCCGAGGGGCTGCGGGTCGAGGTGTCCGCCGGGGGAAGCCTCGCCGCCCGGGTCCGCGATGCGCGGCGGGTGCCCTTCCTGGCGGTCATCGGCGCCCGCGAAGCCGCCGGCACCGTGTCTCTCCGCCCGCGCGGCGGCGAACCGGCCGAACTGCCCGCCGGGGAAGCGCTCGCGCGTATCCGCGAAGCGGCGAGGCCGTGAGGCCGGCGGGGCGGGTCGGACCCCGCTCCGCCGGAACCGCTCAGCGATACGCGCGCCGGCGGAAGGCCCACATCCCGGTGAACGTGAACACCGCCGAGGACGCGAGCAGTACCACCACGCAGATCCACGGCTGGATGTGCGGGAACTCCGGTACCATCGCCGCCCGTACCCCTTCCGCGCAGTAGGTCAACGGGTTGATCGCGGTGATGACCTGGAACCAGCGCATCGAGGTCAGCGTGGGCCACGGGTACTGGGTGGCGCCGGTGAACATCAGCGGGGTCAGCACGAGCCCGAACATGAGGCTGATCTTCGCTGGCGTGATGAGCGTGCCGAGCGTGATGCCGATCCCGGCGCCGACCCAGGCACCGAGCAGGATCACCAGCAACAGCAACGGAATCCCGCTCGGCCGCCACGGCGCGGTGCCCAGTACCAGCGCGCCGATCGGGTACATGATGACGGCGGCGAACAACCCGCGCAGGGTAGCGATGACCAGCTTCTCCACCGTGACCCAGCTCGTCGGCAGCGGCGCCAGCAGCCGGTCCTCGATCTCCTTGGTCCAGCCGAACTCCATCACCAGCGGGAAGGCCACGCTCTGCAGCGCGGTCAGGAACGCCGCCAGCGCGATGATGCCAGGCAGCAACAGATGCCCGTACGTGCCGCTCACGAAGCCCTGCCGTGCCAGTACCTTGGCGAAGATGAACAGCATGAACAGCGGGGTCAGGGCGACCTGGATGAGCAGTACCCACAACTCCTTGCCGGTGACGAAGACGTCCCGCCACAGGATCGCGAGGAAAGCCGTGCGGGCGCTCGACCCGGCGCTGCGCACGGGTGCGGCAATGTCCACTGTGGTCATCGCAGACCCCTCCCGGTCAGCTCGATGAAGACGTCCTCCAGGCTCGGCTGTCCAATGTGGACATCGGTGAGCTCGGCCGAGCGCGCGGCGAGCAGGCCCACCACCGGACCGAGCATCGTTGCGGGCTCCACGGTGAGTTAGAGGCGCAGTTGCACGGGCGCGGCGGTACCCGGTACCACCGCTGTGGCAACGCCGGACGGGCGCGGCGCACCAGCCCCCGGACTGCCCCCGCCGAAGCCCGGGAACCCACCCGGAAAGCCGTTGCCGGGGCCGAACGACGGAATCGCCGCGGCCACCCGCTCGGCCCTGTCCACGCCGTCGATCCCGCACAGCGCGGCGATCAGCTCGTCCGCGGACTCGCCCGGCGCGGGCGTGACGGTGAGTTCGAGGACCGACTGGCCGGACAGGCCCTTGATGAGGTTGGTCGGGGTGTCCAGCGCGAGGAGCTTGCCGTGGTCGATGATGCCGACCCGGTCGGTCAGCTCGGCGGCCTCGTCCATGTCGTGCGTGGTGAGCAGGATCGTCACCCCGCGCTCGCGCATCTCCCGGACGCGGTCCCAGACGAACAGCCGGGCCTGCGGGTCCAACCCGGTGGTGGGTTCGTCGAGGAAGAGCACGTCGGGCTCGTGGATGAGCGCCCGGGCGATCATCAGGCGCTGGGCCATGCCGCCGGAGTACCAGTCCACCTTGATGTCGGCCTGCTCCTCCAGGCCGAACTGCTTGAGCAGCGTGGCGGCGCGGGCGTTGCGCTCGGCGCGGCCGACGCCGTGGTACGCGGCGTGGAAGGTGAGGTTCTGCCGGGGGGTGAGGGAGCGGTCGAGGTTGCTCCGCTGCGGTACCACCGCCAGCCCCGCCCGGGCGGCGACCGGATCGCGCAGGACGTCGATGCCGGCCAGGATCGCGCGGCCGCTGGTCGCCTCGACGCGGGTGGTGAGGACGCCGACCGTCGTGGTCTTGCCGGCCCCGTTCGGGCCCAGCAGGCCGAAGACCTCGCCCTCGCGGATCGCGAAGGACAGCCCGTCGACGGCGTTGACGTCGCGTTTCGGGTACCGCTTGACCAGCTCGACGACCTCGACGGCGGTGCGGCCGTCTGCGTCTGCCATCTGCTACTCCTTCTCGTAGTTCTTGACGATCAGGTCGATGAGGAACTCGCGGACGATCTTTTCCCGGGCCGGGTCGCACTCGGCCTCGGTGGGCTGGAACATCTCGGATACCTGCCGCCCGATCTCGCGGATCCGCTCCTGACCGGCCTCGGTCAGGACCAGCCACACCACCCGCCGGTCGGACTCGTCGCGCTCGCGCCGGACGTACCCGGACTTCTCCAGGGTGTCCACCACGCCGGTGAGGGTGGCCGGGGTGAAGAAACAGCGCCGGGCCAGCTCCGCGTGGGTGGCCCGGCCGGGTGTACCGCGGTCCATCCCGGGCCGGACATCCCAGCTCAGCACCGACAGCACCGACGCGCCGGCCGTGGTGAGCCCGTGCTGGCGGCCCACGACCCGGCCGAAGTGCTGGCCGGTGACGTGCCCGGCGAGCGCAACGAGGCGGAGCAACGGGTTGTCGTCGAGACTTCGGCGCAGCTCATCCTCGTTCACGAGGGGAGAGATTAGCACCCTGACTGTTAGGTACCAAACAAATTTTGTACCGCTACGCTGTGCGGATGCTCGTGGTCACCAGCAACGACATTTCCGGGTACCAGATCCGGGCCGTGTTCGGCGAAGTCTTCGGGGTAACCGTCCGGGCGCGCAACGTCGGGGCCGGGTTCACGGCCGGGCTGCGCTCCATCGGCGGCGGGGAGATCCGCGAGATGACCCAACTGCTCCTGCAGAGCCGCAACGAGGCGATGGGCCGGATGATCTACCAGGCCCAGCAGCGGGGAGCCAACGCCGTGATCTCGTTCCGCTTCGACAACGGCGAGATCGCCGGGCGGTGGACGGAGATCTGCGCATACGGCACCGCGGTGTGGGTGGACCCGGTCACGCCGGACGCCAAGGCGCAGTACGAGGCCATGGTGCGTGCCGGACGGATGCCGCACCAGCAGCAGTACGCGACCAACGTCAGCGAGTTCGGCCCGAAAGCAGCCCACTGAACTGCTAACGGATCTCGCAGATCGTCGTACCGGCGGCGAGCACGTCGCCGATCGCTGCGGTCAGGCCGGTGATCACGCCGGCCTTGTGCGCGGACAGCGGCTGTTCCATCTTCATCGCTTCGAGGACCACGACCAGGTCGCCCTCGGCAACGGTGTCGCCCTCGGCCACCGCGATCTTCACGAGGGTGCCCTGCATCGGGGCGGTCAGCGCGTCGCCGCTCGCCGCGGCGGCGGCCCGCTTCCCGCCGGCGCGCCGCGGCTTCGCCGCTCCCGGCCCCGCCGGTGCGGCCGCGCCGAGGCCCGCCGGCAGGGAAACCTCCAGCCGCTTGCCGTTGACCTCGACGACGATGCTCGTGCGTTCCTCGGGGTCGGTGTCGGCGGCCGCGCCACCCGTGAACGGTGGGACCTCGGCCGCCCACTCGGTTTCGATCCACCGGGTGTGTACGGCGAACGGTTCGCTCGTGAAGGCCGGGTCGCGCACGACCAGCCGGTGGAACGGCAGCACGGTCGCCATCCCCTCGACCACGGTCTCGTCCAGCGCGCGGCGGGCGCGTTCCAGCGCCTCGGTGCGCGTCTCCCCGTACACGATCACCTTCGCGAGCAACGAGTCGAAGTTGCCGCCGATGACGCTGCCCGCCTCGACGCCCGCGTCCACCCGCACGCCCGGGCCGCTGGGCCAGCGCAGCGCGGTCACGGTACCGGGTGCCGGCAGGAAGCCGCGTCCGGGATCCTCGCCGTTGATGCGGAACTCGATCGCGTGGCCCCGGGGCGCGGGATCCTCGGTGATCCGCAGCCGGTCGCCGGCCGCGATCCGGAACTGCTCCCGTACCAGGTCGACACCCGCGGTCTCCTCGGTGACCGGGTGCTCGACCTGCAGCCGCGTGTTGACTTCCAGGAAGCTCACGGTGCCGTCGGCGCCGACGAGGTACTCGACGGTACCGGCGCCGTGGTATCCGGCCTCGCGACAGATCGCCTTGGCGCTGTCGTGGATCCGGGCACGCTGCTCGTCGGTGAGGAACGGCGCCGGGGCCTCCTCGACCAGCTTCTGGTGCCGGCGCTGCAGCGAGCAGTCCCGGGTACCCATGACCACCACGTTGCCGTGCTGGTCGGCGAGCACCTGGGCCTCGACGTGGCGGGGCCGGTCGAGGTACCGCTCGACGAAGCATTCGCCCCGCCCGAACGCGGCGACCGCCTCCCGGGTCGCCGACTCGAACAGCGCCGGGATCTCCTCCAGCGTGCGCGCCACCTTGAGCCCGCGCCCGCCGCCGCCGAACGCCGCCTTGATGGCGACCGGCAGCCCGTACTCCCGCGCGAACGCCACGATCTCGGCGGCGTCCGCGACCGGCTCGGCGGTACCGGGTACGAGCGGCGCACCGGCCCGCTGGGCGATGTGCCGCGCGGTCACCTTGTCACCGAGGTCGCGGATCGCCTGCGGGGTCGGGCCGATCCAGGTCAGCCCGGCCTTCTCGACCGCCTCGGCGAAGTCTGCGTTCTCGGCCAGGAACCCGTACCCGGGGTGTACCGCGTCCGCGCCGGACCGGCTCGCAACGTCGAGCAGCTTGTCGATGCGCAGGTACGTCTCCGCGGACGTGTCGCCACCCAGCGCGTAAGCTTCGTCGGCGAGCTTCGCGTGCGGCGCCGCCCGGTCGGAGTCGGCGTACCCGGCAACGGAGCCCAGGCCAGCGTCCCGGCACGCCCGGATCACCCGTACCGCGATCTCGCCGCGGTTCGCGACCAGTACCTTGCGCATGCCGGGGAGTGTAAACCGGCCGGTAACGAGTCGCCGGGAATCGGTGTCAGAGGTCACGCCTACGCTTGGCCCGTGTCCGCGACTCGCCTGCTCATCCTCGGCGTGGTCCGCTGGTTCGACGGCACCCCGGCGATGCGAGCGTGTGGAAGGCGCTGATCATCCTGGGCGTCCTCACAGTGGCGTCCGTCACCTGGACGGCCCGGGCGTTCGCCCGCAGCATCCGCTGAGCCGACCCGGCGCCGTCACTTCCTGCGCGCGATCGTCAAGCCGTCGGCGAGCGGGATGATGACCGACTCCACGCGGTCGTCGGCCAGCACCTCGTCATTGAACTGAGCGATCGTCTTCTCAACCGACTCGACGGGATCGACCACCCGCCCGCTCCACAGCACGTTGTCCACCAGCAGGACGCCGCCCGGCCGCATCCGCGGTACCAGCTCAGCCCAGTACGCCGAGTACTCGGCCTTGTCCGCGTCGATGAAGGCGAGGTCGACGTGCGGCTCAGCGGGCATGGCGCGCAGCGTGTCCAGCGCGGGGGCCAGGCGCAGCTCGATCCGGTCGGCCAGGCCGGCCCGCTCCCAGTACCGCCGTGCGATCGCGGTGAACTCCTCGGACACGTCGCAGCACAGCAGCCGCCCGGCGGTACCCATGCCCCGCGCGATGGCGATCGAGGAGAGGCCGGTGAAGGTGCCCACCTCGACCGCGTACCGGGCGCCGACGATCCTCGTGAACAGCTCCAGGAACCCGGCCTGTTCGGGCGCGACCTGCAAACCCGCGCGCTTCGGCAGGACCCGCCGGGTCTCAGCGATAAGATCCGCAACCAGCGGGTCGGGTGCCGAACTGTGCGCGACGAGGTAGGCGTGCAACTCGTCACTCATCGCAATGCTTTTGTTCGTCATGACCACGAAACTAGACGGTGCGCCAGAAGTCGGTGAACCGGTGGCCCAGTTCCCCGACCAGCCGGCGCAGCAGCGGCAGCGACAGCCCCACCACGTTGCTGTAGTCGCCGTCGATGGACTCGACGAAGGGGGCGCTCCGCCCGTCGATCGTGAACGCCCCGGCGACCGCCAGCGGCTCGCCGGTACCCACGTAAGCCGCCACCTCCTCGTCGGTGACGTCGGCGAAGTGCACCGCGGTGCTCGCCACCGCCTCCGCGCGCTTGCCGGTACCGAGTTCGATCAGGCAGTGACCGGTGTGTAATACGCCACTGCGGCCGCGCATCGCGTACCAGCGCCGGGTCGCCTCCCCCGCGTCCGCCGGCTTACCGAGGGCCAAGCCGTCGAACTCGAGTACCGAGTCGCAGCCGAGCACGAGTGCGTCCGCTCCGTCCAGCCGCGCGGCGACCGCCTCGGCCTTGCGCCGGGCCAGCACGCGGCACAGTGTCACCGCATCGGGAGCGTCCACTGTGGACTCTTCTACGCCGCTGACCGTGACCTCGGCGGCGATCCCCGCCCCGGCCAGCAGGTTGCGCCGCGCCGGGCTGGCCGAGGCGAGAACAAGTCGTGGCACGCCGCAAGCCTAACGGGTGATCACCTGCGGGTGGCCGGCGCATGACACCATGCCCGCATGGGGAAGGTCTGGCGCGAATTCCGCTCGTTCGCGATGGGTGCCAACGTGATCGACCTTGCGCTCGGGTTCATCATCGGTGCGGCGTTCTCGAAGCTGGTCGAGGCGTTCGCGCAGAACATCGTGATGGACTCCGTGGCGGTCCTGTTCGGGCAGCCCGACTTCGCGTCCCTCAACCTCCGGATCGGCCGGTCGAAGATCGAGCTCGGCGCGTTCCTCAGCCAGCTGCTCAGCTTCCTGCTGCTGGCCTTCGCGCTGTTCGCGCTCGTCAAGCTGATCCACGCGCTGGGCATCGGGCAGCGGCGCAGCTTCGAGCAGCGGGAGTGCCCGTACTGCCTGGAGTTCGTTCCCTGCCAGGCGCTGGTCTGCAAGTACTGCCGGCAGCAGCTTGTCGACGAGTTGCCGTCCCTCGAAGAGGCGGAGCGGCGCACCGCCGAGCCGCGTACCCGCCGGCTGGTTGCGGCCGCCACCGGGAAAAGGCGCCGGACGGGGCCTGACGACGAAACCTAACGGGCGCAGGCGCGCCAGGCGCCCGGCCCCGGGCGCAGACCCGCGGACGGGCGGGCCGACCGGGCCCACCGGGAAACCGGTGCGGCCGGTGCCTCCGGAGCCGGGCGGGTCAGCAGTACCCCCGCCAAAGCGGCCACCTCTTCGGCGGTCGGCGTACCGCGAACCACCCGCAACAACGGCGCATCGGACATCCTCTCAGCATACGGTGCCGGACGTTACACAGTCCCCGCGGTTGGGTACGGTCGAATAGTGTCGGCGTCGCCTAGCTCACCGGTCGCGGAGCGTTACCGCTTGGTCAGCCCGCTCGGATCCGGTGGCATGGGCCGGGTCTGGCTGGGCTATGACGAGGTGCTGCGCCGCGACGTCGCGGTGAAGGAGATCGTCCCGCCGCCCGGTCTGACCGCCGCCGAGCAGGACATGTCCAACGAGCGCAGCCTGCGCGAGGCGCGCGCCATCGCCCGGCTCAACCACCCCAACGTGGTGCGCATCTACGACGTGGTGAACAAGCAGCCACACCCGTGGATCGTCATGGAGTACGTGCCGTCCCGGTCGCTGCACCAGGTCATCGCGGAGGACGGCCCGCTCCCGCCGGCCGAGGTCGCCCGGATCGGGCTGGCCGTGCTCGCCGCGCTGTGCGCCGCGCACCGGGCCGGCATCGTGCACCGCGACGTGAAGCCGAGCAACGTGCTGCTGTCCGGCCAGCGGGTGGTACTCACCGACTGGGGCCTGGCCACCATGGAGGGCGACGCCACGGTCACCCGCACCGGGATGATCATCGGCTCGCCCGCGTACATCTCCCCCGAACGTGCCCGCGACGGCGCATACTCGCCCGCTTCGGACTTCTGGTCGCTCGGCGCCATGCTGTACGCGGCGGTGGAGGGTCGCGCGCCCTTCGAGCGCTCGTCCGCCATCGCCACCCTCACCGCGCTGGCCACCGAGGAGCCGGAACCGCCGACCCACGCCGGACCGCTGCGCCCGGTGCTGAGCGGGCTGCTGGTCAAGGACCCGGCGCACCGCATGGGGCCGTTCGAGACGGAGCAGGCGCTGCGCCGGGCGCTCGGCCTGCCGAAGGCGAGACCCCGCCCGCTGCCGTGGCGCGCGCCGCGACCCCGCCCGGCCGAGCCGGAGCCGCCGGCCGAGTCGCCGCTCTCGCCGGTACCGGCCGCCGAGGACACCGCGGTTGTCCCACAACCCGAAGTGGTACCGGACACAGAAGCGCAACCGGCACCGGCCGGCGGCCGCAGCGGGCTGCGCCGCCGGATCCTCATCACCGCCATCGCGCTGGAACTGTTGCTGATCCTCGGCGTCACCATCGCCTTCGCGCTGCGGATCCAGCACACGCCAACGCGCCCCCGACCCGCGGCGCCCGCCGCCACCACCGCTGGCGCCGCCGCTCCCAGCGCTGCGGCTTCGACGGGCGCCGCGGCCCCGCCGCAGTCGTCAGCGGCCGGCCCGGGCGCCGCGCTCCCCGCCGGCTGGCACTACTACCACGACAGCACCGGCTTCACCGTCGCCGTACCCGACGGCTGGACCCGATCCCAGCGCGACGGCATCGTCTACTTCCGCGACCCGGCCGGTGGCCGCCTGCTCGGCATCGACCAGTCCAGCCAACCGAAGGCGGACCCCGTGGCGGACTGGCAGGACCAGGCCGCGCACCGGGTACCGGCCGGCGACTTCCCCGGGTACCAGCAGATCGGCATCCGCCCGGTGGCCTACCACGTGAAGGCGGCCGACTGGGAGTTCACCTACAACGGCGGCAACACCCGGCTGCACGTCATCGACCGCGGCGCGGTCTTCAACGACCACCAGGCGTACGGCTTCTACTGGGAGACGCCCGACAGCCAGTGGGCCGCCAACCTGCCCAACCTCGATCTGGTCACGCGGACGTTCCAGGGCAAGCAGTGAGCACGTACCCTGCACAGTCGTGACTGACGTCTGGCACCGCGTGTGGAGTACCCAGCCCGACCCGCCGCACCTTCTCGTGCTCGCCACGGCCGTGCTCGCCGTGCTCGCCGTGGTGCCCAGGCCGGCCTGGGTACTGGCCCGAAACGCGATCACCATCGCGCACGAGGGGGGCCACGCGCTCGTGGCAGTCCTCGCCGGCCGTCGCCTGCGCGGCATCCGGCTGCACTCGGACACCTCCGGGCTCACCCTGACCCGCGGCCGCCCGACCGGGCCGGGCGTGGTGTTCTCCCTGCTCGCCGGGTACCTCACCCCGTCGCTGGTGGGCGTCGCCGGAGCCGCGCTGCTCGCGGCCGGCCGGATCACCATGCTGCTGTGGCTCGCGCTGGCGCTGCTGCTCGCGGTACTCGTGATGATCCGCAACATCTACGGCGCGCTGGCGGTGCTCGCGGTCGGCGCGGTGGTGTTCGCAATGTCCTGGTACGCCCCGCCCGCGGTGCAGGCCGCGTTCGCCTACGCCGGCGTGTGGTTCCTGCTCGTCGGCGGCGTCCGGCCGGTGGGCGAGCTGCAGCGGCTGCGGTACCGGGGCCGCGCGCCCGACTCCGACGCCGACCAGCTGGCCCGCCTCACCCACGTACCCGGCCTGCTCTGGATCGCCGTCTTCGGCGTGGTCAACCTCGCCGCCCTCCTCGCCGGCGGCTACCTGCTCCTGCAGCCACTAGCCCAGTGAGGCGGGATCGAGTTCAGTCACGATGGGCGCGGTGAACAGCAGCGACTCCCCGGGTACGGCGCTCGCTTCCTCGACGTACTTGTCCCCGTCGAGCCGGTACAGGTGTAGCGCGAGCGGCTGCGGGTCGACCAGCAGGTACCGCGGGATGCCGGCCGCCGCATAGTAGTGCATCTTGAGCACCCGGTCGGTGGCGGCGTTGGTCGAGGTGATCTCGCAGACAAGCTCGACGGCGCGGGCCTCGACGACCAGGGTGTCCGGGTCGACCGGCCGCACGATGACGAGGTCGGGGATAGCTATCCGGCCGGTCCGGAGCCGGAGGTTGACCGCGAGGTAAATGTCAAGCCCGGCCTCCTGTGCTGCGGGATACAGGGCGTTCCGCAGCGCCACGGACAGGACCTGGTGCCGCACGGTCGGGGCAGGGCTCACCAGGAGGCTCCCGTCGAAGAGTTCCACGCGGGCGTTGGTCTCGCCGAACGCAAAGAATTCCTCCTCGGTCCACGGGAAGTTGTGGTCGACCACCGGTGCTGCCATGACGTCAGTCTCCCATGCGATCACAGGGGTATGTTGCCATGCTTCCGGGGCGGCACGCTGTCCCGTTTGGTCCGCAGCGTCCGCAACGCGCGCACCACCTGTGCCCGGGTCGCGGACGGCTCGATGACCGAGTCCACGTACCCGCGCTCCGCCGCGATGTACGGGTTCGCGAGATGGTCCTCGTACTCCTGGATCAACTGGGTCCGCAGCGCGGCGGGATCTTCCGCGGCGGTCAGCTCGGAGCGGTACAGGATGTTGACCGCGCCCTGCGCGCCCATCACCGCGATCTGCGCGGTCGGCCAGGCGAAGTTCAGGTCGGCGCCGAGGTGCTTGGAGCCCATGACGTCGTACGCGCCGCCGTACGCCTTCCGGGTGATCACGGTGACCTTCGGCACGGTCGCCTCGGCGTACGCGTAGATCAGCTTCGCGCCGCGGCGGATGATGCCGTCCCACTCCTGGCCGGTACCCGGCAGGAAACCCGGTACGTCGACGAACGTGAGTACCGGCAGGTTGAACGCGTCGCAGGTACGCACGAAGCGGGCCGCCTTCTCGGAGGCGGCGATGTCCAGGCACCCCGCGAAGTGCATCGGCTGGTTGGCCACCACCCCGACCGGCTGCCCCTCCACCCGGCCGAACCCGACCACGATGTTCTGCGCGTACAGCGCCTGTACCTCAAGGAAGTCCTCGACCACCGTCTCGATCACCCGGTGCATGTCATAGGGCTGGTTGGCCGAGTCGGGGATCAACGAGTCCAGGTCGGTGTCCGACACCGGCTCGGAAGCGGGGGACACCGCCGCCTCGTCGAGGTTGTTCGAGGGCAGGAAGGACAGCAGCGCCTGGACGTACTCGATCGCGTCCTCCTCGGAGGACGCCAGGTAGTGCGCGTTGCCCGAGGTCGCGTTGTGGGTACGCGCCCCGCCCAGCTCCTCCATGCCGACGTCCTCCCCGGTTACCGTCTTGATGACGTCCGGCCCGGTGATGAACATGTGCGACGTCTGGTCCACCATGACGGTGAAGTCGGTCAATGCGGGGGAGTACACCGCCCCGCCCGCGCACGGGCCCATGACCAGCGAGATCTGCGGGATCACTCCGGACGCGCGGACGTTGCGCATGAAGATCTCGCCGTACAGCCCCAGGGAAACCACGCCCTCCTGGATCCGCGCGCCACCGGAGTCGTTGATGCCGATCACCGGGCAGCCGATCTTCAGGGCGAGGTCCATGACCTTGACGATCTTCTCGCCGAACACCTCGCCGAGCGAACCCCCGAACACCGTGAAGTCCTGCGCGAACACGCAGACCTGCCGGCCGTCCACGGTCCCGTGCCCGGTCACCACGCCGTCCCCGTACGGCCGGGTCGCGTCCAGCCCGAACGCCGTGCTGCGGTGCCGGGCGAGTTCGTCCAGCTCCACGAACGAGCCGGGGTCGAGCAGCAGCTCGATCCGTTCCCGGGCGGTCTTCTTGCCCCGCGCGTGCTGCTTCTCCACGGCCCGCGCGGAACCGGCGTGCACCGCCTCGTCCATCCGGTGCCGCAGATCCTCGATCTTCCCCGCGGTGCTGTGCGGGTCGTGGGCCGGCACTTGGGCCGGACCAGCAAGGCGGCGCTTGTCTGTCCTGACGTCGGTCACGCCGCGATCGTAACGGTCGTCAAGGGATAAGGTGACGCGGTGCGAGTTTCGCCATACTCCGACCTGGACCGGCCGCCACTGTCCGCGGCGGCCCTGCGCCGCGCGCTGGTCGTCCCGGGCGGGCTCTGGACGGACGTCCAGATCAAAGATGCGACCGGATCAACGAACGCCGATGCGGCGGACGCCGCCCGCCAAGGCGGGGCCGAGGGGCTGGTTGTCGTCGCCGAGCGCCAGACGGGCGGCCGCGGCCGGTTCGACCGCCGGTGGACCTCGCCGCCGAGGGCCGGCCTCACGCTCAGCGTCCTGTTGCGCCCGCCGCCGGCGCCGAAATGGTACGGCTGGCTGCCGCTGCTCGCCGGCGTGGCGCTGGTCGAGACGGTACGGCGGCTGGGCGAGCTGGACGCCGTCCTCAAGTGGCCCAACGACCTGCTCATCGACGGGCGCAAGTGCGCCGGCATCCTCGCCGAGTCGGTCGGCGACGCGGTGATCGTCGGCATCGGGCTCAACGTGACGCTGCGCGCGGACGAACTGCCGGTACCGGAGGCGACCTCGCTGCTGCTGGCCGGCTCCGCATGTACCGATCGCGACCCGTTGCTGCGCGCGCTGCTGCGCAACCTCGCCGACTGGTACCGCCGCTGGTGCGGCGCCGGCGGCGACCCGCAGGCCAGCGGCCTGCACGACGCGTACCGCATGCACTGCGGCACGCTCGGCCGCGAGGTCCGGGTGGCCCTGCCCGACGGGAGCGAGCTGACCGGCACCGCATCAGACGTCGACGGTACCGGCCGGCTGGTGGTGACCGGGGTGGCGAGCCCCATCGCGGCCGGGGACATCGTTCATCTCAGGTAACCGGTCAGCCGACCCCGAAAGTGGCGATCGACCGCTACCGTCACACCGGACATTGTCACGACAGGAGGTTGGTGTGGGCTTCCCGGAAAGTGTGCTCACCAAGGACGAGCACGTGGTGTTGCACCTGCACCCGCACTGGAAAGCGTTGTTCTGGCCGGTCCTCGGCGCGATCGTCCTGATCGCCGCGGTGGTGGCGGCCTGGCTGTTGTTGCCCAAGGCGGGCTGGTCCCCGATCGCGCTCATGGTCATCGGCGCGATCGCGCTGGTACTGATCATCTGGTTCAGCGTGTGGCCGTGGCTGAAGTGGCGCACGACCCACTACGTGTTCACCAACGAGCGGGTGATCATGCGGCACGGGGTGTTCTCCCGGGAGGGCCGCGACATCCCGCTCAACCGGGTCAACGACGTGTCGTTCCAGCACAGCTTCTTCGAGCGGATGCTGGGCACCGGCACGCTGACGATCGAGTCGGCCGGCGAGCGCGGCCAGGTGGTGCTCACCGAGATCCCCCGGGTGGAGAAGGTACAGAGCGAGCTGTACGAGCTGGTCGAGGCCGACCACGAGGCGCACACGTTCGACGACGGCGACGCCGAGGCGATCGCCCGCAGCATCAAGGAACGGGAGAAGTAGCAGTCCTCAGGGCGAACCAGCCGCGGAAGCGGGTACGCAGGACGTCGCCCTCGGACTCGCCGTCGGCGCCCAGCCGGGTCATCGTGCCGGACAGTGTCACCGTGCCGAAGCCGGGCTGGGCGCGCGAGGGCGCCCGGTCCAGTACGGCCAGCCGGCTGGCCAGCCGGTCGCCGGCGTACACCGGCGCGGTCCAGCGCAGTTCCTCCAGGCCGGGGGAGGCGGCGGCCGCGGCGCGGGAGAGCACGTGATCGACGTACGCCCGCATGAACAGGCTGATCGTGAAGAAGCCGCTGGCGATCGGCGCCCCGTAGGCGCTCTCCGCCGCGAGCGTCTCGTCGACGTGGTACCACTGCGGGTCGAACCGCCGGGCGAAGCCGAGCATCTCCGCCTTGTCGACCACCGTCACGCCGAGGTCGAAGACCAGGCCCGGGGTCAGGTCGTCGTAGAAGAGCTCGGCGGTACCGCCGGTACCGGATCGCGTCACGGGCGCGCCGCCACCTCCTCGGCGCCCTCGTCCGTGCTGGCCGCCAGGAACACGAACCGCTTGTACGACCAGAACCGGAACGTGGTGCCGAGCACCAGGCCGAAGCCCTGAGCGGCGATGTTGTCGGCCAGCCGGGTGTGGAAGACGCGCGGCCAGTAGTGCCCGAACCCGTAGTGGCTGATCCACAGGCAGGCCAGCGCGATGCCCAGGCCAACCGCGTTGAAGAAGAAGTACAGCAGGTACTCGCGGTGCAGGCCGGAGCGCTCGCGGTCACGCCAGGTCCAGAACCGGTTGCCGATGAAGGCCGCGGTGGCCGCGATGACGGTCGAGGCCACCTTCGCCCCGATGCTGCCCAGCGAAGTCAGGAACAGGTTGAAGAACCCGACGTCGATGAGGTACGCGGTGAACCCCACCACGCCGAATTTGCCCAGCTCACGAACGAGGTGGCCGAAGCGCTCCCAGAGTGCGTTCACCGGGGCAGCGTACCCACCGCATGTTCCTGGTGGTACATCTGGCGCAGGCGGGCCCGGGCCCGGAACGCGAGCGCGGCGACCCCGCCCGGGGTCAGGCCCAGCCGGGGGGCGAGCTGGGCCGGGGTCTCACCCTGTACCGCGGTGTGCCAGAGCACCATCCGCCACCGCTCGGGCAGTCGGGCGAAGGCCTGCGCCGCGTACCGCCGCTCCAGCTCCGCCACGGCCGGGTCGGGCAGCCCCGCGACCATCTCGTAGGCGCTCAGGTCGTCGGTGAACTCCAGCCGCCGGTCGCGGCGCCGGCCGGTGTAGAAGCCGTTGCGCAGCACGGTGTTCAGGTACGCCCGGAAGGAGGCGGCCGGGCCGCCGCCGCGCTGCAGCGCCGCGAGCACGCGGGCGAACGCCTCGCTGACCAGGTCCTCGGCGGCGCCGGGGTCGCCGGTGAGCCGGCCGGCCAGCCGGCGGGCCGCGTCGGCGTGCCGCCGGTAGAGCAGGCCGAACGCCTCCGCGTCGCCGGCCCGGGTCGCCGCCAGCAACGCGGCGTCGTCCAATTCGGGGGTACCGGCTGCCATGGCGGCAGTTTAGTCCATTTTGAGACGATTGAGAAGAGTGCCGGTACGGCCCCATTCCGTGGGGTGGCAGGAGGGCCTCTGTTTATACCTGCTCCGTACCGGATGAATCCGCACGTCGGCGCGCACCGGCCCGAAGAATCTTGCGCGCTTGTGCATAGTTTCACAAGCTTCCCCGGTGCCTCCCGGGGCATACGGGCTTAGGCTGAGCCAATTCCATCGGTCCTTACGTACCGTGTCGCATCCGTCGACCGCGAGGAGAGCTGCCATGTCCGCTCCGGCCGTGCTAGCGGGCCCTACCACGCATCCGCGCCTGCTCGCCTGGGTACGTGAGGTCGCCGAGCTGACCACCCCCGGACGGGTGGTCTGGTGCGACGGCTCGCCGGCCGAGTGGGACCGGCTCACCGCGGAGCTGGTGGCAGCCGGCGCGCTGGTGCCGCTCAACCCGGAGATCAAGCCGAACTCCTTCTGGGCCCGGACCGACCCGTCCGACGTGGCCCGGGTCGAGGAGCGCACCTTCATCTGCTCGGTCGACGAGGCCGATGCGGGTCCGACCAACAACTGGATGGACCCCGGCGAGATGAAGCGCACCATGACCGACCTGTACCGCGGTTGCATGAGCGGTCGCACGATGTACGTCATCCCGTTCTGCATGGGCCCGTTGACCGCCGCCGACCCGATGTACGGCGTGGAGATCACCGACAGCCCCTACGTGGTCGTGTCCATGCGGATCATGACCCGGATGGGCAGCGACGTCCTGGCGAAGATGGGCGAGGACGCGAACTTCGTACCGTGCCTGCACTCCGTCGGCGCGCCGCTGGCGCCCGGGCAGGCCGACGTCCCGTGGCCGTGCTCGGACACCAAGTACATCTCGCACTTCCCGCAGACCCGGGAGATCTGGTCGTACGGCTCCGGATACGGCGGCAACTCGCTGCTCGGCAAGAAGTGCTACTCGCTGCGCATCGCCAGCGTGATGGCCCGCGACGAGGGCTGGCTCGCCGAGCACATGCTGATCCTCAAGCTCACCTCGCCCGCGGGGAAGGTGCGCTACATCGCCGCGGCGTTCCCGTCCTCGTGCGGCAAGACCAACCTGGCCATGCTCGAACCCACCGTCCCCGGCTGGAAGGTCGAGACGCTCGGCGACGACATCGCCTGGATGCGGTTCGGGCCGGACGGGCGGCTCTACGCGCTCAACCCGGAGTACGGGCTGTTCGGCGTCGCCCCCGGTACCGACTGGAAGACCAACCCGAACGCGATGCGTACCCTCGCCCGGGGCAACTCGGTCTTCACCAACGTCGCCCGCACCGACGACGGCGACATCTGGTGGGAGGGCATGGGTGAGCCGCCCGCGCACCTCATCGACTGGCATGGAGAAGATTGGACACCGGAAAGCGGACAACTGTCGTCGCACCCGAACTCCCGGTTCTGCACCCCGATCACCCAGTGCCCGATCCTGGCCCCCGAGTACGAGGACCCGCAGGGCGTACCGATCGACGCGATCCTCTTCGGCGGCCGGCGCAAGACGACCGTCCCGCTGGTCACCCAGGCGCGCGACTGGGTACACGGCGTGTACCTGGGCGCCACGCTCTCCTCCGAGACCACCGCCGCGGCGGTCGGGCAGGTCGGCGTCGTGCGCCGCGATCCGATGGCGATGCTGCCGTTCATCGGGTATCACGGCGGCGACTACTTCCGGCACTGGATCGAGATGGGCAAGGGCGTCGACGGCGATGCCGCCAAGCTGCCCGGCGTGTTCTACGTGAACTGGTTCCGGCGCGACGCCGACGGCCGGTTCCTGTGGCCGGGCTTCGGCGAGAACTCCCGGGTACTCAAGTGGGTCTTCGAGCGGCTGGACGGCACCGCCGAGGCGGTGGAGACCCCGATCGGCTTCCAGCCGACCCCGGACGCGCTCGACCTGACCGGGCTGGACATGTCCCGCGAGGACGTCGAGGCGGCGCTGGCGGTCGACGTCGAGGAGTGGAAGGCGGAGATCCCGCAGATCGTCGCCTGGTTCGAGAAGTTCGGCGAGAAGCTGCCCGGTGTGCTCTGGGCCGAACTCGACGCGCTCAAGGCCCGGCTGGGCATCGAGTAACTGTCGTGGGCCGGCACTTGGGCCGGACCAGTAAGGCGGCGATCGTCGGCAGCCGGCCGGCCGGCAACGCGGCTGGTGAGCGCTGACTGGTAGCCGCTCCGACAGGCTTCGCGGCTAGGCTGCGAGACGTGGACTTCCGCAAGCTTGTCTACTCGGTGTATGAGCGGCGGGTGACCGCCCTGCTCAAGGGGAAACCCCGACCGTTGCACGTGGGTGTGATGTGCGACGGCAACCGCCGGTGGGCCAAGGAGATGGGGTACGTCGACCCGAACGACGGGCACCGGGTCGGCGCCCGGCGGGTACTCGACCTGCTGCGCTGGTGCGACGAGGCCGGCGGGATCGAGCTGGTCACCCTGTACCTGCTCGCCACCGACAACCTGCGCCGGCCGGCCGCGGAGGTGGACGGGCTGCTGAAGGTCATCGAGGACCTGGTGACCGAACTGGCCGAGGAGGGCAACCCCTGGCGGCTGCGCATCGTCGGCGCGCTCGACCTGCTGCCGTCGAGTACCGCCGCCGCGCTCAAGGCGGCCGAGGAGCACACCGTCGACCGTACCGGCGGGGTACAGGTGAACGCGGCGGTCTGTTACGGCGGCCGGCAGGAGATCGCCAACGCGGTCCGGTCGCTGCTTCAGGAGCATGCCCGGGCCGGCGGGACGCTGGAGGAACTGGCCGAGATCCTGGACGTGGAGCACATCGCGGAGCACCTGTACACCAAGGGCCAGCCGGACCCGGACCTGGTCATCCGGACCAGCGGCGAGCAGCGGCTGTCCGGTTTCCTGCTCTGGCAGTCCGCGCACTCCGAGTTCTACTTCTGCGACATGAACTGGCCGGACTTCCGGCACGTCGACTTCCTGCGGGCACTGCGCTCCTACGCCAACCGCCAGCGCCGCTTCGGTATCTGAGGGTTCCGTTCAGGTGCCGGCCGGGTGTATCCATCCCACCGGGGCGCGCCTCCCTTGGCGCGGGTGGCGGGCGGCCGTTAGCGTTTACGCCATGGCATCGGGGTCTTCCCGGGCCAGCCGGCCGGCCCGGACTCGACGACGCGATGCCACGGGGCCAGCACCCGACCCCGTGCGACCCGGGCAGGCGGATGGGGCCGACCACGGGCGCCGGGGTGCCGCCCGCCGGAGCAGCCTTGACCACTCGTCGCAACCGCAAGAACCCGGTCCGCACCTTCGTCCTCGACACCTCCGTCCTTCTCGCCGACCCCAGCGCGTTCCTGCGCTTCGCCGAGCACGAGGTGGTTCTGCCGCTCATCGTCATCTCCGAACTTGAAGGCAAGCGCAACCACCCTGAACTGGGATACTTCGCCCGCCAGTGCCTGCGCCTGCTCGACGACCTGCGGATCGCGAACGGCCGCCTGGACCAGCCCGTACCGGTCAACGACGCCGGTGGCAGCCTGCGGGTCGAGCTCAACCATGCCGACCCCGCCGTGCTGCCGCCCGGATTCCGCAACGACTCGGGCGACAGCCGGATCCTGTCCGTGGCCCGGGCGCTGGCCGCCGAGGGCAAGGACGTCACGCTGGTCAGCAAGGACATGCCGCTGCGGGTGAAGGCCGCGTCGGTGGGCCTGTCCGCCGACGAGTACCGGCACGGCCAGGCGACCGACCCGAGCTGGACGGGCATGGCCGAGCTGGAGCTGACCGAAGACGAGCTGAGCCGGCTGTACGCGGGGGAGACCCTGGACGTCGCTGAGATGTTCGCCGGCGAAGCCGGCCACGCCGCCGCGCTGGCCTGCCACACCGGGCTGGTACTGCACTCGCCGCGCGGCTCCGCGCTGGGCCGGGTACAGCAGGACAAGACCGTCCGGCTGGTCCGCGGCGACCGGGAGGCGTTCGGGCTGCACGGCCGCTCGGCCGAGCAGCGGGTGGCGCTGGACCTGCTGCTGGACGACTCGATCGGGATCGTCTCGCTGGGCGGGCGGGCCGGCACCGGAAAGTCCGCTCTGGCGCTGTGCGCCGGCCTGGAGCAGACGATGGAGCGGCGCCGGCACAAGAAGGTCATCGTCTTCCGGCCGCTGTACGCGGTCGGCGGCCAGGACCTCGGCTACCTGCCCGGGTCGGAGGCGGAGAAGATGTCGCCCTGGGCGCAGGCGGTGTTCGACACGCTCGGGGCGCTGGTACACGACAACGTCCGGGACGAGATCCTCACGCGCGGCATGCTGGAGGTCCTGCCGCTGACCCACATCCGCGGGCGGAGCCTGCACGACGCCTTCGTGATCGTGGACGAGGCGCAGTCGTTGGAGCGCGGAGTGTTACTCACCGTACTGTCCCGGATCGGTACCGGTTCCCGGGTGATACTCACCCACGACGTGGCACAGCGGGACAACCTTCGCGTCGGGCGTCACGACGGGGTAGCGGCGGTCATCGAGGCACTGAAGGGACATCCCCTGTTCGCCCATGTCACCCTCACCCGTTCGGAGCGGTCTCCCATCGCCGAAATGGTCACCGATCTCCTGGAGGAAGTACCGATCTAGGGGTACCTGCCCGGTTCGTCCAGTGAACAGAATCACTTTGTTCCCCGGAAGGACTGGCGTTCATCGCGACCGTGCGTAAGGGTGGTTGCCGAGCGCCAGCCGGCGGGAGATCGACCCGTGTGCATGGTCGTCCGCGGCGGCGCTTCCGGCGCGTGTCGCGGTCCCCCATCTTCGCGGCCGACGCGCCGGGCCTGTGCCCCGGACGAAGGGACCTGCTTCGTGAGTCGGCTGTGGAGCCGGTTCGGTATGCGGTCGTTGGCCATCGGCCTGCTCGTGTTGAGCCTGGTGGGCGGCTACTGGCTGGGTACCGATCGACAGACCCAGCAGCGCACCGCCGCTATGGCGGACGCGCAGCTGGACGACCGCGACGACCTGTACCAGCAGAAACTCGACGCGGCCGCGCGCTGGCGGGCCACCGCGGCCCAGCAGGCCGCCGCGGCCGCCGCCAAGGCGCAGGCCGACGCCGCCGCCAAGGCCGCTGCCGACCAGGCGAAGGCCGCCGACGACGCGGCCCGCAAGCAGCAGGCCGCGAGCCGCGGCAGCGCGCGTCCGCCCGCGACGCCGGGAGTGCCGGTACCGACCTCCTGCTCGCAGTTCTCCGGCAACCAGGCGATCGGCTGCGCGATCCTGCCCGAGTTCGGCTACGGGATCGACCAGATGAGCTGCCTGGTGCCGATGTGGAACAAGGAGAGCCACTGGAACGAGCGCGACCGCAACCCCAGCTCCGGCGCGTATGGCATCCCGCAAGCGCTACCCGCGTCGAAGATGGCCAAGTACGGCGCGGACTACCTGACCAACCCGGTACCGCAGATCCGCTGGGGGCTGTCGTACATCCAGGGCCGGTACAAGTCGCCGTGCGGTGCCTGGTCGTTCTGGCAGGCGCACGGCTGGTACTGAGCTTCGTCGATTCGCCGGAAATCCTTGTGCCGCAGCGGCTAGCGTTGAGTTGTGCGGGTACCGGGGGGAGTCCTGTTGGGGCTCGCGCTCGCAGCGGGGATAGCCACGCCGGCGGGTGCGGTCGTCGGCGGTTCGCCGGCCGCAGCCCAGCAGTTCCCGTGGGTGGTCCGGCTCTCGGTCGGGTGCGACGGCGCGCTGGTGGCCTCCCGGGTGGTGCTGACGGCCGCGCACTGCGTTGACGGCGGCGCGGCGATCATTGTCCGGGCCGGTTCGGCCGACCTGCACGGCGCCGTCACCGCCGCCGCCACGGCGGTCCGCGCCGCGCCCGACCACCGGCCCGGCTCGCAACGGGCCGACTGGGCGGTCGTCCAGCTCGACCGCCGGCTGGACCTGCCGACGCTGTCGCTGACCCCATCGCCCGCCTACGACCACGGCACGTACACGATCGTCGGCTGGGGCGCCGTCCGGGAAGGCGGGCGGCAGCAGCGGTACCTGCGGTTCGCCGCGGTACCGGCGGTCCCCGACCGGGTCTGCGCCGCGGCCTACGGCCCCGCCGGGTTCGTCGCTTCCGACATGATGTGCGCGGGTGACCTGCGACACGGCGGGGTCGACACCTGCCAGGGCGACTCCGGCGGCCCGATGGTCGGCCCGGACCGGGCCGGCCGGTGGCTGCAGGTGGGGATCGTGAGCTGGGGGATCGGCTGCGGCCGGCCCGGGTACCCGGGCGTCTACACCCGCGTCTCCGCCTTTGCCGGGCAGATCAGGGCGGTGGTGGCAGCACTGGACTGAACCTGCTACCAATCGGGCATGGACGGTGACGTCAACAGGTTCGGTACCGTGGCCTTCTACACCGCGCTCGGTCAGGCCTTCGTGGCAATGTGCGCGGTGATCCCGGTGCTGTTCGTGATCGAGCTGATCGACGCCGCCACCGGACACTGGCTTGACCAGGCCGGCGGCATCCGACCCCGCGAGTTGACCGGGCTGGACGGCGTGGTGTTCGCGCCGCTGCTGCACGCGAACTTCGCCCACCTGTACGGCAACAGCGTCCCGCTGCTGGTCACCGGTACCTTCGTGCTGGCCACCGGGGTCCGGCGGTTCCTCCTGGTGACCGGGACGGTCGCGCTGTTCAGCGGGCTGGGCGACTGGTTCGCCGGGCCGGCGCACACGGTCGCGATCGGGGCGAGCGGCGTGGTCTTCGGATACCTCGGGTTCCTGCTCGTCCGCGGGATCGTCGAGCGCAACTGGTGGAGCATCGCGGTCAGCGTCCTGATCGGGATCCTGTTCGGCTGGACCCTGGGCGGCATCCTACCGACCGACCAGCGCATCTCCTGGCAGGCGCACCTGTTCGGGCTGATCGGCGGGGTGGTCGCGGCGGTCGTGTTCCGGCGCCCGCGCGAGGTGCCGCCGGGCGACCTGCTCGGCCCGATCGGCATCGGCGGCCCGGCACCCACCCTGCCGCCCGAGTGAGCGGCCCCACGGTGGGACGCGGTTGCCCGGTCCGCATGGTCGCCGTAGGGTCTGGGCTGTCTCCAGCGGATAAGTGGGTGACGTGGTGATACGCGAGGTTGATGTCGCGATAGTCGGGGCCGGACCGACCGGTCTGTTCGCCGCGTACTACGCCGGGTTCCGCGGGCTGTCGACCGTCGTGATCGATGCGCTGCCCGAGCCGGGCGGCCAGGTCACCGCCATGTACCCGGAGAAACTCATCTACGACGTCGCCGGCTTCCCGGTCATCCGGGGCCGGGATCTGGTGGCCAACCTCGTCGAGCAGGCCGCGACCTACCATCCCGAGTACCTGCTCGGTGTCCAGGCGTGCGTACTGTCCTATGTGGACGGAAAGCCGGTCGTGGCGCTGTCCGACGGTACGACCGTCCACTGTGGAGCGGTCATCATCACCGGCGGGCTCGGTAGCTTCACCGCCCGCCGCTTGCCGGCGGCGAACGGGTACCTCGGCAGCGGCGTGATCTACTTCGTCCCGCGGCTGGACGACCTCGCCGGGCAGAACGTGGTCATCGTCGGCGGCGGCGACTCGGCCTTCGACTGGGCGCTGTCACTGCAGCCGGTCGCGAAGTCGGTGACGCTGGTACACCGCCGGGACAAGTTCCGGGCGCATGCCGGTACCATCGCGCGGGTCCGGGAACTGCCGGTGGACATCCTGGTCAACGCCGAGGTCAACCGGATCCTGGGCGACGGGTGGGTGACCGGGGTCGAGATCCAGCTGCGCGGCGAGCAACCCCGGGAACTGCCGGCCGACACCATCGTCGCCGCGCTGGGCTTCACCGCCGACCTTGGACCGCTCGCCGAGTGGGGTCTGGAGCTGGAACGCCGGTACATCCTCGTGGACACCCGCATGGCCACGAACCAGTCGCGGATCTTCGCGGCCGGCGACATCGCCGAGTACCCCGGCAAGGTACGGCTGATCGCGGTCGGCTTCGGCGAGGCGGCCACCGCGGTCAACAACGCCGCGATCGTGATCGACCCGGCCGCCCACCTCTTCCCGGGGCACTCCTCCGACGCGGGCTGATCTCTCACTCGCCGATCGGGCGGCCGTCGAAGTCGACGACGGAGTAGAGCGACAGCTTCTCCAGGCGGTGGTACGAGTCGATGATGCGGATCGTGCCGCTCTTGGAGCGCATGACGATCGACTGGGTGTACGCCCCGCCGGACCGGTACCGGACGCCGCGCAGCAGATCGCCCGAGGTGACCCCGGTCGCCACGAAGAAGCAGTTGTCGCCCTTGACGAGTTCGTCGGTCTGCAGCACCCGGTCCAGATCGTGGCCGGCGGCCAGCGCCTTGTCCCGCTCGGCGGCATCGCGCGGCCACAGCTTGGCCTGCATCGCCCCGCCGAGGCACTTGAGCGCGCAGGCGGCGACGATCCCCTCCGGCGTACCGCCGACGCCCATCAGCACGTCGGTACCCGTACCCTCCCGCGCGGCGGTGATCGCCCCGGCGATGTCGCCGTCGGAGATGAACCGGATCCGGGCGCCCGCCTCCCGTACCTCGTTCACCAGATCGGCATGCCGCGGGCGGTCGAGGATGCACACCGTCACGTCGGAGATGCTCGATTTCTTGACCTTGGCGATGCGCCGCAGGTTCTCGGCCACCCCGGCCTCGATGTCGATGACGTCGGCGCAGTCCGGCCCGACAGCCAGCTTCTGCATGTAGAACACCGCGCTCGGGTCGAACATCGCGCCCCGCTCCGCGACCGCGAGGACGGCCAGCGCGTCCGGCATGCCCTTGCTCATCAGCGTCGTACCGTCGATCGGGTCCACCGCCACGTCGACCTCGGCGCCGGTGCCGTCGCCGACCTTCTCCCCGTTGTAGAGCATCGGGGCGTTGTCCTTTTCGCCCTCGCCGATGACAACGACGCCCTGCATCGAGATCGAGTTGATCAGCTTGCGCATCGCGTTGACGGCCGCGCCGTCACCGCCTTCCTTGTCACCCCGGCCGACCCAGCGCCCGGCCGCCAGCGCCGCGGCCTCGGTCACCCGAACGAGCTCCAGGGCGAGGTTCCGGTCCAGCTCTTCCCGCATGCGTTCGGTCATCTGCTGATCCTGGCATGAAGTTGTTACCGGCGCCCGCAGATGATCAGGCTTGTTCACCCGCTGCACGCCTGCGCAGAGCGTGGTGGACGATGGAGGTGTGTCCGAAGCCCCTGCCCCGCTGCCCCTGCCGCCGCCGGCCCGCCCGGCGCGCTCCGGCCGGTCGGCGCGGGACATGGCGCTGTCGCTCGCCGTTCTGCTGGTACCGGTCTTCGTGCTGCTCATCGTCTACCGGCTGGTGTTCTCCGGGGACGCGCCGATCGCGGTGAACGCCGCCGATACCTGGGCCACCGCCCGGCACAGCGCGCACTTCACCGTCCTCGAACCGGTCGGGCTGCCGGCGAAGTGGACCGTGATCAGCGCCACGTTCGGCGCGGGCACGCTGCGGGTCGGGTACGTGACGGCGGCCGGGGCGGGTATCCAGCTGGTGGAGAGCGACCAGGCTGTCGATCAGTTGTTGCCGGCCGAACTGGGTACCGGCGCGCGCCCCGGTGACCTGGTCACGATCGGGGATCGGCAGTGGCGCGCCTATCCGGTGGCGCAGAACGGCAACCCGGCCCTGGTACTCGCCGAGGCCGGCCGGACCACGATCGTCATCGGTACGGCATCAGACGCCGACCTGCGTACCTTCGCGGCCGCCCTGCGTTAAGGGCCTGTCAGCCGCCGTCGTCGTCGAGGCGCCGACGAACGTCTACGACCTGCTCAACGCCGCAAGCGCCGGACGCTCACCCCGGCTCGGCGCCGCGCTCCTGGCGGGCAGCGTCGAGCCGGGCCCGCGCACCGTCCAGCCAGCGCTGGCAGATGCCGGCGAGCTCCTCGCCGCGCTCCCACAGCGCCAGGGACTCTTCCAGGGTGGTACCGCCGGCTTCGAGCTTCTCCACCACGGCGGCGAGTTCGCCCCGGGCCGCTTCGTAACTGAGTTCCTGCTCGCTCATGATGCCGACACAGTAGCCGGCACCTCGCCGCCGGCGAGCCGTAGCCGCACCGGATCGCCGGGTGCGACCTGGGCCGGAGCGCGGACGACGGTACCGTCCGGCAGTTGCACGATCGCGTACCCCCGCTGGAGCGTCGCCGCCGGGGACAGCGCACGCAGCCGGGCCAGGGTGTGGATCAGCTCTTCCACCCCACCGGTGAGGCGGTGCGCCAGGCAGCGACCGGCCCGCTCGCGCAGGCCGGTGAGGTCGGCCAGGCGGCCCTCGATCATCAGTTCCGGCCGGGCCAGCGCCGGGCGGCTCTGGATCGCGTCGAGCCGGTGCTGCTCCCGGTCCAGCAGGCCGGCCACCGCCCGGCTCAGCCGCGCCCGCGCCTGCCCGATCCGCTGGCGCTCCTCGGCGAGGTCGGGAACCACCCGCTTGGCGGCGTCGGTCGGCGTGGAGGCCCGCAGGTCGGCGACGAAATCGACCAGCGGCGTGTCGGTCTCGTGGCCGATGGCGCTGATGAGCGGGGTACGGCACACGAAGACCGCCCGGCACAACGCCTCGTCGGAGAACGGCAGCAGATCCTCGACGCTGCCTCCGCCCCGGGCCAGGATGATCACGTCAACGTCGGGATCCTTGTCCAGTACCGCGAGCGCGTCGATCATCTGCGGTACCGCGCCCGGGCCCTGTACCGCCACGTTGATCACCCGGAACTCCACGGCCGGCCAGCGCCGGCGCGCGTTGGTGAGGACGTCCCGCTCGGCCGCGCTCGCCCGGCCGGTGACCAGGCCGATGCGGTGTGGCAGGAACGGCGGGCGGCGCTTGAGCCGCGGGTCGAACAGCCCTTCGGCGGCCAGCAGCCGCTTCAGCCGCTCGATGCGGGCCAGCAGCTCGCCGAGGCCGACCTGGCGGATCTCGTCCGCGCGCAGCGACAGCGTTCCCCGGGCCGGGTAGAACTCCGGTCTGGCATGCAGCACGACCCGGGCTCCCTCGGCGAGGTTGGGCGCACCGGCGTCGAGGACGTCGCGGTGGGCGGTCACGGTCAGGCTGAGGTCGGCGGACGGATCGCGGAGTGTGAGGAAGACCACCTGGGTACCCGGCCGGCGGCTGATCTGCGCCAGCTGCCCGTCGACCCAGACCCAGCCCAGCTTGCCGATCCACGCGCCGATCTTCTGGCTGACGACGCGCACCGGCCAGGGTCGTTCCGGGGTCGATTTGTCCTTGTCGGGCTCGGCCATTGTGTCTCCTGGTTGCTCCGCGAGGCGCTCCGGTGCGCCGTCTTCCCTCGTCACTTCGCTCCTCGTGAGCCGGCACTTGGGCTGGCTCAGCAAAGCGGCGTTCGTCAGTCCAGACGGCGCCGCGCACAGCGTAAGGTTGGCGGATGACCAAGCGCGTGTTGCTCGCCAGGCCTCGCGGCTACTGCGCCGGCGTCGACCGGGCGGTGCAGACCGTGGAGGAGGCGCTCAAGCTCTACGGGCGGCCGATCTATGTGCGCAAGCAGATCGTGCACAACAAGCACGTGGTGGCCACGCTGGAGGCCAAGGGCGCGATCTTCGTCGAGGAGAACGAGGAGGTACCCGAGGGCGCGACGGTGATCTTCTCCGCGCACGGGGTGGCTCCTGAGGTGTACGAGCAGGCCCGCACGCGCAAGCTCAAGGCGATCGACGCGACCTGCCCGCTGGTGACCAAGGTCCACCAGGAGGCGCGCCGGTATGCGGCCGACGACTACGACATCCTGCTCATCGGGCACGAAGGTCACGAAGAGGTCATCGGTACCGCCGGTGAGGCCCCGGCCCACGTCCAGCTCGTCGACGGGCCCGACGGGGCCGACGTGGTGACCGTACGCGACCCGAACAAGGTCGTCTGGCTGTCCCAGACCACCCTCTCGGTGGACGAGACGATGGAGACCGTCGCCCGGCTCAAGCAGCGGCTGCCGCTCCTGCAGTCGCCGCCCAGCGACGACATCTGCTATGCGACGCAGAACCGCCAGTACGTGGTCAAGGAGATCGCGCCGGCATGCGACGTGGTGCTCGTGGTCGGCTCGGCGAACTCGTCCAACTCGGTGCGGCTGCGCGAGGTTGCGTTGGACGCGGGCGCTCGGACCGCGTATCTGATCGACTATGCAGCGGAGATCGACGCGGCGTGGCTGGCGTCGGCGTCGACGGTCGGACTGACTTCGGGGGCCAGCGTGCCGGAGGATCTCGTTGCCGAGGTCCTGGGTGTTCTGGCTGGGCATGGGTTTACCTCCGTGGATGAGGTTGTTACCGCTGACGAGCGGTTGACGTTCTCGTTGCCGCAGGAGTTGAAGCGGGACATGCGCGCCGCTGCTGGGCGCGGTTGAGGGGCTTCGGGGCGACGTGCCCCGCGGAACGCGGTCAGGCTTGATCCTTCCGCGGTGCACGCCGCCCCGAAGCCCTGTTGTGCTCACGGGCGTGGCTCTGCTTCCGCTAGTTCGGGGGATTGGAGTTGGCGCGGCGTCGCCTCGATTTGGTCGGGTACCTCCAGTTCCTCGTCGGAGATGCCCAGCTCGGCGAATTTTCTTGCGGTGACGAGGACTCTTGCTTCCAGCGAGCCGACCGTTTTGTTGTAGGCGGTTACGGCGGCGCCTAGTGATGCGCCGAGCTTGGTCAGGTGGGCTCCCATGGTGGATAGGCGGGCGTAGAGTTCGCGGCCCAGGGCGTGGACCTGGGCGGCGTTGCGGGCCAGGGCCTCCTGGCGCCAGGTGTAGGCGACGGTGCGGAGTAGGGCGATGAGGGTGGCGGGGGTGGCTAGGACGACGTTGCGGGCGAAGGCGTGTTCGAGCAGGGTCGGGTCGCGTTGGAGTGCTGTGTCGAGGAACGGGTCGGCGGGCATGAAGAGGACCACGAACTCGGGGGCGGAGTCGAAGGCTGACCAGTAGGACTTGGCGGACAGCTGCTCGACATGCGTGCGCAGGTGCTTCGCGTGCAGGTCGAGGTGGCCGTCGCGGGCGCGTTCGTCGCGCGCTTCCAGGGCGGTGAGGTAGGCCTCCAGTGGGGCCTTGGCGTCCACGACGACCTGGCGGCCACCGGCCAGGCGGACGACCAGGTCGGGGCGGAGGGTGCCGTCGTCGCCGGACACGCTGACCTGCTCGTCGAAGTCGCAGTGCGCCAGCATGCCGGCCGCCTCCACGATCCGGCGCAGCTGTTGCTCGCCCCAGCGGCCACGGACGGTCGGAGAGCGCAGGGCCGCGACGAGCTGACCCGTCGAGGTGGACAGGGCGGCCGAGACCGCCTGCATCTGCCGAACCTCGGTGCGCAGTTCGGCGTACGCGTCGATCCGGTCGTTCTCGACCTCGACCACCCGCCGCTCGTACCGGCGGATCGCCTCCTGCAACGGCGCGAGCAGCTGGCTCAGGCTGCTCTGCTGGTCGCGCGCGGCCTCGTGGGACAGCGCCAGCAACGACCGCTCCAGCCGGACCTCGCCGTCCCGGGTCGCGTGCAGCGTCGCGTCGAGGCGGGCGACGTCGGCCGCCGAGCGGGCGCGGGCGGCGAGCCAACCCAACGCGGTGCCCACGAGCAGTCCGACGATGACGAGAAGCACAGCCACGCCACCAGCATGGTCGACAGGTATGACAGAAACCGGGCAGGTACCGTTATCCGCATGTGGTGGCGGCGACGCAAAGAGCAGGAACTGGCCGACGCGCGGGAAGAGGCGCTGCGCTGGTACGAGCGGCTCGGCGGGCAGATCATGAACCTGCCGCCCGGCGATGAGCCGGCGACGAAGCAGGCCCTGGTGGACGCGGGGGAGCGGTACAACGCGGCGGGATCGCAGCTTGAGCGTGCGACGAGCACCAACCAGTACGCGCTGGCCCGGGAGACCGCCTTGGAAGGGCTGTACTTCGTCCGGGCGGCCCGGACCGCGCACGGCCTGGACGCCGGCCCCGAGCTACCGCCGCTCGCCGCGCAGCGGCAGGCCGGCATGATCCGCGAGGACCGCGCGGTCGAGGTGGACGGTCACGAGTACCGGGCCTCGCCGCGGTACAGCGACGGCACGCCGTACTACTACCCCGGCGGGGTCATCCAGGGCCGGCGGGTACCGGGCGGGTACTACTCCGAGCCGGTGTGGAAGACCGCGCTCGCCGCCGGCGCTGGCGTGCTGGGCGGCATGCTGCTGTTCGACGCGCTGTTTTCCCCGGGGTACGGCTTCGGCGGCTTCGGGGACGGCGGCTACGACACGGGCTATGACGCCGGGTACGACGAGGCCATGGACGACCAGGGCGGCGACTTCGACGGCGGCGGGTTCGACGGTGGTGACTTCGGTGGTGACTTCGGCGGCGACTGGTAGCCGCCGCCGAAGACTCCATTGTCAGAAGCTACAGATCACCGTCAGCTCCCGGTCCGGCTCGGCCACCTCGTCGAGCGTCCCGATGTGCGTGGCGGCGAGGAAGTCCGCCCGCGCCCGGGCGAGCCGTGCCAGCTCGTCGGCCGGGCCGTGCACCGAGGCGGCCGGGATCGTCGACTTCATCGACAGCCGTCGCTCGGACTTCGCCCGGCGCGCCTGGGACAGCGCCGACCCTACGACGTCGAACACCGCCGCCTCCCCGCCGTCCGGCAACTCATCGCGGCTTGGCCACGCCGACCGGTGTACCGAACCGGAGCGCCACCACGACCACACCTCCTCGGTCACGAACGGCAGGAACGGCGCGAACAGCCGAAGCTGTACCGACAGCGCCAGGCGCAGCGCCGCCCGTGCCGAGTCGGATTCCGGCCCCTCCCGGTAGGCCCGCTCCTTGACCAGTTCGATGTAGTCGTCGCAGTACCGCCAGAAGAACCCCTCGGTCGCGGTCAGCGCGCCGGTGTGGTCGTACGCCTCGAACGCCCGCGTCGCTTCATCGACCACAGTGGACAGTGATGCCAGCAGCGCGAGGTCGAGCGGCTCGGTGGTCTTACCAGCGGGCGCACCGAAGCCGAGCACGAACCGGGATGCGTTGAGCAGCTTGGTCGCCAGCCGCCGGCCCACCTTCAGCTGGTTCTCGTCGAAGGCGAGGTCGACACCCGGCCGGCCGGATGCCGCCCAGTACCGCACCGCGTCCGAGCCGTACCGGTCCAGCAGGTTCAGCGGAGTCACCGCCGCGCCGCGCGACTTGGAGACCTTCTTGTGGTCGGGATCGAGGACCCAGCCGGAGATGACGGCGTCGCGCCAGGGCAGCGCGCCGAACTCCAGATGTGCGCGGACCACCGAGGAGAACAACCAGGTACGGATGATCTCCGGCCCCTGTGGCCGCAGGTCCATCGGGTACACCCGGGCGAACAGGTCCGGGTCGCGTTCCCAGCCGGACACGATTTGGGGGCTCAGCGACGAGGTGGCCCAGGTGTCGAAGATGTCGGTCTCCGCGACGAACCCGCCCGGCCGGCCCCGTTGCTCTTCGGTGTACCCGTCCGGCACCTCCGAGGCGGGGTCGATCGGCAGCCGGGACTCGCCCGGCGTCAGCGGATGGTCGTAGTCCGGCTCGCCGGCCGCGGAAAGCCGGTACCACACCGGGATCGGTACCCCGAAGAAGCGCTGCCGCGACACGAGCCAGTCACCGGTGAGCCCGCCGACCCAGTGCTCGTACCGGTGCCGCATGTGCTCCGGTGTCCAGCGCAGCGCGTTTCCACGCCGAACCAAGGCTTCTCCCAGCTCAGCCGACCGACCACCGTTACTGATATACCATTGCCGGCTGGACACGATCTCCAGCGGGACGTCGCCCTTCTCGTAGTACTTCACCGCGTGGGTGACGGGTCGCGGTTCGCCGACGAGGTCGCCGGATTCCCTCAACAGCTCGACGATCCGGCGCCGGGCCTGGGCCACGGTGAGCCCCGCCAACTCACCGGCGGATTCGAGCAGCCGGCCGTCGCGCCCGATCACGACGCGGGTCGGCAGGTCCAGCTCCCGCCACCAGATGACGTCGGTGAGGTCGCCGAACGTGCAGACCATCGCAATGCCGGTACCCTTGGCGGGGTCGGCAAGGCGGTGCGCGTACACCGGAATGTCCACACCGGACAGTGGTGAGTGGACGGTCGTACCCACCAGGTGGCGGTACCGGTCGTCCGACGGGTGGCAGACCAGCGCGACGCACGCGGGCAGCAGTTCCGGGCGGGTCGTGTCGACCTCGACCGGCCCGAACCGCAGGCGGTAGAAGGCGCCTGGCCGCTCGCGGTCCTCCAGTTCGGCCTGGGCCACCGCGGTCTGGAACGTGAGGTCCCAGAGCGTCGGCGCCTGCGCGGTGTACGCCTCGCCGCGCGCCAGGTTGCGCAGGAACGCGCGCTGGCTGGTGAGGCGGGCCTCGAACCCGATCGTCGCGTACGTGTACGACCAGTCCACGGACAGCCCGAGCCGGCGCCACAGCGCCTCGAAGGCCACCTCGTCGACCGCGGTCAGGTGACCGCACAGTTCGATGAAGTTGCGCCGCGAGATCGGCCGCGGCGGGTCGAACGGCTGGTCGGGAACCGTGAACGACGGGTCGTAGGGCAGCGCCGGGTCACAGCGGACGCCGTACACGTTCTGCACCCGCCGCTCAGTGGGCAGGCCGTTGTCGTCCCACCCCATCGGGTAGTACACGGCCTTGCCGCGCATGCGCTGGAAGCGCGCCACGAGGTCGGTGTGGGTGTACGAGTACACGTTGCCCATGTGCAGCGTCCCGGATACGGTCGGCGGAGGCGTGTCGATCGCGTATACGTCCGCCCGCTCCTTCGACCGGTCGAACGCGTACGTGCCCTCCTCCTGCCATCTGCGCACCCAACCGGTCTCCAGGCCGTCGAGGGAGCGCCGCTCCGTATCAGTCATGGCCCGATGGTAGGTGCGGCGCCCGGGGCCGGCGAGTGAGAATCGGTTCACACGAGGCTGTCCTGCCATTGCTGGTGCAGGGTCGCGTACCGGCCGCCGCCCGCGATCAGCTCGGCCGGCAGCCCGTCTTCGACGATGCGGCCCTGGTCGAGAACCAGTACCCGGTCGGCGATCTCCACTGTGGACAGTCGGTGCGCGATGACGATCGCCGTGCGGTCGGCCAGGATCGTCCGCAGCGCCCGCTGGACCAGCCGCTCGGACGGGATGTCCAGCGACGAGGTTGCCTCGTCGAGGATGAGTACCGCCGGGTCGGCGAGGAACGCCCGCGCGAACGCTACGAGCTGACGCTGACCGGCCGAGAGCCGGCCACCGCGCTTACGCACGTCGGTCTCGTACTCCTCCGGGAGCGCGCGGATGAACTCGTCCGCGCCGATCGCCTGCGCGGCGGCGGCCACCTCCTCGCCGGACGCGCCGGGTCGGCCGAACCGGATGTTGTCCGCGACGGTGCCGGAGAACAGGTAGTTCTCCTGCGTCACCATGACCACGGCCCGGCGCAGCTCTGCGTCGGACAGCTCCCGCAGGTCGACGCCGTCGAGCCGGACCACGCCCCCGGTCGGGTCGTAGAAGCGGGACACCAGCTTGGCGATCGTGGTCTTGCCGGCACCCGTCGCGCCGACGAGCGCGATCGTCTGTCCGGCCGGGATGTGCAGGTTCAACTCCGGCAGGACCGGCCGGTCGGTGCGGTACGCGAAGGCGACGCCGGTGAAGTCGATGGCGCCGCGCGGGTCGGGCAGCGCGGCGGGCCGGGCCGGCTCCGGTACCGCGGGCTGCTCGTCGAGTACCCCGGACAGCTTCTCCAGCGCCGCCGTCGCCGACTGCAGCGAGTTGTAGAACTGGGAGAGGTCCTGCATGGGATCGAAGAACTTGCGCAGGTACAGCAGGAACGCGGCGAGTACCCCGACCTGCGTCTGGCCGTGCAGCACCCGGTAGCCGCCGTAGGTCAGCACGATCGCGATGGTCACGTTGCCGATCAGCTTGATGCTCGGCGCGAAGACGGCGATCAGCCGCCAGGCCGCCACGTTGGCGTTACGGTAGTTGCGGTTGACCGCCTCGAAGATCTCTTCGTTGCGCGGTTCCCGGCGGAACGCCTGTACCGCCCGGATCCCGCCCATCGACTCGACGAAGTGCACGATGACCAGCGCGACCGCTTCGCGGGTGCGCCGGTAGGCGATCGCCGACGAGCGCTGGAACCACCGGGTCAGCCAGAGCAGGAGCGGGAACAGCACCAGCGACACCAGCGCCAGCGGGACGTCGAGCCAGAGCAGGACGACCGCGACGCTGACCACGGACAGCAGCGACAGCACGAGGTCTTCCACGCCGCCGTCGAGCAGTTCGGAGATCGAATCCATGTCGCTGGTCAGCCGGGAAATCACCCGGCCCGACGTGTACCGCTCGTGGAAGCCGACCGACAGCCGCTGGAAATGCCGGTACACCCGGTTGCGCAGGTCGAACAGGATGGCCTGGCCGACCTGGCCGGACAGCGCGACGAAGCCCCGCTTGCCCAGGTAGGCGGCGACGGTCGCGACGGCGAAGGCGATCCCGACCGCGACCAGTACCCCGGAGTCGCGCGGGTGGCGCAGCAACGGCGGGATGCCGTTGTCGATGCCGAGCTTGACCAGGTAGGGACCGGCCATCTCGGCGCCGCTCTGGAGCAGCAGCAGCACGACGATCCAGAGCAGGCTGCGCCGGTGCGGCCGGACCAGCGAGCCGAACAACGCCCGGGAACCGGCCCGCAACCGGACGGTCGAGCCGCCCTCCGCCGCAGTCCGCTCGGCATCCTCCTCAGCCGCCCGCCCCCGCCAGCTATCGACATCAATACTCATCGGGCCGCTCCGCGAGGCGCTCTGGTGCGCCGTCTTCCCTCGTCGCTGTGCTCCTCAGTCCAGACGCCGCCGCGCCTCGCTGCGCTGATACCCATACTCATCGGGCCTCACTCACCGGCTGGCCTCCGAGAGGTCGGCCGACGCGGACAGGACCGCGCGGTACTCCGGTACCGTCGCGAGCAGCTCCGAGTGCGTACCCACGGCCGCGATCCCGCCGTCGGACAGTAGCGCGACCCGGTCGGCCAGCGCGACGGTCGACGGCCGGTGTACGACGATGAGCGCGGTCGTCCCGTGCAGCACCCGGGCCAACGCCTCCTCCACGAGCGCTTCGGTGTACACGTCGAGCGCGGACAGCGGATCGTCCAGGACCAGTACCCGCGGCTTGCCCAGCACCGCCCGGGCGAGCGCGAGCCGCTGGCGCTGCCCGCCGGACAGTGACAGCCCCTGCTCGCCGACCCGCGTGTCGAGGCCCCACGGCAGCTCCTGGACGAACTCCGCCTGCGCGACCGCGAGCGCCTCGGCGATCTCCTGCTCGGTCGCGTCCGGCCGGCCCAGGGTCAGGTTTTCCCGGACCGACATGGAGAACAGCGTCGCCTCCTCGAACGCCATCCCCACCACGCCGCGCAGGCTGGTCAGGGTCAGGTCGCGGATGTCCCGGCCGTCCAGCGTGATCCGGCCGCCCGTGACGTCGTAGAGCCGGGGTACCAGCGACACCAGCGAGGTCTTACCCGACCCGGTGACGCCGACGATCGCCATCGTCTCGCCGTGCTCCACGGTGAGGTCGATCCGGCGCAGCACCGGGCGCGCGGCACCGGGGTACCGGAACGCGACCCCCTCGAACCGCAGCCGCCCGGCGACCTCGTCGCGCGCGAGCGACGCCGCACCAGGTCTGTCCACAATGGACGGCTTCTCGTCGAAGACCTCGTAGATCCGGTCCGCCGCCGTCATCGCCTCCTGGCCGTTCGCGATGATCCAGCCGAGCGAGTCGATCGGCCAGACCAGCATCAGTTGCAGGGACACGAAAGCGACGAGGCCACCGACGGTCATCCCGCCGCTGGCCACCGCATACGCCCCGCCGACCAGCACGATGGCCAGCGTGACGTTGGGTACCGTGTCGAATTCGGCCCACGTGCGCGCCAGGAACCCGGCCTTGGCGACGCCGGTGTCGTGCAGTTGCCGGGCCGCCTTCTCGAAGCGCTTTCCCATGTGCCGCCGCCGGCCGAACGACTTGATCACCCGGATGCCCTGCGCCGACTCCTCGATCAGCGTCGCCAGGTCGCCCTGCTGGTCCTGCTGCCGCCGGGACAAGCTCAGGTACCGCCGGAAGAACTGCTGCGACATCACGAACAGCGGCACCGCGCTGATCGTCACCACGAGCCCGAGCGGCCAGTACAGCCGCAGCAGCAGGATCGACACCGCGGCGTAGGTCGCGGTGTTCACCACCAGGAAGATCGACCCGAACGACACGAACCGGCGGATCACGCTCAGATCAGTCGTCAACCGGGACAGTAACTGGCCGGACTGCCAGCGCTCGTGGAAGGCGATCGGCAGCCGCTGGAGGTGCGCATACAGGTCGGCCCGGATCTCGTACTCCATGTCCAGCGAGACCGCCGACTGGGTCCACCGCCGGATGAACGCCAGCCCGGCCTCGATCGCGCCGAGGAGCAGGGCCAGCCCGCCGAACAGGACCACGCCGCCGACCTGGTGATGGCGCACCGGGCCGTCCACCACGTGGCGCACGACCAGCGGAACCGCAATGCCGGCGGCGGTGCCGACCGCCGCCGTGACCAGCATCCAGAACATCGTCCAGAAGCGCGGCCGGACGTATGACCGCAGCCGCCACAGGTTGGCCATCGGGCGTCCGGGGGCTGCGGTCACCATCCGACGGTAACCGGCGGGTCCGACAGTTACGAACCGGTTTCCCGCTCATGAGCGAGCAGCCAGCGCTTGATCTCGATGCCCCAGCGGTAACCACCGAGCGTGCCGTCGGTCCGTACCACCCGGTGGCACGGCACGAACAGCGCCGCCGCGTTGCGGGCGCACGCCTGCGCCGCGGCGCGGACCGCCGCCGGCCGCCCGGCCGCCGCCGCGAGGCCGGTGTAACTCACCGGCGCGCCGGCCGGCACCGCGCGCAGCGCGGCCCACGCCGACTCCAGGAACGGCCCGCCGCGCTGCTCGACCGCGACGCCGTCGATCGCGGTGAGATCGCCGTCGAAGTACGCCCGCACGGCCTTGACGGGCCGGTCCAGGTCCGCGTCCACACCCGGGGGTACCCGCGCCAGAAGCGCGTCCACCTCGTCGGTGAACCCGGCCGCGAGGACCGTCTCGTCGCGGGCCAGGATCGTGAACGGCCCGACGGGCGTGGTGATAGTGATCGATGCCATGTCAGCTTCTCCAGAGTCGTAGTACCGCGTACGAGCGCCAGGGGCGCCACCGTCGCGCGTGGTCGTCGAGGGCGGCCGGGTCGGTCGGCAGGCCCAGCCGGCCGGCCGCCCGGCGGACCGCGAGGTCGGTCGGGAGGAACACATCGGGGTCGCCGAGCGCCCGCAGGGCGACGTAACTCGCCGTCCAGGCACCGATCCCCGGGATTTCGCGCAGAGCTGACTCGGTACCGGAGCGGTCGGCGCCCTCGTCGAGGACCAGCTCGCCCGCCGCGACGTTCTTCGCGAGCGCCCGGATCGTCTCCCGGCGCGCGGCCGGCATCGCGAACGCCTCGTCCGGCAGCTCCGCCACTGTCCCGGCATCCGGGAACGGGCCGCCACTGTCTGGCACGAGCCGGCCCAGCACGCGGCGCGCCCCGGCGACCGAGATCTGCTGTCCCACGATCGCGCGTACCGCCACCTCGAACCCGTCGACCGCGCGCGGTACCCGTACCCCCGGCTCTTTGGCGACCAGCGGCGCGAGCGCGGGGTCCCGGCGCAGCGTCTCGTCCACGGCGAGCGGATCGGCGTCGAGGTCGAGCAGCCGCCGGCAGCGCGCCACGGCGGGTGACAGGTCCCGCAGGTCGGCGAGCTGGAGCATGGCCTCGACGTACCCGTCGCGGGGCGTCAGGGTGGCCGACGCGGCGCCGTGCGGCAGCCGCAGCGCCCGCGTGTAGCTCGTCGCGTCCGCGGTCTCCACGCCCGGGATCGCGCGCGCCGCAAGGAAATCCAGCAGCGCACCGGCGTGCAGCGGCGGCCGGTGGGCCAGCCGGAGCGTGAGCGTACCGGCCTCGCCGGCGTCCCGCTTCGGCTTCCGCAGTAACGACGGCTGCACCCCGTACACCTCGCGGAGCGTCTCGTTGAACTGGCGTACCGAGCCGAACCCGGCCGCGAACGCGATCTCGGCGAGCCCGAGGTCGGTCGACTCGATGAGTATCCGGGCGGTCTGCGCCCGCTGCGCCCGGGCCAGGGCGAGCGGCCCCGCCCCGAGCTCGGCGGTGAGCATCCGGTGCAGGTGCCGCTGCGTGTACCCGAGCCGCCCGGCCAGGCCCGGTACCCCTTCGCGGTCGACGACGCCGTCGCCGATCAGGCGCATCGCCCGCCCGACCGCGTCGGCGCGGACGTCCCACTCCGGCGAACCGGGCGCGGCGTCCGGCCGGCACCGCCGGCAGGCCCGGAAGCCGCCGCGCTGGGCAGCCGCCGAGGACGGGTAGAACCGCACGTTGCGGCGCTTCGGCGTGATCGCCGGACAGGACGGCCGGCAGTAGATCCCGGTCGATTTGACGGCGGTCACGAACCACCCGTCGAACCGCCGGTCCCGGCTGTCCACCGCCCGGTAACAGTGTTCGAAATCCAGCTCCACGCCTTCGATCCTGCCTCGCCCCGCAACCGGCGGCTGGCGGAAATCGGACGTGGCCGTACCTGGGTTCCTCGACCGGCGGATGCCGGGCTACGGCGCGACCGGCAGGCCCGGGGAACGGTACGCCTCGCCGGCCTCGGTGACCACGCCGGACTCGTAGCCGTCGAGGCGGGCCAGCCAGGCCAGCCCGGGCAGGCCCATCGCGAGGGCCGCGGTGGCGTACGCGTCGGCGAGCCCGAGGTCCGCGCCGACCACGGTCACCGAGCGCAGCGCGGTCGCCGGTACGCCGCGGTACGGGTCGACGACATGGAACCCGCGCTCGTACGTGCCCGACGTGGCGACCGCGAGGTCGGTACCGGTGATCACCCAGCAGACCGCGAGCGCCTCCCACGGGTGGCGGATGCCGACCCGCCACTCCTCGCCCGGCGCCGGCCGGCCGCGTACCCGGACGTCGCCGCCGGCGTTGAGGCAGTGGTTGCCGGCCCCGGCCGCCAGCAGCCGGTCCGACGCGACCTGTACCGACCAGCCCTTCACGTACCCGGACGGGTCGAGCCGGCCGGTCGCGTAGGCATCGAAGTACCCGTCCGTCGCGCGCCACAGCTCGGCGCAGGCGTCCAGCACCTTGCGCAGGTCGGGGGAGCCGGCCGCGGGGTCCAGTTCGCCGCGCTGCACCCGGTTGACCTCGCTGTCCTCCTTGTACGTGCTGAACCGCCGGTCGACCTCGTGCAGCCAGGCGAACACGCCGTCAGCGAGCCGCTCCAGCTCCGGTACCGGCAGCGGGTCGGCGATGTCCAGGCTGACCGCGGTACCCACGACCTGCTCGACCCGGCGCATCGTCAGGCCCTCCCGTCGCCGCAGATCGCGCGGGACTGCCCGGACGCGTTCGCGCACGAGCCGCTGGCGACGGTGCCGGTGGCGTTCGCTGCCTGCATCAGAGTCGGTCTTACCAGGTGGGCGGCGCCGGAGCCAGGGACCAAGGTTCGTAGACTTGACCGTCGTGAGTCTCACCATCGGCATCGTCGGGCTACCCAACGTCGGCAAGAGCACGCTGTTCAACGCGCTCACCAAGAACGACGTTCTCGCCGCCAACTACCCCTTCGCGACCATCGAGCCCAACGTCGGCGTGGTCGGGCTGCCCGATCCGCGGCTGGAGAAGCTGGCCGAGGTGTTCCACTCGCAGAAGATCGTGCCGGCGCCGGTGAGCTTCGTCGACATCGCCGGACTGGTCCGGGGCGCGAGCAAGGGGCAGGGCCGGGGTAACGCGTTCCTCGCGAACATCCGCGACGCCAGCGCGATCTGCCAGGTGGTCCGCGCCTTCTCCGACCCCAATGTGGTACACGTCGAGGGCAAGATCTCGCCGGCCGACGACATCGAGACGATCAACACCGAGCTGATCCTGGCCGACCTGCAGACGCTGGACAGGGCGCTGCCGAGGCTTTCGAAGGAAGCCAAGCTCCGCAAGGAACGGGGCGGCGTCGCCGCCGCGGCGTCCGCGGCGGCCGCGCTGCTCAACGAGGGTACGACGCTGTATGCGGGTGCGGCGGCGGCCGGCATCGACGTGGCCGCCCTGCGCGAGCTGCACCTGCTCACCACGAAGCCGTTCCTGTACGTCTTCAACGTCGACGAGGACGAGCTGGCCAACGAGGCGTACCTCGCCGAGCTGCGCGCCATCGTCGCGCCCGCCGAGGCGGTGTTCATGGACGCCAAGGTCGAGTCCGAGCTGATCGACCTGCCCGACGACGAGGCGCAGGAGCTGCTCGCGTCGATCGGCCAGCCGGAGCCCGGCCTGCACCAGCTCATCCGGGTCGGCTTCCGTACCCTCGGCCTGCAGACCTACCTGACGGCCGGCCCGAAGGAGGCCCGGGCGTGGACGATCCGGGTCGGCGCGACGGCGCCGGAGGCGGCCGGCGTGATCCATTCAGACTTCCAGCGCGGCTTCATCAAGGCCGAGATCGTCTCGTACGACGACCTGATCGCCGCCGGCTCGGTGGCCGCGGCGCGGGCGGCCGGCAAGGCGCGCATCGAGGGCAAGGACTACGTGATGCGCGAGGGCGACGTGGTGGACTTCCGCTTCAACGTATGAAACCGCCACGTTCACGCAGGTCATGCCTTGTACCCCTCGTCCCGGGGCACATCGGGGGCACTGGACCACGCGTCATCGATCGCTCGGCGGGTCCGTTTCTCCGAGTCCGGCATCAGATGCCCGTATGTCGATAACACCAGGCTCGCGTTCTCGTGCCCCAGCCGTTCAGCGACAACGATGACGGACTCGCCCTGGGCGAGCAGGACCGACGCGTAGTGGTGCCGCAGGTCGTGCGTTGTTGTTCCCTGCGGGAGACGCGCGGCAGCCACAGCCGCCTGGAAGATCCGGGTGCCGTAGTAGTCATGCCGGTACGGACCGCTGAACCGGGTCGTGAACAGCGTCCCGTCCTCGGCCGGCGAGTACTCCTTCATGTGCGCCACGATCGCCTCTCCGACGACTTGGGGGAGTGGCGCCGTACGCCGCGTGAGCGTGGCGTCTTGGGCACCGTACGGACCTTCGACTGTGGAGCGAACTGCCACTCCACCCGGACCGTCCGGTTCACCAGGTCAACATCCTGCTCCCGAAGCGCTAGCAGCTCCCCGAGCCGCAGCCCGAGCCCCGCCTGTGTGATGACCATCGCCCGGTTCCGGTCCGGCATCGCGGCGGCGAGCGCACGGACCTGGGCGACCGTCAACGGGACCAGGCGGTCACGAACCGAGGACGGAAGCTGCACCCGAACCACCGGGGACCGGCCGACCAGCCGGTCGAGGACCGCCGAGGCGTAGATCGAGCGCAACAGACTCACCAGGTTCCGCAGCGTGCTCGGCGCCAGCACCTTGGCCCGGTCGGCCGCCCACGCCTGAACCTCAGACGGGACGACGACAGCCAGCCGCCGGTTGCCGAGCGGCGTTCCGGCGATGTGTGTTTCGATCAGCCCGGACATCCGCCGCGCCGTGGTCGGTCGATGTGCTCGACCGGCCGCCCACTTCCGCGCGTACTCGACCACCGTGGTCTTGTCGGACGGGTCCACATACTGCCCGCGCGCGATGTCGGCCTCGACCTGGGCGAGGAAGCGGTCGGCGTCGAGCTTGCGGGCGAACGACCGTTTACGTTGCCGGCGGGCATCGTCGCGCCACCGGGCGAGATAGGTCACCTTGCCGTTGCGAATCCGCTTCTCCACGCTGCCTCGGTGTCGGCTCGTAGCAGGCAACCATGATCGGCTCGGATGTGTGCCGGTTCATCGGCGGGGGTGTCGGAGCAGGAGACTGAGGACCGTTCGAGCTG
>WNGR01000377.1_pt1 | contig 48362 bp, 36 predicted proteins | sample 5407581 | NCBI WGS metagenome assembly WNGR01 (sample SAMN13153383, study PRJNA577476) | soil metagenome | isolation source: 80 cm soil or saprolite under Garry oak tree replicate 2 | place: USA:California | collected 2016-06-15 | reverse complement strand
TTCTCCCAAAAGGCGTCAGAGACTTCCCACGATTGAACCTTTGACATAATACCCTCCCAGCTAATGTGATAGATGCTGGGAGATAATATTACCAAAAATGCTACAGAAAGTACATTTTATTTACGGATAAGCTCTAAGTTTTCGATTTAACACATGCTTCAACGAAGTTAATCCCAAAGGTAGTAAACCTAATTGTCTCATTTTGCTGTTGCTCAAGCTCAAATAGGTCGCGTGCTCTGGGTGTTTTGCCGTCAAGAGACATATAGTGACGTTCCTTAACATTTTGAGACGTCGAAACATCCAACTCTAGTATCTGTAGCCGCCTTAGGTTGTCGAAAAAAGCGAGTGCATCTTTTTCAGGAAGGTCCATCAATTCATTGCAAATCATGCAGAAAATCCCGTTTATTGCATGCTCGTTGCTAAAAAAGAATGAACTGAAGCGTGATGAGCGACTTGCTCGGTGGGTACAGACTGTAGGGTATCCCTCGTGATGCGTTAATAGTTCGATTAGCTTTGCCTCAGGGGGCGTCAGCTGTTTTATGATTTCAACAAATGCAGGATGAGCAGTAGCAGCAGTAGTAGAATCCAGGGATGTTGCAAGAAGATTGGCATACATTTCACTTAATGTTGACTCATGCCCGGTATATTTGAGTGCCTCAAGTGCAGGACCAGCGACCATTGGGTTTGGAGTGCAAATTTGTTCTGTAGGTATGTTTTTGAGCTTTTCAGCGACCCTGGTAGAAATGAACTCTTTAACTTGATCATATCCCCACACTAAAGCACTTACCGGCGCGAGAGCAACATGTATGGTCTTTGCCAATGTCCCCAACGCTTTACCTACTTCAATTGCTGCAGGTTGTAATGCATCTTGATATATTGGTATTGATTTTATTAATCCAGCTACGGCCTCGATCGTGCCAGTTACATTATCAGATTTATCTGCCATTATCATTCCTCTTAACTACGCTAATCACCGGAATTCCGGCTATCTTCCGCCCTGCTACGAATATCCAAAACAAAACATAAATCAATATAGCTGTAACTGCCGGTATTTCAGGTGCTTATGCAATGGATATGTGTTCCAGTTTACCTGTTGAGCGGTTTTCCGCTCATCCCCCCGCATTCACTTTCTGAAGCCCTAATCCAAACGAAAAGGTGAATCCTAAAAACGGCAGTTAACCGCTGATAAATAGGATGAACGCAGATAAAACCAGGCAAATCCAGCTTATGGCAATAACCTTTTTGGTTAAACCTGATTTCGTTGTATGTTTCATATCTATCGGCGTTTATCTGCGTTCATCGCTTAAAAGCGCCTACTTCTGGCGGCGGTTAAATGCTTTTTATAGGTTAATCTGGAGGAAACGTTTTATAAGTCGTTACAAATTATTGCGCACTATATGTCGGCTGTTTCATCATGTCAAAGAAATAGCCCGACGAGCAAAACGTTAATGCAATACCTGACTCACGCAACGGCGCGACGACGCGACGCTTTAAGAATTTGAACCAATAAGCCTAGAAAAAGCATTTGAACCGCAAAGTCGCAAAGAACGCAAAGTAAAATCAGGCTGTTATCTTACAAAAACCTTTCACCTGAATGGTTTGGGTTTTTTTTGTAAGCATCTGAATTTCTTTGTACTCTTTGCGTCTTTGCGGTAAATAACTGCCGTTTTTAGGATAAGTTGTCTAAAAGAATTTCGTTGCGTCGTCGCGTCGTTGCGTGATGAAAATACAACTTGTCATTATTGTATCATTAATGATACAAATCAATCATGCACTCTACTCCATACGCAACAACTTACTACACCGACGAAGCCGGTCGCAAACCGTTCAGGGAATGGTTTTTAGCGTTGAAGCAGCGCGATATTGAGGCTGCACAAGATTACTGGAAATCGCACAAGGAGAGAAAACAATGCGAGAAATGACAGATTACGAACAAGACCTTGAAGAACTACTGAAAGACCCGGAATTTGCGGCTGGATATTTGACTGCGGCAATTGAAGAAAATGATAGAGATGTACTATTGCTCGCAATGCGTCGCGTGGCGCAAGCACGAGGCGGCATGGCCGCCGTTGCCGAACGTGCCAACGTTAAACGCGAAAACCTCTATCGTATGCTTTCGGGTAAGGGAAATCCGCAACTTTCGAGTCTTTTTTGCATCCTTCACGGTATGGGTCTTTCATTGGCAGTAGTGCCGGAGCTTCGGGCAAAAAAAGGCGCGGGCAAGAAAGAACGTGGTCTTGAATTGCTGGCCAAGGCTGGAACACGCTGAGCCTATGAACGGAATGCGTCCCATACACCAAGGAGAAGTTCTGAAGGATGAACTTGCCGAAATCGGCATGACCGCCAATGCCTTTGCCCATGCCCTGCATGTGCCTGCCAACCGGATTACGGCCATCCCTAGTACCTTGTAACAGCTAAATCTAACCCCCCTCAGTCCCCCCTTACCTAAGGGGGGAAGCCTTGAAGTCTCCCCTTAGGTAAGGGGAGATTTAGAGGGGTTAGCCAGGTTAGCCGCTATAAGTGTTACAAGGTACTTGGTTTATTATCGCAGATCACACAGACGTTATCCGAAGACTTCAAATAAGGCACTTTATGTTTGTAATGCTGTTAGCAATATGCTAACTTATGGACATGTTCTCGATAGAATACAGCAAACAATCACTCAAAAGTCTTGCGACTATTCCCGCAAATACGGCAATCCTGATCCAGTCAAAAATAGTTCAGCTTGCCGCCGATCCGTTTGCGCAAAACAACAACGTCAAAAAACTTGAAGGGCGTCCAGGTTACAGATTGCGAGTTGGAAGCTGGCGGGTTATCTACGAAATACAGGAAACCCGAATCGTGATTTATGTTCTTGCGATAGCCCCCAGAGGAGGAATTTACAGATGAAAGACATTCAGTATATCAAGAGCGGCAACAAAAAAACTCATGTCGTTATGCCGCTGGATACCTTCAATCGTCTGGTCAAAGCCGCCGAGGATCTGGAAGACATAGCCCTGTACGATGAAGCCAAACGAAACGATGACGGGTTCCGTATCCCGCATGAAATTGTGACAAGGACAATTATTAACGGAGAAAACCCAGTCAAGGTTTGGCGTGAACAACGCGGCTTAACTGTGGAGTCGCTTGCTACTGCAGCCGGTATTAGCAAACCCTATCTCTCCCAGATAGAAAACGGCAAACGCCACGGCACCATGCGCGTTATGAAGTCGCTTGCCAAGGCGCTTGACCTTCCGCTGGACATGCTTGCTGAGGAGGAAAAACTGAAACTGGCCGCCTGAATCACCCGTTATGCAACCTCTCGCGCTGCAGCAGCTGTGGAAAAAGATAGATCCAGATCCCAACCACCACCAGCGTTCCGACTCCCCCCAGCAGGGCGGCCGGAACCACGCCGAACCAGGCCGCCGTCAGGCCGGATTCAAACTCGCCGAATTCGTTGGAAGTCCCGATAAATACCGCATTCACGGCGCTGACGCGCCCGCGCATCTCGTCCGGAGTTTCCAGCTGTACCAGCGAAGCCCTGATCACGACGCTGATCATGTCGGTCCATCCCAGCACCACCAGAGCCAGACATGACAAAACAATAGAGGTCGAGAGCGCAAACACTGCCGTAGCCAGGCCGAACCCGGCGACGGCGGCGAACATGATCTTGCCGACCCTCCGTTGCAGCGGCTTACGGGCCAGATACAGCGATGCCGTAAAGGCGCCGACCGCCGGGGCCGCCCGCAGGATGCCGAGCCCCCATGGGCCGACCGCCAGGATGTCACGGGCGAAAATGGGGAGCAGCGCGGTGGCGCCGCCGAGCAGCACCGCAAACAGATCGAGTGAAATCGCGCCGAGCAGCACCGGCCGGCTGCGGATGTAGGCGATTCCGGCGAACAGCGACGTAAGCGTGGCGGGCTCCCGTGCCGTCATGACCCGCCGCTGCATCCTGAGCCGGGCAATGATGGCCGCCGCCAGGAAAAACAACCCCCCGGCCGTCACATAGACCACCCCCGGGCCGGCTATGTAAAGAAATCCCCCCAGTACCGGCCCGACGATGACCGCCGCCTGACGCACCGAGGCGTTCGTGGCAATAGCTGAGGGGAGCGCCTCCTGCGGCACCAGTGCCGGCAGCAGGGTCTGGAAGGTCGTGAACTCGAAAGCCCGCGCAACCCCCAGCAGGAAGACGATCAGCAAGATGGTGTTCCGGTCAATGAGGTGCATCATGCTGAAAACCGCCAGAGAAAGCAGCGCCAGTGCTTCCAGCGCCTGGGCGATCGCCACGATAGAGCGCCGGTCATGGCGGTCGGCGGCATGACCGACATAAAGCGCCAGCAGCAGCGAGGGGATGAACTGGACGAGGCCGACCAGCCCGAGCGCGAAGGGGCTGTGGGTCAGGTCGTACATCTGCCAGCCGATGGCGACTCCTGCCATCTGGTAGGCCAGTGTCGCCGCCGCTCGGGCGGTCAGAAAGCGTGTAAAAGCTTTGAAGTCCGGATTCACGTGATGGCGTCCTCCTGTCACGGTAGCCATGAAGGAATACCTGGAATTTTTTTCAATCAGATATAGTTGGAATATTGGCTTTCTTCATAAGTTCGGCATCCGACGCCCGCAGGTAAACCGGCAGCAATCGGGACGGTTCCAGCAGTTGACCGTTCCGGAAGGCATGCTGCGTCAGCAGGACGCCGTTGGCGGCGTGGGGGGAATGGTGCTGGAAGGGGGCGAATATGGCCCGGGCACCCAGTCGTTCGGCAATCAGGTCGCGATAGCGCACGGCACCCTCTCCGGCGAAGATGACCCGTGCTTCGGTCATGGCGACGATTCGATCCAGAAACGCAGCGGGGGGAAGAACGCAATCATCGAGGCGGGGAGAGGGGATAGCGGAGGAACAGTCGTATAGCGCCGCATAGACCTCGCTTTTACGGGCATCGAGCATCGGGCAGACAGGAATAGCCGATAGAGAAAAATTCATCGCCAGCATGGCAAGCGAGGAGAATCCCGCACACGACTTGCCGGCCGCCAGCGCCAGACCCTGAATCGTCGCGACGCCGCCGCGTACTCCGGTGAATGAACCGGGGCCGGTAGAAGAGGCAAAGATGTCTATTTCGGCGATTGCCAGCCCGGCGATTGTCAGCACTCTTTCGATTTCCGGAATCAGGCGGGAGGAAAGGGTGCGGTTGGTGTTGAGCAGCGATTCGGCGACGATCTGTTCGTCAACTGCGACGGCAATACTGGCCAGGGATGTGGATGTATCTATGGCGAGGATGTTCATGGATCGTCTGCTCCGGGAGGCGTTGTGAGACGGAAGTATGGATGCCGGTTTAATCGAGCCGTTGACGGTAGGCGTTCAATAACCGGGCATCCTCGGCATATGTCACCGGATAGATGAACGGGACCGGTTTGGGACTCATGTCGCTGCTGACGTTGCGGAACGTGAACAGACAGGAGTTTGAAAGAGATTTGTTGCCGTCCGAGCGGCTGAACCGCTCAATATCGCTCTGTACGGTAATCGTGGTTTTACCGGTGTAGACCACCCTTGCGGTGAATTTCAGCTGGTCGCCCATCAGCACCGGCTGGTTGAAGTTGATGCGGTTCACCTGGCACGGCACCGGCCTGTCCGGAGCAACCATTTCCGCCGCCAGCGCCGCCAGCTCGTAGGCCTTTCTGATCAGATAGCCGCCAAAAATTGTTGTCGGGACATTTTCCTGTTCGGGATACGCCCTGCAGGTAGATTCAATCACCAAGCGGCCGGCAAGAATACCTTCGAAGCCGGCGTTCTCCTGCTCTTTGTGCAGTTTCTTGAGGAACAGGTATTCATCGTGCGACGGCATTTCTTCCGCCTTCGCCAACCCGTCACGATATGCCTGACGCCGATGTTCCGCTTTCTGGTAACGTTTTTTGTCGATTTCTTCAAGGTACTGCAGGGGGGGGAGGGGGAGGCTTTTAGCTTCTCCGCCGTCGGTTGAACGGGCTACCATGGTGAAGTAGCAACTTGCCAGATGGCTGGACCCCTCACCCAGACATTCGATCCGGATGCCGACCTCCATTGAAGACTTGCCCACGTGATTGATCTGGGCCGAGAATACCAGATCGTGTCTGGTATCGGCGGGGTTCCTCAGGACTATGCTGTCTACGGCGGCTGTAACGACTCTCGCGCCCGGATAAAACCTGTGGACATAAGCAAGTGCCGTGTTTTCGGCTACTTTGTCCAGAGTCTCCAGAATCTTGCCGAAACGGATATTGCCGACCATATCGTTGTCCCGGGCAAGAAATCGCCTGGCTAACCCGGGATCGGTTGAAAACGGCAGGACGAAGAGATAGCGGGTGTCGTGGGGCGTTATAACGCTCTGCTTCGATTCGGATGACATGGTGAAATCCCTTTCGCGACTATGAATCTCATGTCTTTCGCAGTAATTTATTTTACCCCTGACGGGTGACGAAGTACCTGATGATGTCGTTGTAGAAGGCCAGAACCATCAGTCCCAACAGCAGCGCCATCCCGATCTGCTGGGCGTATTCGCGAATCCTTTGGGGGACCGGCCGGCGGAAGATCAGTTCCATGACATAGAACAGCAGATGCCCGCCATCCAGTACCGGCACCGGCAGCAGGTTGAGCACCCCGAGGTTGACAGAGAGCAGCGCCATAAAGGCCAGAAAACTGGCGCCACCGGCCGAGGCTTGCTCTCCGGCCATCTTGGCGATCATGATCGGGCCGCCGACGCTATCCATAGGCACGACGCGCTGCACCATTTTAACCATCGACATGAATGTCAGGTCAATGACTTTCCAGGTCTGTTCGGTCCCTTTTATAACGGCTTGAAAGGGGCTGAAGCGTTCTGTGACAATTTCGCCGGCCGAAGCCACACCGATGGCATAGCCATTGATCTTCTCGCCGAACAGGTTTTTTGAAACGCGCGGCTCGGGAGTCATGGTGAAAGAGATATCCGCGGTATCACGCTTTACCGTCACAGCCAGCGGCTGCCCTTTGCTGGCGGCAACACCTTGGGCAATCTGCTCCCAGCGCTTGACCGGCTTGTCGTTAATGGCGGTGACGACATCGCCTTTGTGTATGCCGGCTTTTGCAGCCGGTTTGTCTTTGAGAGCCTCGCCGATTTTGGTCGTAACGGTGGGAACACCGATCATGCAGAGCAGTATGAAGATCAGCCAGGCAAAAAGAAGATTGAACACCGGGCCGGCCATGACGATCGCAATTCGGGCCAGCACCGGTTTGTGGGCGAAGGAACGGGCCTTCTCGTCGTCGGTCAGTTCACGCAGAACCGGTTCCGCCGTAACGTCTGTCGGAGCGTTTTCGTCTTCCGGGCGAGGATCAGACACCCCCCCTTCGATAAAACCCCCTTCACCGAACATCTTGACGTAGCCGCCGAGCGGAAACGCCGAAAGCAGATATTCCGTCTCACCGATTTTTTTGCCGATCAGCTTGGGGCCGAAGCCGAGGGAAAACTTCTCAACACTGACCCCCATCAACTTGGCGAGCAGAAAGTGCCCCAGTTCGTGGACAAAGATCAAAATACCCAAAACTATGATTGCATAAACAACGGTCATATCAGTGTACCATCTCCCGGCAGATTTCACGGGCCGACTCTCTGCCCCAGAGGTCGGCCTTCAGTACCTCATCGATTGATTGCAGATTGTGCGCGGAGTGGTTATTCATGGTGCGTTCGATGGTCTCGGCAATCTGGGTGAAGCTGATGCGCCCCCCCAGAAATTCTGCGACAGCAATTTCGTTGGCGGCGTTCATCACGGCCGGCATGCTTTCTCCCGCAGTGATGGCGCGATAGGCGAGTCCCAGGCAGCGAAACTTTTCATGGTCCGGGTTAAAGAATGTCAGTCCGGAGAGTGTGGTCAAATCAAGCGGCTTGACGCCGGTTGTAATCCGCTCGGGATAGGCGAGAGCATAGGCGATAGGGGCCTTCATGTCAGGTGTGCCGAGCTGGGCCATGACACAGCCGTCAACGTACTCGACCATGGAGTGAACAATACTCTGGGGGTGGATATTGACATGGATGCTCTCCACGGGAGTATTGAACAGCCAGCGGGCTTCGATGACCTCCAGCCCCTTGTTCATCATGGTGGCCGAATCGATGGTGATCTTTTCCCCCATGCTCCAGTTGGGGTGGTTGAGGGCATCCCGCACCGTGACCTTTGACAGCTGTGCGGCCGGAGTGTGCAGAAACGGTCCACCCGATGCGGTCAGGATTATTTTGGATATATCCTCGCAGCGGTGCCCTTCGATCGACTGAAAAACGGCGCTATGTTCGCTGTCAACCGGAAAAAGCCTGACGCCGAACTCCGCAACCAGGTCCATGAAGAGGTGGCCGGCCGTAACCAGGGTCTCCTTGTTGGCGAGGGCAATATCCTTGCGGGCGCGGATCGCGGCGGCGGTCGGTATCAGGCCGGCCGCACCGACAATCGCGGCCACCACCATCTCCGTTTCATCGGCTGTAGCAGCGGCTATCAGCCCTTCAACACCACCCAGAATCGTTACGTCCAGGCCGCCGCAGAGCTCCTTCAGACGGGGAACATCCGCATGAGAGGCGACTACCGCGATCCTGGGGGCGAACTGCCTGATCTGACGAACAAACAGTTCCAGATTTTTCCCTGCAGTCAGGGCCACGACCCTGAACCGGTCGGGGTGGGTGGCGACAATTTCGAGTGTACTGACTCCGATCGAGCCGGTTGAGCCGAGGATAGTGATGTTTTTCATGGGTCAGCCTCTGAAGAAGAAAAGAACGTAGTAGTAGGTGATCGGGGCGGCGAACAGAATGCTGTCAAGACGGTCCAGCACGCCGCCGTGCCCCGGAATGATATCTCCCGAATCCTTGACGCCGAAGCTGCGTTTCAGCAGGGATTCGAACAGATCGCCCGCCTGGCCTACCACCCCGACAACGAGAGCGGTGGCTGCGGCATCAAAGAATGTTAATTGCGGAAAGAAGGTGAACTTTGCCAGCATTGTACCGCAGATGCTGCCGATCAGGCCGCCGACAGCCCCCTCAACGCTTTTTTTGGGACTGACCAGCGGGTAGAGGCGGTGCTTGCCGAAAGCGCTGCCGGTGTAATAGGCGGCCGAGTCGTTGGTCATGACGATCAGCATGATGACAAGCAGCCACTGAATGCCGAAGGTGGTCTGGCGCAGCTGGACGAGGTGCATCAGCAGGAAGGGGATGTAGATAAAAGCCAGCAGCGCAAAGGCTACTTCGCGGGCGGCGGTGTCGATGCTGCGGACCCGGAACAGGAATAGCAGTGAAAAGCCGAGAAAAAGCAGTCCGACCGCGGCGAGCGCCAGCTTGTCATTGCCGGCAAGGGGGATAAAGATCAGTGCCGAACCGGCCACTGCCGCCAGCGGGAGTTCCACGCTTCGTTCCGGCAGAGCCATGCGATAAAACTCGGAAATGCCGATGGCGGAAAACAGGGACACCAGGCAGGCGAAGAGAAGCGTACCGCCCTTCAGGATAATCAGGATGGTAACCGGCAGCAGGATGGCAGCTGAGATCAGGCGTTTAATAGGTCGCCCCTTTGCGATATCTGGTCGCCGGTCATCCCGAAACGCCGTTCACGCGACTGGAAGTCGACCAGTGCCTTGTGAAGCTCGTTAATGGTGAAATCCGGCCAGTTGGTGTCGGTGAAATACAGTTCGGTATAGGCGAGCTGCCAGAGCAGAAAGTTGCTGATGCGCATCTCGCCGCTGGTGCGGATAAGGAAATCCGGGTCGGGAAGGCCGCCGGTGTCCAGGTAGCTGTCGAAAAGCTCGGTGGTAATGGCGTCCGGCGACAGTTTTCCAGCTACGGCATCCTGCGCGATGTGGGCTGCGGCCCGGCACAACTCCTGCCGGCCGCCGTAGGAAAGAGCCAGCGTCAATACCATCCCGGTGTTCGCGGCGGTCTTGCGGATGGCCTCATCCAGGGTCTCGTTGACGTCGTCCGGAAGGTCACTGCGATTGCCGATGACGTTGTAGCGGATGTTCTTGCGCATCATCCGCGCGGTTTCCTGGCGGATATATTTTTTGAGCAGGGTCATCAGGGCCCGCACTTCAAGCGCCGGCCGCGACCAGTTTTCCGAGGAGAACGCAAACAGGGTCAGGTATTTGATCCCGAGCAGGGACGACTGCTCGACCACCATTTTTACCGTTTCGGCGCCGCGCTGATGCCCGACAATGCGCTTGAGCATGCGCTGCTGAGCCCAGCGGCCGTTGCCATCCATGATAACCGCCAGATGGACCGGAAGTTTGTGCGGGTCAAGCGGCGTCATCAGACTTCCATGACCTCTTTCTCTTTGTGGGCAACAGCTTCATCCATCTTCTGTTCAAAACTTTTGGTAACGTCCTGGACATCTTTTTCGTACTTTTTCAGCTCGTCTTCGGTGATAGCCTTATCTTTCTCCAATTTTTTCAGCTTGTCGATCGCATCACGGCGGATGTTCCTGATGGCTATTTTATCGTCTTCAGCCCTCTTTTTGAGCCCCTTTACGATATCCTTGCGCCGCTCCTCGGTCAGAGGGGGAAGATTCAGGCGTATGGTCTTGCCGTCGTTCCCCGGGGTCAGGCCGATGTTGGCGTTCAGGATGGCCTTCTCGATAGCCGGAATGATCTTGGATTCCCAGGGGGTAATGGTAATGGTGCGCGCCTCGGGGACCGCCAGGGTTGCCACCTGGCTGAGCGAGGAGGTGTTGCCGTAATAATCGACTGTTATGGAATCCAGGATGCCGGTTGTAGCCCGTCCGGTACGAATCTTCTGGAACTCGTTTTTCAGGACCCCCAGCGTTTTTTCCATATGGATCTTCATGTCATCAAGCACGTTCTTTGGCATGGTTATTCTCCTTGTACGATGGTGCCGATCTCTTCGCCGAAGATAACCTTCCTGATATTACCTTCCGTAGTGAGATCAAAAACAATAATAGGCAGGTTGTTGTCCATGCAGAGCGATATAGCAGTGGCATCCATAACCTGCAACCCTTTTTTGAGAACATCGATGTAGGATAAATTTGAAATCTTAACGGCATCAGGGTCTTTATTAGGGTCGGCGGTATAAATACCATCCACCTTCGTTCCTTTGAGGATAACCTGGGCGTTTATTTCCATCGCCCGCAGGCTGGCGGCGGTGTCGGTGGTGAAGTAGGGATTTCCGGTTCCGGCACCGAAAATAACGACTCTTCCCTTTTCAAGGTGGCGCATGGCCCGGCGCCGGATGTACGGTTCCGCGACCTCCTGCATGGCGATGGCGGACTGCACGCGGGTCGAAACCCCCTGTTTCTCAAGGGCATCCTGCATGGCCAGTGAATTGATGACGGTGGCCAGCATCCCCATGTGGTCGGCACTGGTGCGATCCATCCCGTTGGACGAGGCTGCCAGGCCGCGGAATATGTTGCCGCCCCCTATGACAAGCGCCAACTGCACGCCGCTGTCGACAACTTCCTTGATCTCGCCGGCGATGGTGTTGAGAGTCTGCGGGTCGATGCCGTAACCCTGAGCGCCGGCCAGCGATTCGCCGGACAGCTTCAAGAGTACCCGGCTGTAGGATTTTCTACCCATGTCGTGCCTCCGTATATAACGATGACTTCGTACTGAACAAAACCTGAATGATGCAATGAGTCGGGAAAAGGATAAAAAAAAGCCGGCCATTTCAGGCCGGCTTCGATGAAGGATTAGAGGCCGGCAGCTGCCGCCACCTCGGCGGCAAAGTCGCTTTCCTTCTTTTCCAGCCCTTCGCCGAGGGCGTATTTTGTAAAACGGGTGAGCGTGATCGTTGTCCCCAGTGCTTTGCCGGTTTCAGCGGTCAATTGCTGGATGCTCTTGTCGGTGTCTTTGACAAACTGCTGTTCGACGAGGCAGATGTCGGCATAGAACTTGTTGACCTGACCGTCGATAATCTTCTCGATGATGTTGTCGGGTTTACCGGTCTCACGCGCCTTGGCACGGTAGATATCCTTCTCGCGCTCCAGCACGTCCGCATCGACTTCACTGCGCTGAACATACAGCGGTGAAGCGGCTGCGATATGCATCGCGACATCCTTGACGAATGCGGCAAAGCGCGGGTCCTTGGCGGCTGCGGCGTTGTCGCAGGTCGCCTCTACCAGCACGCCGATTTTTCCACCGGCGTGAATGTAGGAGCCGATTGCGCCGGAACCCGGAACAACGTAGCTGCTGAAACGGCGGATCTGCATATTTTCGCCGATGACGGCAATAGCCTCATTCAGCTTGGTCTGGATGGTTTTGCTGCTGTCGGCGTAATACGGCTGGGCGAACAGCTCCTCAACGGAAGCGGGATTGGCATTCAGGATATGGTCCGCGATCTCTTTTACAAAACTCTGGAATTTCTCGTTCTTTGCGACGAAATCGGTTTCACTGTTAATCTCAAGCAAAATGCCTTTGTCGCTCTCCGCGGACACGGCAGCAGCCACCATCCCTTCGGTTGCGGCACGGCCGGCTTTTTTGGAAGCGGCGGCGAGACCTTTCGTACGGAGGAAGTCGACCGCCTGGTCGAAATTACCGTCTGTCTGCTCAAGCGCCTTCTTGCAATCCAGCATTCCGGCACCGGTTGATTTTCTCAATTCAGATATCTGTGCAGCTGTTACAGCCATTGCTATCCTCCTATCCTGTCACAACAGGAATTTGTATGATGTGTGGTACTATTCGCCGGCTTCTACGGCAGCTTCCTCTTCGGGTGCGTATTCTTCCGAACCCTCGGTGTCGGTCTGCAGGGCGGTCTTGCGGGCCTGGATTCCTTCCAGAATCGCATCGGCCATCTTGGCGGAGAGGAGACGGATGGCGCGGATTGCATCATCGTTGCCCGGAATGACGTAATCGATCGGATCGGGGTCGCAATTGGTATCGACGACAGCAACAACGGGAATGCCGAGTTTGTTGGCTTCCTGAATGGCGATCTCTTCGTTTTTCGGGTCAATGACGAACATGACACCGGGGAGCTTGCTCATTGTTTTGATGCCGCCGAGGGTCTTCTGCAGTTTTTCGCGGTCGCGGGTAAACTGGAGCGCTTCCTTTTTTGTGTAGGCGTCGATGGTGCCGTCTTCGAACATGGCGTCGATCTTTTTGAGACGATCGATGCTCTGCTTGACGGTAGTAAAGTTTGTCAGCATACCGCCCAGCCAGCGCTGGTTGACATAATGCATGCCGCAGCGGGTGGCTTCTTCGGCAACCGAATCCTGGGCCTGTTTTTTTGTGCCGACAAACAGGACTGTGCAGCCGTCCTGGGCGGATTCCTTGACAAAGCTGTAGGCTGTTTTGAAGTAGCGGACGGTTTTCTGCAGATCGATGATGTAGATCCCGTTACGTGCCCCGAAGATGTAGGGTTTCATCTTGGGGTTCCAGCGTTTTGTCTGGTGACCGAAATGGACACCGGCTTCGAGCAGTTCCTTCATACTGATACTTGACATACGTGTTCTCCTTTGGTTTTTCCTCCGCCCCGCCGAATCCCCGTCATCTATAAATAGGGACACCACCGGATCTGTTCGAGGCGTGTGAATTGAATAGCGGGGTTTTATAGCACGATCATGTGAGAAATGGCAAGGCTAAAATCATGTGGCGGGGTGCTGCAGTACTCCATGGTCACTGTCAACGAAGAGTGTTGCAAATTACGATTTAATCGACTTTACCAATATGTTGGACACTCTTTAAAATAGTTGTTGTCAGATATCACCTAGACCTTACCGGTGCGATAATAACCAATTTGCGGTACAACTCCAAGCCCGCCCCCTTGGGGGCGGGGCTAGCCCGGTGGAAAGCGAATTTAAAAACCCCGCCCTGTGGGTGCTGATTCATTTATTCCCGGAATAATGACGCCCTAATCTCACATTAACTTTGAGGAAAAAGGGACTGCGGATAACATTCTGAGGTAAAGGGTCCTGTTGAGCATGGGCAGGGTCTGAATTCCCTCTGCAAATGCTGCATGAAGGCTCGTTCTGCCGGCTTCAAATTCGCCTCTGGATGCTTCCTCTAGCGCATTTGAAAATGAAATATCGTAAGGCATGACAGCCGATTTCGACGCCCTGTGGAAGTATTCCTCTGCAGACATAAATTTACCATTCTTCGCATGAATGATTCCGTACAAAGTCCATAATTTCTGTGAATCTCCCTTTATGCTTGCAGCATTGCATGCAGACTCGGCGGAAGGCAGGTCTCCTTTGAACAGACGATTCTCGCAAAGACCAACGTATCCAGCAGCATAATCAGGGTGTGATCCTACTAAAAACAGAAAGCGTCTTTCTGCCTCATCATATTTACCAAAGACTGAATAAATGATTGCTGTACTATAAAGCGCTGTCTTGTTTACCGGATCAAGTTTGAGTGCTTTTTCGAAATAACCCAGAGCTGCCTCAGTCTTATTGTTGAAGATAAAAGCATTCCCAAGACCATTCCATACTGCAGGAACTTCCGGCACCTTCTTTGCCGCATCAGTCCATAGACTCATCGAATTATTCCAGACTTTGACGCGCTGCAGTGAAAAATAAGGAAGTGCGAGGATTGGCAAGCAGATAACAATGCAGGCAACCTTTTTGGCAATGTAACCCAGTCTTGCAGTAGCGGCGTTTGCTGCAAGGACAAGGAATGGCGCAGCGCCAATCAGAGGAAAGTATAGATATCTGTCATTCATTAACGTGACAATTGGCACGATCTGTGACACCGGAATCAAACCTACGAAAAATAGAAAGAACCAGAAAAATAGCGAGCGCTGGCGACGATAAAGGATGATCCCTGCTACTATAATGAGGATGGCGAATATACCTGACATGGCTACTGCCAGATCCAATTCAGTCTTGATAGGAGGGTTGTACAGAATAGAAAGGTTCAGCGGGAAGAAAACCAGCGATAAATACCTTAGAAGGACCGGCAACATCGTCATGAAAGTTGTGATAGTAGCTCCCCCATGGTACTCGGTTCTGCCACCCAAATACTCCGGTGACTGACTGAGCATAGCGAGGGCACCAGCGCCAATGGCCAAGCACAAATAAGGAATTTTATCTGCGATTTTAAACTGCCTTGGTTGTGTCAGACACAGATCGTACCCTACAAGCACAATGGGAAATATTACCCCCACCGGCTTAGTTAGCAAAGAAGCTGCATAAGCCAACAGCGATGCAACAAAGAAACTCTTCGACGTCTGCTTGCGATAGGACAAATAAAAATGAAATGACAGGAGAAAGAAGACCATCGCAAGGACGTTCTTTCGTTCGGACACCCATGCCACTGATTCTACCTGGACAGGGTGCCAAGCAAAAATTGCAGCGGCTGCTAATGCAGAGATTCTGTTTACCCCAACCCTTGTCAGGAGGATGTAAAAGAATAAGGCATTTACAGCATGCAGCAAGATGTTTGTAAGTATATACCCTAATGGATTTAAGCCCCAGAAGGTATAATCCACCATGTAAGAAATAATATGCAGCGGAGCATAATTCCCTAAATAGAATTGACTGAAGGCAATTTTTATGTTTTGAAGCGTAAGTCCTTTTATGGCCTGGTTCGCTAAGACATAGACTTCATCATCATTTGCTCTGATGAAATCGTGTCTAAGTGCCCCCCAGTAAATAAGAAGAACCGAGAGGAAGAGTAGAAGAAGAGCGGTAATTTTCCTGATTTTGTTTTCTTTTATCACCTGGGCCTCTTGCAAAACACTTATTCTGTTTCAGCAGCCAGTTGCTTTGAGCAACTTTCATGCACTGATGCTTAGGTTATCACGTCAATTGGTGCAGAATTGTTGCTTTTATACCAAATAAACTGTGACTTGAAAATATAATTCAGGACGTGCTTAATCAAAAAACAAACGCTCAATCATCTAGCTACGCGGTTGCGGGGGGGGCTGGAGCGACTTTTGAAAATCAGTCAGTGAGGGGAAGGTAACACGAAGGTGTGACACAATACGTCATGGGCTCATATTATTGCTTTCAGCAGACAACTCTCCATGCACTGTCCACATCGAGTACAAAGTTCGGTGTTTTTGAGCTTTGCAGTTTTACGAAATCCCGCGACCTCGAGAGTGATCAGACGGGGAGGGCAGGCGGCTACGCAGCGGCCGCAACCGCTGCAGCGGGCGGGGTCGATCTTCGGGACGTCCCGAAGGTTTGCCTTCAGAGCCCCAGATCCAGTTGTTTCCATGTGAACTCGCGGTTTGTCAGCTTGCGGTTAAAGGGGTAATAACGGGGACATTTGGCAACGACGGCATTTTCCACCTGTTTGCAGGTACGGCGGCAGGAGGTGCAGAGCTTGTTTGAGGCTGGGCGATTTGATGTGGTTTTATGTTTGGATTTCATACACTTCCGAACAGACCTCCGAGGTTTAAAAAACCTCAGAGGTCTCTCATTTTATGGATGCATACAAGTTTATTCGACAAAACTGACCCAGCCGAACTCGTCTTTCAGCTTTCCGGTCTGGATACCGGTGAGGGTGTCATACAGCCGCTGGGTGATCTCTCCGACCTTCCCGCCGGTCAGCTGCAGGCACTCTTCCTTGTAGCAGAGCTTGCCGACCGGTGTGATGACCGCGGCGGTGCCGCTGCCGAAGGCTTCGGTAACCTTGCCGGAGCGGATGTCGGCCATCAGGTCATGGATGTCGATCTGCCTTTCTTCCACCGTACAGCCGAGGGCAGGGGCCAGTTTCAGCACCGAATCGCGGGTTACGCCGGACAGGATCGATCCGGTCATCGGGGGGGTAACGATATGAGTGCCATAGGCAAAAAACATGTTCATCGCACCGACTTCCTCGATGAAGCGCCGCTCCCGTCCGTCCAGCCAAAGCACCTGGTCGAACCCTTTTTTCTTGGCCTCAAGCCCCGCCTTGAGCGAACTTGCATAGTTGCCGCCGGTCTTGGCCTCGCCGGTTCCCCCCGGCACGGCGCGCACATAATAATCCTCCACGAGGATGTTGACCGGATTGAACCCCGCCGCGTAATAAGCGCCAACAGGAGAGAGAATTACGAAAAAGTAATAGTGATTCGAGGGATGAACCCCCAGAACCGGTTCGACGGCGATCATGGCCGGCCGGATATAGAGCGACGTGCCGGCAGCGGTAGGGATCCAGTCGCGCTCCAGCGAAACAAGCTTTTTGATGCCGTCAAGAAACAGCTCCTCCGGCAGATCCGGCATGCAGAGGCGATCGGCGGACTGGTTGAAACGGCGCGCGTTCATCTCGGGACGAAACAGGGCGATGCGGCCATCTTCCCACTTATACGCCTTGAGCCCTTCGAATATTTCCTGGGCGTAATGGAAAACCGTACAGGACGGGTCAAGCCGAAAGGGAGCGTACGGCTCGATCCTGGCGTCACACCAACCTTGGCCGGCTTTCCATTCAACCAGCAGCATCCGGTCGGTGAAGTATTTGCCAAAGCCGAGCTGAGACTGGTCGGCTAATTTGGCCTTCATCTTCTCGGCCGGCAACGGAACGATTTTAATATCCATGATATACCTCATTTATCTGTATGAATGATTGCAGAAATTATCATATCCGGTCGATTGCGGCAAGATGAAAAAGGCTTGTGCAGCGGGGTAGGGTAGGTGTTTGCGTAGCGGCAAAGTCTGGAGTATTGAATGTATTTATGAAATTCAATAATATTTACGGATCAGCTTCTTGTATTCCTTCACATGCAGCTCCCGGATTGTTACCCAGATCTTTTGTGCCAATATCGGATTGTTCCTGACAAACTGATGAGAAAGCATCAGGTAGTATGGCTTGATAATTATAGGTGGTGTGACCTTTTCGATTTTATGGTTAAGATCGGGAAAGGTAGAGAGCACTCGATCTCCTTCCAGCTCAAGTGAGGCTGCCAATTGGATCCTGCCCGATGCCAGCTTGTGCATGTTTGACAGAGCAAAGCCTTCTTCCAGCGTCACCCCCATTTTCTTGATGTTGTCGATGATTGAGTATCCTGGGGGCGCACCTACAACTCCATTGAAATTATGGAGGTTAGTGCCGTCCCATTCAATTTTGGAACCACGCAGCTTGTAGAAGACATATGACTGCATGGAGAACATCTGGCCAGTGTCCGGATGGCCGTTCTTCATAGGATAGGCACCGATTTCTTCCCGTTCTTTTTTGTAGCTGATAGGGATGACGCCATCAGCCTTGCCTTGCTTGACTTCGATATCAAGGCAGCGTTTCCAGGGCATTCGTTTTACGACGACTTTCATGCCAAGCTTCTGTCCCAAGATCCGGACAAACTCTATGGCAATGCCGGGTAGTTTTTCGTTGATCTTTTCTCCATCTCCGATGACATTGGGAAAATCCTCTTTGTCTTCACACACGATTGTCAGGGTGTCCTGCGCTGCAATGGACAGGGATGTGAAGGTACCGGTAATCAATCCTGCCAACAGGCTGACCAGAAGAAATAGTTTCATATTTGTCCCTTATGGCGCGAAGGTCTCTGTATTGCAAGGTGTCATCAGCTCTTCAGAAGCACAACCGATCAGTTCGTGAACCCTGTTGGCAAGTCCGAACAGGGTATAGGGTTTGTGGATGAATTCGACCGAAGGATTTGCAAGCAGTTCCTGAACACGCACATCCTGTTTGAAGCCTGACGAGAGCAGTATTCTGGTGGCTGGATTGATGTCATAAATGGCGCGAAACACCTCTTGTCCGGAGAGGCGCGGCATGACCATGTCAAGCAGCACCAGATGTATGCTTTCAGCATGCCGTCGGAAAACCTCAACAGCAACTTCTCCGTTTTCTGCCAGCAGAACCGTATAGCCGCATTTCTCAAGGATCAGGGAGGTATTGGTGCGGATGATATCCTCGTCATCCACAACGAGAATAGTTCCCGTTCCCTGCGGAAGGGAATTCACATCCTGGGTTGCAGTATCGACCCGAATCGCCGGTTCAGCCTGTGGCAGGTAGATATGAAAAGTTGTGCCCAGGCCCGGTTCCGAGTAGATATTGATAAAACCGTTATGTTGTTTTACGATATTGGCGACCATGGAGAGACCCAATCCGGTTCCCTTGCCCTGTTCCTTGGTGCTGAAGAACGGATTGAATATCTGGCTGAGAATCTCTTTGGTCATGCCGATCCCGGTATCCTCGGCTGAAACTACCAGATAGTCACGTTCTTCTGCATCGGAATGATTCATACAGAAGAATCGGTCCGCCTTGAACTGGGACAACGAGATCTTGAGGTGGCCCCCCCAGTTTTCTGTTTCAGGTCGCATGATTGTCATGGCATGGGCAGCATTTACACAGATGTTAAGGAGCAGTTGTTCGATCTGGACCGGATCTGCATAGGTGATGGCATCGCCATCAGCATAATCAACACTGATGTCGACTGATCGATCAACAGTGCTTCGGCAGAGTTTGTAGATGTGCTTCAAGATATGATTGAGGTCGCAGGGCAGAAGATTGGTTTCCTGTTTCATGGAAAGGGTCAGGATCTGTCTCACCAGCTCTGTTGCCCGTTCTGCTGCCAAATCTATGGTGCTGATATCCCGTTCCAGTTCCTCGGCCCGGATTTCCTCTCCCAGATCGATACTCATCCTGAGCAGGGCAGTAGTACCGATGATGCAGGTGAGGATATTGTTGAAGTCATGAGCTATGCCGCCAGCTATCATGCCGATAGTTTCCATTTTCTGGGACTGGCGAAGCTGCTCGTCCTTGCTGTGAATCTCGGTTGTGTCTATCAGGAAACCATCCAGCCAGTCCACTGTTTCATGATTGCCGAAAAGTGGCTGTCCGGATTCTCTTACCCAGCGTAATCCTCCGCCGGCATCAATGATCCGGTAATTGATGTCAAAAGCCCGTCTCTCCAGAATTGCGTTTTCGATGGTTTCCATAACCATGTGCCGGTCTGTATCGACAATCAATTCCCGCAGGTTGCATGTGTCGTCCTGCACAAAGGCATTGGCAGGATATCCGGTGATCTCCTGGATATTTTCGCTGATGAAATGTACTTTGTGCGTATCTCCTGGTTTGATGCGGTATATGGCTCCCGGAACATTGGAAACGATCGAACTGAAACGCTCGTCCCGCTCCTTGAGTTCCTTGAGGAGCCGTTCCTGCTTGCTGAAATTGTAGTTGAGCTCCTTTGTCATATCTATAAACGCGTGGGCCAATTTCGTAATCTCATCGTTTCCCTGAGTCTGGATTTTCACAAGCAGATTATCGCTTGAGATGCCGCTTACCGATTGTTCCAGGGTGGTTAACGGCTTGATAATCTGACGGCGGAGCGTAAAGAAGATAACAGACGAAATGACGGCCGACAAGGCCAGGATCTTCAACAGACTCTGTACGGCGAATCTGCGCAGATTCGAGTCCAGAAGACGGTCGGTGGTATGTAGCGAAACAAAACCGATGGTTTCATTAAACTTGATGATCGGTTTGTGGATAGTCAGAAAACTTGGAGGGTAGGGTGGTGTTTTGTCGGGATTTGATTTGATGGAGCTGATCTCGCCATTTTTCGACTTGATTTTACCGCTGTGGAGCGTGCCGTTGTCCTTGACGAGAATGATGGCCTGTACTTCGGGATACTGCATTTCATAGGAGATGGTTTTTTCTATTTCGTCATCGTTCAGGTTCCAGACCGGATAGATCAGGCTGTTAGTCAGGCGGTCGGCTATCAGGGCGCTGTTCTTCTGCAGCTGGGCCAACTGGTAGTTCTTTTCCCCCAGATACTCGAATATACCCCATGCGCCCATCAGGGAGATTGTCGTCAGCAGAACTGCAGCAAGTATCTTTCTGGAAATGCCCCCGCTCTTATGCATGGCTCCCTCGCCTCACTAGCCTGGAAATTCCTGCTGAAGAATTAATTTTATATCACAAAATTGATTGATAAAACAATATTATATTTACTGCTCGTTTGGGCCGGGTGTCAGCGAAATCCGGTGGACTAACCTCCACGAATTATTTTCTACTTACCAACCGGGATAAGTTCGTTCACGAAATGGAACTCTACAAAAACCCGCAGAAATCTATTTCCAACTTACTAATTGACAAAGTCCCGTCAATCTGTTTTATTGCAGGTTCTGAAGTTCGTAACTATTTAAAATAACTGAATTATTTTAGTTTTGCTAAATAAATTTATCCAGGAGAATTTAGAACATGGAAAAATATCGCTTTCGTAAAGTCATGGCCGCCAACCGTGGTGAAATTGCCATCCGTATCTTTCGTGCCTGCACGGAACTGGGCATCGGTACGGTGGCACTCTATTCCGAAGAGGATAAACTTTCCCTGCATCGCTACAAAGCCGACGAAGCTTATCTGATTGGTAAAGGGAAGTCGCCGATCGACGCCTACCTCGGGATTGACGAGATCATCGCCCTGGCGCTCAAGGCGGATGTTGACGCGATCCATCCCGGTTACGGTTTCCTCGCGGAAAATGCCGAGTTTGCCGAGGAGTGCCGGGTCAACGGCATCACCTTTATCGGCCCTACCGCCGAGATGATGCGCTCTTTGGGCGACAAGGTGTCCGGGAGGAGAGCGGCGATAGCCGCCGGTGTCAATGTGGTGCCGGGAACGGAAAATCCGATCGAAAAGGAAGAAGACGCGCTGATCTTTGCCAAGGAACATGGCTATCCGATCATCATCAAGGCGTCGGCGGGGGGCGGCGGTCGCGGCATGCGCGTGGCGAACAACAAAAAAGAGCTGCTGGAGGGACTTGTTGCGGCAAGCAGCGAGGCCAAGGCCTCTTTCGGCAACGCCGAAGTCTTTCTGGAGCGCTACCTGGCCCACCCGAAACATATAGAAGTCCAGGTGCTGGGAGACAACTACGGCAATCTGGTGCATTTCTTCGACCGGGACTGCTCGGTGCAGCGGCGTCATCAGAAAGTGGTTGAATTTGCACCGTCGCTGTCACTGACCCAGACCCAGCGCACGGAGCTCTGCACGGCGGCGCTCAAAATAGCCGGACACGTCAAGTACCGCAATGCCGGGACCATAGAGTTCCTGGTTGATCAGGAAGGGAAGCATTACTTCATCGAGATGAACCCCCGCATCCAGGTGGAGCATACCGTGACCGAAATGATCACCGGCCGCAACCTGGTGCAGAATCAGATCCTGGTCGCCTGCGGCCACAAGCTCTCCGATCCGGAGATCAACATTCCGTCGCAGAGCGCCATCGACATGCGCGGTTACGCCATTCAGTGCCGGATTACCACCGAAGATCCGGCCAACAATTTTGCCCCGGATTTCGGCACCCTGACCACCTACCGTTCGGCCGCCGGTTGCGGTATCCGTCTCGACGCCGGCAATGCCTTTACCGGCGCCAAGATCACCCCCCATTACGATTCTCTGCTGGTCAAGGTCAGCTCCTGGGGACTCTCCTTTGCCGACGCATCAAATATCATGAATCGTGCCCTGCAGGAGTTCCGCGTGCGTGGCGTCAAGACCAATATCGGCTTTCTTGAAAATGTCGTCACCCATCCGGTTTTCCTCCGCGGGCAGTGCGACACCTCCTTTATCGAGAAGCATCCGGAACTGCTCCGCTTCCGGGAAAAACAGGACCGTGCCAGCAAGGTGCTCAACTTCCTGGGTGAGGTGATCGTCAACGGTTCGCCCGGTGTGGTGAAACCGCTCAAGTCGGCGGAGCTGATCGAAGCACGTGTTCCGCATGTCGACGCAAACAGGCCGCGCCCGGCCGGCAGCAAGGATCTGTTCATGCAGCTCGGGGCCGAGGGGCTCTCGAAATGGATACTGGAGCAGAAGAAGCTGCTGATCACCGACACGACCATGCGCGACGCCCACCAATCCAACCTGGCAACCCGTGTGCGCAGCTACGACCTTCTCAAGATAGCCGAGCCGACCTCCTATCTTGGCGCCGACCTCTTTTCGCTGGAGTGCTGGGGCGGGGCGACGTTCGACGTCTCGATGCGCTTTTTGAAGGAAGATCCCTGGCAGCGGCTGCACAAGCTGTCGGAGCTGATTCCCAACGTCCTGTTCCAGATGCTGCTGCGCGGTTCGAACGCGGTCGGCTACACCAATTATCCCGACAACGTGGTGCAGAAGTTCGTTGAAGAGGCGGCCGACTCCGGCGTCGATATCTTCCGCGTCTTCGACTCGCTCAACTGGACGACCGGCATGAAGGTGGCGATGGATGCGGTGCGCCGTTCGGGAAAAATCTGTGAAGCGGCCATATGCTATACAGGCGACATCACCGACCCGAAACGGGACAAGTACCCGCTTGAGTACTACGTCAACATGGCGAAGGAGCTGGAAAAGATGGGGGCACACATCCTGGCGATCAAGGATATGGCCGGTCTGCTCAAACCGCTGGCGGCCTACAAGCTGGTGAAGGCGCTCAAGGAAAATATCGGCATCCCGATCCACCTGCATACCCACGACACCTCCTCAAACGGCAGCGCGATGCTGCTCAAAGCGTCTGAGGCAGGCGTGGATATCGTCGATGCCGCGCTGTCGTCGCTCTCCGGGCTGACCGCCCAGCCCAACCTGAACGCGCTGGTTGCAACCCTGGAAGGGAGCGAACGCGATCCGCTCGTCAACGCTCCGGGGCTGCAGAAGCTGGCCAACTACTGGGAGACGGTGCGCGATTACTACTCTCCCTTCGAGTCCGGCCTAAAAAGCGGCACCGCCGAAGTGTATCACCACGAAATTCCGGGGGGGCAGTACTCGAACTACAAGCCGCAGGTAGCCGGTCTGGGGCTGATAGAACGCTGGGACGACTGCAAGGAGATGTATCACAAGGTCAACATGATGTTCGGTGACATCGTCAAGGTCACCCCCTCATCCAAGGTTGTCGGCGACATGGCGATGTTCCTGGTCAAGAACAACCTGGAGCCGGAGGATGTCTTTACCTCAAAAGAGGATCTGGCCTTTCCCGAGTCGGTTGTAGGCATGTTCAAGGGGATGCTCGGACAGCCGTACCTGGGGTGGCCTGTCGAACTGCAGAAAATTATCTTGAAAGGGGAGCAGCCGATCACCTGCCGTCCCGGCGAATTGCTGGAGCCGGTCGATTTTGAGGAGGAGAAACTCAAGCTTGAGGAAAAGCTGGGTCACCGCATCGACGACCGGGCGCTGGTTTCCAATATCCTCTACCCGAATGTCTTTCCCGAATTCGACCGCCATCGCCAAGAATACTCCGACACCTCGGTTATCCCGACGCCGATCTTTTTCTACGGTCTTGAGCCGGGGCAGGAAACCTCCCTGGATATCGAACCTGGCAAGACCCTGATCATCAAGCTCAATGCGGTCGGAAAAGTGCAGAAGGACGGTACCCGTGCCGTTTATTTCGAGTTGAACGGCAACAATCGTTCCGTCGTTATCCGTGACCAGTCGGTACAGAGCGACGAAGCGGTACGGGTTAAGGCCGACAAGGGGAATCCCTGCCACATCGCCGCGCCGATGCCGGGCAAGGTGCTGAAGGTGAACGTCAAGGCGGGCGATGCGATCAAGGCCGGAGACGTATTGATGGTCACCGAGGCGATGAAGATGGAGACCAACATCAAGGCCAAAGCCGATGGCGCGGTGGCGGATGTGAAGTTTAAAGAAGGGGACAAGGTCGAGAAGGAAGATCTGGTGATCGTAGTAACTGAATAAAATCATTCAATACACAAAATGCGCAAACGCCCCGCATCCTTTCAGATGCGGGGCGTTTGCGTTATGCCATGTAAATGATAACGGCTTGTACGGGGTTACTGAACTACGGTGAAAGGCCGCATCATGTCGTTGTCTTCATGGGAGAGAATATGACAATGGATCATGTATGTCCCAAGCCGGTCGAACTTGGCTCTGATCCTGACATAGCCCCGTGGTACGGAGGGCGATGGATTACCGGCTGCATCCACGGCTCCGGGAGGAACCATGACGACATCCTTGAACCCCCGCTCATTGTCGGTGACGGTGTAGCTCATGTCGAATGCAGCCGGGTTGCCTGTCAGGGTGTTGCCGTTGGCATCGGTATCCGGATTGAGCGCCCCGTAGGTGGCGAGCGTTCTGGCGCCCGGGTCTGCAGGTACATATCCGGAGACGGTTCCTTTCTCGATCACCTCGAAGCTGACCAGATGGAGGTGCATCGGGTGCATGTCCACGGTGCCGTTGATGATGATCCAGTCTTCGACGCTGTTAAGCCGGGGCGTCTCGGTAATGGGATCGCCAAAGAGGGAGCCGTTTATGAGCAGCAGATGACGGAAGAACATCGTCCCTTCTCCGGCGGGATCAAAATTCAGCCCGTAGTAATCGGTCAGCTCCTGGAGGTCGAGAACCCTGGTGTTAACAGGTGCCGGAAAGTGGATGACCGGCCGGGAGGCCGAGGCGGCGCTCGTATCCGATCCTGCCAGTGGTTTCGTCACCGAAAACTGCATGATCTTGCCGGTGGTCTTCGGATCGACGGGATCACCGCCCGGGAAAGGGCCGTTGGCGTCGTTGCGCATGGTGATCTTGGTGCCGATGGGGAAACTGGAGAAGTCGATTATTACGTCGGCCCGTTCGGCAAGGGCGAGGAGCAGACCGTTGGCCGAGGAGTTGGCGATCGCTACCGGGGCCGGCAGCAGCCCGCCGTCATTGCCGATCTGGGTTATGGCGTCGGCCGGCAGGGCTACGCCGCCGGGAAGTTCCAGCCAGATGTGGTAGAACCTCGAGTCGGAGGCGTTGAGGAATCTGAAACGGTATTTTCTCGGTTCAACTTCCAGTTTCGGCCAGACCTTGCCGTTGACTACGATGGTGTTGCCGAAGAACTCGGGGCCGGAGGTGAGGATCTGGTTGCCGTCCTTGTCGAACATCGGCAGATGCGTGCTCGGATTCAAGAGCGGGTACGCCGCATAATCGAGCGAGCCGTCATCGCTGAACCTCTTGTCCTGTATTACAAGGGGAATCTCATATGCCCCTTTGGGAAGGTTCTGGGCGTCCTCGAAATCGTCACGCAGCAGGTAGAAGGCAGACAGACCGGAATAGACGTTGAGGCGGGTCAAGCCCATGGCATGGTCATGGAACCAGAGGGATGCGGCCAGCTGGTTGGTGTCGTAGGTATAGGTGACGCTGTTGCCGGCGGGGCCGCCGATACCGTTGGCCGCAGCGTTCGGATTATTGCTGAACCAGAAATTGGGATTGCCGTCGAATTCCGCCGCCACGTGCCCGCCATGGAGATGGGGGACCATGCGGACCTGCGGTTCTCCTTTGTTCGCTCCGTCGAGGGTCGGGTCAACATAGAGGAGATGTTTGGTGAGCAGCTTGCCGGTTTCGTCGCGCAGGTTGTTGATATACTTAACGACCACCTGCTTGCCGGGGGTAACTGTATTTGACGCCAGGGTAGAGCGGGCCTCGATGGTGGCACCGAGGTATCCTGTGCTGAGGCCGTTAGCCTTGTATCCCCAGACGGTGGACCGGAGAGGATTGCGGTTCGCATCGCGCAATTCGTTGCCGTCGGTGTCGCGCAGACCGAAATCGTACTGCGTAGTCTGCTCGGCGGATATGGTGTAGAAATCCGAACCGGGAACTTTCGTTGTGTCCGGGGTTGCGGTCGGGAGAATGGGCAGCGGATTGGCGAACTGCTGCAACAGATAGGGATTCAAGGGCCTTTTGGTCGATTTGGTTTCCTGTTTTACCTGGGTAATGTTCGTGGTGTCACCATTACAGCCGAAGAGAGAGAGCAGCAGGAGTAAAGTCCCCCCGCTGGTCGCCAGAAACCTGCTCATCTTGTCCATGCTTTGATCCTCCGTTTGTTTGATGGCCCTATATGGGCTGAATAGCACTTCATCACGACACACATTTTCCATGTTAACAAAACAGCCCTGACTGTATACATTGTTAGTGCCAAAAGCAGTTAAATATATTTTAGCTTGTTGAATAAGCATCTTACGGGCTTGAGGAGTAGAAACGCAGATTTGGGAATGAAGGTGGAAATGCTGGTCGATGACCGCAACCAACATCTAACTTTCTAATATATAACATAATATATCTAGTATTAGATTGATGCCATATATGTTGGTTGTGCCAAAATATTTGCATGGTATAAAAGTGGACCTCTCAGTGAAGTTTAAAGAACGGTGTGTAGTCGAGAAGGAAGTTCTGGTAGCATCGTCGTGGAATAGAAGCTGCCTGGTACAAGCACGCGAACGCCCCGCTTCCGAGCCCTGTTAAACAGGATAAGTGCGTTAACGAAGTTATATTCTGCCTGAAAAACCCAGAAAAACTTCTAACTTACTAAAGGAGGCGGGACATTTTTCTGTTCAGACGCTCTCGATGAAGAGCAGCGCCGGATCTTCCAGATAGCCGGCCACCCGGGCCAGAAAGCGGGAGGCGGTCACGCCGTCGGTCACCCTGTGGTCGAAGGTCAGGGAGATAGGAAGTATGGTGCGGATGGCGATGGTGCCGTTATGCACCCAGGGGCGCTCGGCGATGCGGCCGAAGCCGATGATCGCCACGTCGGGCCAGTTGATGATCGGGGTGGCGAACAGTCCGCCGAAGCCGCCGAAGTTGGTGATGGTGAAGCTGCTTCCCTTCATCTCTTCAAGGGTGATCGTCCGGTCGCGGGCCTTCTCCCCCAGCTCCCGGATCTCGGCCGCCAGGTCGAGGACGCTCTTGCGGTCCACGTCGCGGATAACCGGCACCATCAGCCCGTCGGGGGTTTCGACGGCGATGCCGAAGTGATAATGCTTCTTCAGGATGATCGTCTCACCCGCCTCGTCGATGGATGCGTTGAAGGCCGGATATTCGCGCAGGGCATGCTGCACCGCCTTGATTAAAAAGGGGAGAAAAGTGAGATGGGAGCCGTGGGTTCCGGCTGCCGCCTGCTCGCGGTCGCGCAACAGCGCCAGATCGGTGATGTCGGCCTCCTCCATGACCGTGACGAAGGCGGTGCGCTGTTGGGCGGCCAGAACGTTGCGGGCCGCCGTGCGCCGGACCCCCCGGAGCGGTACGCGCTCGACCGGGCCGAAGAGTTCGTCGGCCGCCGGAGCCGGGGCAGCGCCCCGATCCAGGTCTTCCGGGGTAATACTGCCGTGGGGCCCGCTGCCGCGGATCGTCTGCAGGTCGATGTCCCGCTCGCGGGCCAGCCGCCGCACCAGCGGGGTGGCTTTGATGTCAGCTCCTGTTGCCGTTTGCGCGGCAGCCGGAGCATCATCGGCCTCGGGGAGTTCGCCGACGATGCCGGCATGTCGCGGCCTTGACGTTTGAACAGCCTCTTCGTCGATGGTCAACAGGAGGTCACCCACCCGAATTATGTCCCCTTCCCGGCCGTGCAGGGAACCGACCCTGCCGCCATGGGGAGAGGGGACTTCGACCACCGCCTTGTCGGTCTCCACCTCGGCCACAACCTGGTGCTCTTCGATCCGCTCCCCTTCCGTTACCAGCCATCTGCGCAGTTCAACCTCGGCAATTCCCTCGCCCAGGTCGGGGAGTCTGAATTCATGGTTCATGGTCAGTACCTCATCACGTCATTAATTGCGGCGAGAATCCGCGCCGTGGTCGGCAGGTAGCTGTCGATCAATCCGGGAAGCGGCAGCACCACATCCGGCGCCGTCACTCGCAGCACCGGCGCCCGCAGCCGCAGGATCGCCTCTTCGGCCACGGTGGCGGCGATCTCGGCGCCAAGCCCGCCCGTCTTGACCGCTTCGTGGACGATCACCAGCCGGCCGGTCTTTTCTACCGAGGCCAGCAGCGTATCCCAGTCAAACGGGGTCAGGGTCCGGGGGTCGATCACCTCCACGGAGTGGGCGGTCGCCGTCCTGAGTACCAGTTCCAGCATGCTTCCCCAAGCCACGACCGTCACGTCCGCTCCCTCCCGGACTATTCTGGCGCTGCCGAGCGGGATCGTGTAGTCCTCTTCCGGTACCTCCTCGCGCAGCATCCGGTAAAGGCGGGTCGGCTCCAGGAAGACCACCGGGTCCGGGTCGCGGATCGCCGCCAGCAGCAGCCCTTTGGCGCTGAATGGGCCGGAGGGGACTATGACCTTGATCCCCGGCAGGTGGCAGAGGAGCGACTCGCTGCTCTCTTCGTGCATTTCCGGGGCCTTGATGCCGCCGCCATAGGGGGTACGCACTACCAGCGGGCAGGTAAAACGGCCCCGGGAACGGGTCCGCAGGCGGCCCGCATGGCTGTAGAGCTGCTCCAGCGCAGCGTAGATGAACCCCATGAACTGGATCTCGGCCACGGGACGCAGGCCGTAGGCGGCCATCCCGATCGCTGCGCCGACGATGCCGGATTCGGAGAGCGGGGTGTCGATGACCCGTCCGGTCCCGAATTGTTCCTGCAATCCTTCGGTGACGCGGAACACGCCGCCGTCGTGACCCACATCCTCCCCCAGCAGCACGACCCGGTCGTCCCGCGCCATTTCCTGACTCAGCGCCTGATTGATAGCCTGTACCATCGTGAGTTGGGCCATATCAGATCCCCTTCCGCTGTCCGGCCTGGCGCTGGCCGGGGGTAAGCATGGTGTGCGCGAACATGTCGTCCGGGTCTGGCGCTTCAGCACCTTCCATGACGGCGATCGCCGCATCGGTGTCGGCGGTCGCCCGCTGCCGGGTCTCCGTGGCGTACGCTTCGTTCCAGAACCCGCAGCGTTCCATATACCGCTCCAGCCGCAGCAGCGGGTCGCGGGCGCTCCAGGCGGCCACCTCATCGGCGGAACGGTACCGCCCGGCATCGTCCGAGGTGGTATGGTCGCCCACCCGGTAGGTCAGGCACTCGATAAAAGTAGGGCCGCCGCCGCTCCGCGCCTTGTGCAGGGCATCGCGGGTGGCCCGGTAGACTGCAAAGACGTCGTTGCCGTCCACCTGCACACCCTCGAAACCGTAGGCATAAGCCTTCTGGGCCAGGGTGGCGGACGCGGTCTGGCCGCTGAGCGGTACGGAGATCGCCCACCGGTTGTTCTGACAGATGAAGACGAGCGGCAACCGGAATACTCCCGCCATATTGAAGCCTTCGTGGAAGTCCCCTTTGGAGGTGGCGCCGTCGCCAAACCAGGCCGCCACGGCAACCGGGTCGTGCCGGTAGTTGGCCGCCATGGCGGCGCCGACCGCATGGGGTATATGGGTTCCGACCGATACGCAGACCGGGAAGATATTCAACTCCGGCGGCGCCAGTTGGCCGCGCTCGTCACCTTTCCAGTACTGCAGAATTTGATGTATGGGGTAGCCGATGGTCAGCTGCACCCCCATTTCACGGAAGGATGGGAAGAGCCGGTCTCCCTGCTGGAGCGCAAAGGCGCTCCCTACCTGCGCGGCCTCCTGCCCCAGGCTGGGAGGGTAGGTGCCGAGCCGCCCTTCGCGCTGCAGGGCTATGGCCCGCTGGTCGAAGACCCTCGTCAGCACCATCAGTTCGTACAGACGTCTGATATCCGTTTCCGGCAAGGCGGGCATGAGAGCTTCGTCGACACTCCCATCCTCTGCCAGGACGCTCAGGCGGTGGACCTCAAATGCGGCGCAGATCTCGTCGGGCATGACAGCTGTCTCCTCCGTGTGAAATCCCTACGGTTCAAGAATACACCACTACAGCGTTACATGCCACAGCTTTCATGCTCCGGACCGCCCGGCAACCGGCCTGGCGCGGCGGGCGCGCGTATAATTTCGGCTTGCGTTCAGGTGGTATCGAGAATACGCTGCATCGAGCCAGCGAGATAACCAAGAGGAGGCACATAATGGACAAACACAACTGGAATCCGGCCGAACTGCTGCAGCTGTCGGGCGGCTACTGGAGCGCCTGTGCCCTGCACGCCGGGGTGAAGCTCGATCTGTTCAGTCATGCCGGTACCGCTTCCGAGCTGGCGCAGGTCACCGCCTGCGAACCGCGCGGCCTGGAAATGCTGCTGAACGCCCTGACGGCGCTGGAGTTGATGGAAAAAGAGGGCGACCGTTTTGCGGCGACCCCCTTCGCGGCTGAATACCTGTCGCGAAACTCTCCCAGCTATCTGGGGTATATTATCATGCACCACCATCACCTCATGGCCGGCTGGTCCAGACTCGACGAATCGGTCCGGAGCGGCGCACCGATTCGCGGGAAGGTCTCCCACGACGTTGACGAATCGGAACGGGAAAGCTTCGAGATGGGGATGTTCAATCTGGCCATGCTGAACGCTCCCAAGGTCGTCGCCAGGGTCGATCTGCAGGGGAAACGGCGCCTGCTCGACCTGGGTGGTGGCCCCGGCACCTATGCGATCCATTTCTGCCAGGCTAATCCGCAACTGACGGCGACCGTCTACGATCTCCCCACGACCCGCCGCTTTGCCGAAAAAACGATCGACTCCTTCGGCCTCGGCGACCGGATCACGTTCCAGGAGGGGGACTTCATCAGCGGCGAAGTTCCAGGCGGATTCGACGTGGCCTGGCTGTCGCACATCCTGCACGGCGAGGGACCCAGGGGGTGCGCCGTCATACTGCGCCGGGCCGCCGCGGCGCTAGAGCCGGGCGGCATGCTCATGGTCCAGGAGTTCATCCTCGCCGACACCATGGCCAGTCCGCTGTTTCCGGCGCTGTTCTCACTCAACATGCTGCTCGGCACGCCACAGGGGCGCTCTTATTCGCAGCGGCAGCTGGAGGAGATGATGACCGCTGCCGGCGCCAAATCGATCAGGCGGCTGGAGCTGGATCTCCCCAACGGGGCCGGTGTGCTGGTTGGCATCGTGTGACTTTCTACCGTTAACCGGACCGCATTCGATGAGTGTTTCTCGTGTAATAAACGTGAATTGCGTGAAGTGTGGTAAAGTAGAGCTGAAGTAAATGAACGCATAAAAGACAGCCATAAGTTTGAGCGTGCCTTGATATCAGCCGGATATGGGAGGATGTCATGTTTCTGCTACTGGTAGTGATAATCTGCTGGTTACTGGCGTATTTTCGAGCCGGGTTGCTGGTATGGACGGCCACGGCATTTATGGTGCTATTGCGCATCGCTCCTCTTGAGGGGACCGTATACGCCCCGCTTGTGTGGAGTTTGGCAGTGCCATTGGCTCTGATTCTCAATATTACCGCTCTGCGGCGGACCATCCTGGCCAGGCCGCTTCTGAGACTTTTCAAACGGATGCTGCCTCCGTTGTCGGAAACCGAGCGCGAGGCTTTGGAAGCCGGCACGGTCGGCTGGGACGGCGAGCTGTTCAGCGGCAATCCTGACTGGAAAAAACTTCTTTCACTCCCACACCCGCAACTCACACCAGCTGAACAGGCATTTCTGGATGGTCCGGTTGAAGAGTTGTGCCGGATGCTGGACGACTGGCGCATCGTCGAACTGGACAAGGATCTGCCCCCTGAAGTCTGGCAGTTTATCAAGCAGCAGCGTTTCTTCGGCATGATCATCCCCTCCGAATACGGCGGCCTCGGCTTCTCGGTCCTGGCCCATTCCCAGGTGATCATGAAGATCGCCAGCCGCAGCGTCACCGGCGCCGTAACGGTGATGGTTCCCAACTCTCTCGGACCGGCGGAACTGCTGCTCCATTACGGCACGCAGGCCCAGAAGGATCATTATCTGCCGCTCCTGGCCCGGGGCGAGGAAATTCCCTGCTTTGCCCTGACCGGACCCGAGGCTGGCAGCGACGCCGCGGCCATTCCCGACCGGGGCGTCGTCTGCCGGGGATCCTTTGAAGGCCGGGAGATCGTCGGCATCCGGCTCAACTGGGAAAAACGCTATATCACCCTCGGTCCGGTGGCGACCCTGCTGGGCCTGGCCTTCAAGCTCTCCGATCCCGAACTGCTGCTGGGCGGCCGCATGGAACCCGGCATCACCCTGGCCCTGATCCCGGTCACCACCCCGGGAATCAGCATCGGCACCCGCCACATGCCGCTTGGCATCCCCTTCCAGAACGGTCCCAACTGGGGGAGGGATGTCTTTATCCCGCTGGAGTGGATCATCGGCGGCCCCGAGCGGGCCGGCCAGGGGTGGCGCATGCTGATGGAATGCCTGGGTGTCGGCCGCTCCATCTCCCTGCCGGCCCTGAGCACCGGCGCCGGTAAGCTGGCCTGCCGGGCCACCGGGGCCTACGCCCGGATCCGGCGCCAGTTCAAGCTCCCCATCGGCCAGATGGAAGGGGTTGAAGAGCCGCTGGCCCGGATGGCCGGTCTTACCTACCGTATGGAGGCGGCTCGGGTCATGACCTGCGCCGCCGTGGACCGGGGCGAAAAGCCGTCGGTCCTGTCGGCCATCGTCAAATACAGCCTGACGGAAGGGATGCGCCATGTGGTGAACGACGCGATGGATGTGCAGGGGGGGGGCGGAATTTCCCTCGGACCGCGCAATCTGTTGGGGCGTCTCTACCAGGCCGTACCGATCGGCATTACGGTTGAAGGGGCCAACATCCTGACCCGTACCATGATCATCTTCGGTCAGGGCGCAGTCCGCTGCCATCCCTACGTCCTCAGGGAGATCCGTGCTGTTGCCGATCCCGACCAGACGGCGGGTCTGATCAACTTCGACCGGGCCTTCTTCGGGCATGTCGGCTTTACCATCAGCACCGCCGCCCGGGCGCTCTGGCTGGGCTTGAGCAGCGGCCGTCTGCTGGCCACCCCCGGCGGGCCTTGCAAGCGCCTGCTGCAAATCACCTCCCGCCTGAGCGCCGCCTTCGTACTGGCTGCCGACATGTCGATGATCATCGTCGGCAGCGGCCTCAAACGGAAGGAAAAACTCTCCGGCCGCCTGGCCGATATCCTGACCAACCTCTATCTGGTCTCGGCCGTCGTCAAGCAGTTTGAAGATCACGGCCGACCGGCCGATGAACTCCCCCTGCTTGAATGGGCCTGTGCCTGCAGCTTCCGCGACATCAAAACAGCCTTTGAAGGTCTCCTGGCAAATTTCCCCAACCGGCCGGCAGCGCTGCTGCTGCGGCTCGTGGCTTTCCCGCTCGGCATGCCCGATTTTGGTCCCGGCGACCGCCTCGGCCACCAGGTTGCCGCGATCCTGCTGGCGCCTTCCGCGGTGCGCGACCGGCTGACGGCCGGTATCTACACCCCGGCCGATCCCGGCGAGCCGCTGGGACGGCTCGCTGACGCGCTGCACAAGGTAATCGCCGCCGAAGAAGTTGAGAGGAAATTGCGTGACGCGGTCAAAGGAAAACTGATCGCGGCCGGAAGTGACGAACAGATGCTGCCGGATGGCGTTAAGGCCGGTGTGATCACCGCCGGGGAGGCCGACATAGTTGCCGTAGCTCAAGCCGCTCGCCGGGAGGTAATCCGGGTGGATGATTTCCCGGCCGATTACTGGCGTACTGGAGGGGGCCGTGAATAACACGAGAGATGCCTATTCAACCATAAGGAGCTCCAGATGAACCGCCAAGCCTATCTTGCAAGCGGGCACGTCATTGCCCTGATGGAAGCCCTCTCTAAGGTCAACGTCAACATCCATGGCCGCGAGAACATCCCCGACGGCTCGCTGGTCTTTGTTGTCAATCACTTTACCCGCATCGAAACCCTCCTGCTGCCGTACCATATCTATCACCTGACCAACCAGCCGGTCTGGTCCCTGGCTGACGCGGCCTTGTTCAGCGGCGCTCTCGGCCAGATACTCGAGACACTGGGCACTCTTTCGACCAAGGCGCCCCACCGCGACCGGGTCATCGTCAAGAGCCTGCTGACCGGCGCGGCCAACTGGATCATCTTTCCGGAAGGATGCATGGTCAAAGACAAAGTATTAGTGGAGCATGCCCGCTACTTGATATCCTGTGCCGGCGGCCGACGGTCGCCGCATACCGGCGCGGCCACCCTGGCGCTCAGAACCGAGTTCTACCGCCAGCGTCTGCGGCGGCTGTCAGCTGAGTTGCCCTCTGAGGCCGAACGTCTGCGGCAGGCATTTGGCATAGATGACCTGACGCCGGTTATGTCGGGTAAAACCTCCATCGTTCCGGTCAATATCACCTACTACCCCCTGCGGGCCAAGGAAAATGCTCTCAGTCGTCTGGCAGATATTTTTTTGAGGCCGCTTGCACAGAGGTATCACGAAGAACTCTTGACGGAAGGTGCCATGGTCCTGGATGGGGTGGATATCGACATTCGTTTTGGTCGGCCTATGGAATCCGGCGAATGTCTGGCCTGCGCCGCCATCGAGCAGGACATCTTTTCGCAGAAGCGGATCGATTTCGACGATCGGCTTCCGTCGCGGCAGGCCATGCGTCGCGAGGGGTACAAGCTTATGCGGCGCTACATGACCGCCATCTATGAACATACCACCGTCAACCATGATCACGTCTTTGCCTCGCTGCTCAGAAGCCTCCCCTTCAGCAGATTCACGGAGGAGTATTTCCGGCGCCGGGCGTATCTGCTGGCAAGCAGTACGGCGCTGTCCGGACTTTATCGGCATCAGAGTCTCGAATCCGGACAGGTATCCCTCCTGACGGATGACCGACACCATAAACTCGGGGAGTTTCTCTCCCTTGCGCTCGAGACCGGGGTTATACGCCAGGAAGGCGCACTCCTCGTCAAGGACCCGGCCAAGTTCTCATCGCCATTGGATTTCAACCGGTCACGGATCGACAATCCGATCGGGGTGATTGCCAACGAGGTGCTGCCCCTGAAAGTGCTGCAAAGAGAGGTGTTGCTGACCGCCTTGATACCGCCGGCGTTTATAGACAGGCTGGTCCATAAGCGTCTCCTGAACAGAGCGGATCAGGAGTTCGAAGCGGATTACAAGACCTTTTTCCGTACGGGCGAAAGCAAGGAGAGCGACATAGGAAGGCCGTATCTGATCAAGGGGAGATCCTCGAAGATGGGGGTCGTGCTTGTGCATGGTTTTCTGGCGGCGCCGCGGGAACTTTCCGAGCTAGCCGACTACCTTGGGAAGCAGGGCCTGTGGGTCGCGGTAGTGCGGCTCAAAGGTCACGGCACTTCTCCGGACGATCTTGCCCTTCGCGGTTGCGATGACTGGCGTGAGTCTGTCGACAGCGGGTATGCAGCCCTGAAAATGGTATGCAAGCGGGTGGTCCTGGTTGGATTTTCGTTCGGCGGCGGCCTGGCACTCGATTGCGCGGCACGAAACGGGAATATCGCCGGTGTGGTAGCGATCAGCCCCCCCCTGCGGCTGCAGGATTTTTCCTCAAGATTTGCCCCGTCACTTGATATCTGGAACAGATTGATGTCTGCCGTGCACTACCAGAAAGGCAAACTGGAATTTCTGGAGATCACACTGGAACATCCTGACGTTAACTACCGCCGGCTGCCGGTGGCAGGGCTCGCTGCTCTGGAACAGTTCATGAGCGAGCTGGAGGAGAAGTTGCCGAATATCTCTACACCGGCATTGATCATTCAGTCACAGGGCGACCCGGTCGTCGATCCGAAAGGGACGAGGCTGCTGTTCGAGATGCTTGGTTCCCCGCAGAAGAAGTATCGTTCGTTTGATTTCACGAGGCACGGAATCCTGTCTGGTGAGGGAGCCGGCAAGGTTCATACCGTAATCGGAGAGTTTATTGAATCGATAACTGATAATCCACGACTATAGCGGGGTTGACTGACTATCCCGAACTATCCAGCTTCCAGCGCAGATACATCTCCTCGACCTTGTTCCTGGCCCATGGTGTCCGCCGCAGGAATTTAAGACTGGACGGAATGCTCGGATCATGGGTAAAGCAGCGGATCTCTATGTTTTTACCCATTTCCTCCCAGCCGAACTGCCCCACCAGCTCTGAAAGGATCATTTTCAGGGTCACACCCTGCAGAGGATCGTTGCTGTTTTGACCTGTCATTCCACCCACTCTCCCCATCATACTCATTTGTCAATTACGAAAGCCCGGCAGTTGCTCTTACGTCAAATCATTGTACAAAGCCGCCGGTACGAACTTCCGAGAGGATACCGTTGCGAAATATTAGCGTATGTAACAGCGTAGACCCCTCTGTGTAAGTCCACTCCTGCACCTCGATATAGATAACTTTTGTTCGCGACATGCCATCCAGTATCATCGGCTCCTCACGTTTGAACGTGCCGGCAGGGGGGTCGCATTTCACAGCTACAGTGGAAATGCTGTCTCCGGTGGAGACGATATTGCCGTTGGGACAGCGGAAGTTGTCGGCGAACGCCTGCACAGCGGAAAACGAGACGACAACGGCACAGATAGCAAAAAACCTTTTCATGGCCATTCCTCCATAAAGCAATCCGAACTGCGTAACAGTATCATAACAACGGATGACGGCAAGGACTTTAAATTGTCCGGCACTATTGCTTTTGACTCGTCCAACCGTCTGACGTATAATCCGTGATCCGGCCGGTTGCCACTGTCGCCTTCCGCTCCCAATTACCGTTTTACAAGGAATCTGAATGCAATTTTATATCGATCCCTATTTTCCCGATACAATTGATGCCGTTGGCGATGCCGGTATGGCCGGTTTTGATGAAAAGCGGCCGCTCTATCTCTCCGGCTGCAAAAATTTTCTGGCAAAGTATCGTGAAGAAATCAAGCAGCTGCATCATGATGGAGCCAGCGGAGCCGAAGTAACCCACCTGCTCAGCGACATGATGGATGAATTGCACAATAAACTGTTCCTTTCCATCGTCTATGACCTGGGGGGGGGGGACGTCATGCTGGAGCATATCTCGCTGGTGGCGGTCGGCGGCTACGGTCGCGCTGAGCTGAACCCCTTTTCCGATATCGACATCATGTTTCTGCATGACGGCACCCTGCCGGTGTCAACTGTCGAGGACATCGCCCAGAAATTGCTCTATTTCCTGTGGGATATGCGGCTGGATGTCGGCTATTCGGTGCGCAAGATCGCCGATTGTATCGAAATGGCGGCGGCCGACGGCACCGTCAAGACGGCACTGATGGATGCCCGCTTTCTTTCCGGCAGCCGGCCGCTGTTCGCAAACCTCATCAAGGTTATCTTCAGCCAGATCCTCCCCAAATCGAGTGATTCATTCATAAAGGAAAAAGTGGCGGATATGAAAAGCCGCCGTGAGAAATACGGCTCTACGGTCTATCTGCTGGAGCCGAACCTGAAAGAAGGGGAGGGGGGGCTGCGCGATCTGCAGACCGCCATCTGGGTGGCCCGCGTCAAGTACAAGTTCTCCGATCTGCGTGAGCTGATCATCAAGGGGATCCTGGATGATGAAGAACTGGAGACTTACCACGCGGCGCTCGCTTACCTATGGCGCATCCGAAATGAGCTGCATTACTACAACGGCCGCAAGAACGATCAGCTGACCTTCGATGCCCAGGTGCATCTGGCCGGTTTTCTGGGATATCGCAACAGTGGCCGGGTGCTGGCGGTGGAAGACTTCATGAGGGATTACTACCGTCACGCCAACAAGGTCGAGCATTTTACCTCCAGCCTGATTTCCCGCTGTGTCTGGCGCGATGAGGGGGCGTTGAAGATACTGGGCTATTTTGTCCGCAGGCCGGTCGGTGACGGCTGTTTCGTACTCAAGGGAGAATTGATCGTCCCGGATGAATCTGTCGTTGAGGCTAATCCGGCCGTCATGATGAAAATGTTCGAACTGGCCCAGAAGCACGGGGTGACTTTCAATATTCGGGTTAAGGGGATTATCAGAAAGAATCTTGCCCTGATCAACGACAAGTTCCGCCGCAGCCGCGAGGTCAATCAGTCCTTTTTGAATATTCTACGTTCAACCAAGGGTGTCGCCGCTACGCTGCGTCTGATGCATCACCTGGAATTCTTGAACCGTTATATTCCCGAGCTTGAGCATATTTACTGCAAGGTTCAACACGACATTTACCATATCTACACGGTTGATATTCACACCCTTTTTGCCGTCGAGCAGACGGAAAAAATGCTGAACGGAGAGTTTAAGGGGATTATGCCGCTCCCTTGCGCGATTGCCGCGGAGATCGGCAAACCGGAACTGCTGATACTGGCGGTACTCTTCCATGACATCGGCAAGGGCTCGGGAGGGGGGCATGCCGAGAAAGGGGGCGCCATGATCCCGACTATAGCCCGCAGAATGGGGCTTTCCCGCGAGGACAGCGACCGGTTGGAGTTTCTCGTCAGGCAGCACCTGCTGTTTGCCCATATTTCCCAGCGGCGTGACCTGAATGATGAAAAGATGATTGCCCAGTTCGCCCGCCAGATGGAAACCAGCGAAAATCTCAAAATGCTCTATCTGCTGTCGGTTGCAGACGTGCGGGCGGTCGGGTCGGATGTCTGGACGAACTGGAAGGCCTCACTGTTCCAGGAATTATACGAAAAGGCTTTCGGCATCCTCGATCGGGGAGGATTCCAGCAGGAGGCCAGAAGTGAGCGGGTCACCTCCGTAATCAACAAGGTTGCCGATATTCTGGAGAACGATCTCCCTGTCGCGCAGATCCGGCAGGAGCTGAAGTCCATGCCGGTGCGGCTGCTCCTTTCCAATCCGCCCTCCCTGATCGCGGAACAGGTTCGTCTGCTGCTCGGCCTGGAACAGTCCGATATCCTGCTGCGCCTTTATCATCAGCCGGAGGGGGGCTATTCCGAGTACACCATCTGCGCCCACGATATGCCGGGGCTTTTTTCCCGAATCACCGGCGTCATGGCGGCCAACGGCATAAATATTCTGGGAGCCCAGATCAACACCAGCAAGAACGGCAAGGTGCTGGATATCCTTCAGGTCAATTCGCCGCAGGGAAACCTGGTCACCGATGCCGCCCGCTGGGAAAAGATCGACCAGGACATGCGCCAGGTTATCCATGGCGAGGTGCAGGTGGCTGCACTTGTTGCCAAACGCAAACGCCCGACCCTGCTGACGGCGCGTCCCGCCCCCCGTTTTGCGACCAAGGTGGATATCGATAATGAGGTTTCCGAAGAGTATACCGTCATCGATATCCTGGCTCACGACAAGGTCGGACTGCTGTACCTGATTACCAGTACTCTGGCCGAAATGGGGCTGTATATCGGTGTCTCCAAGATCTCGACCAAAGTTGACCAGGTGGCCGACGTATTTTATGTACGGGATATTTTCGGACAAAAGATAACCGCACCTGAAAAACTGGAAGATATCTGCGGCAAGCTGATGACCGCAATCGATGAGTGGGTGTAAGGAAAAGGGTGAAGGGTAGTGTCCTCGGTGGAATTGTCAGCCAAAAAACATCATTTAAGACCGTAGGCCCTACGCACCCCGACCTATCCGGATATCAAGTCTTTAAACTGCGGTGCGGAAATAATAGAGATATCTTGCATGATTATAGAATGTGCGCTCCTTGTTGCCGCACTACCTTCTTTTTCTCATTAAACTTTGACATATCCGCCTGAACTCTGTTAAAAGCCCTACCAAATTTTTCTCTTTTCAGCTATAAGTGATTGGTTTTTGGTTTGGAGACCGTGTTGAGCATGTTTTATGCATGGGGTTTGATTCGTCCAGCCGACCGTCGGTGATCAATGGCGGTAGTCTGCACGCAAAAATCAGATTCCACTTCAATTTAGCTGGGTAAGTATAGTGGAATTTATTAAATGCAAGGAGTTGTTTGTGATTGAGAGATTCAAGCGCTGTGTCTGTTGTGTCCTCTTTTTAATCGCGCAATCCCTGTTGTCGCCTGTTCTTACAAACGCAGCTGCCGAAATGATGGTTGAGGGTGCTGAATCCAAACCCGCTCCCTTTAAAGATATCGACCTGCCCGAGCCTTCAGGGCAAAATATCCCTCCCCAGTCAACCGACAGCGTACCGGATACCCCCACATTACAAAAGGTTGGTGGATTTCAGGATGTTACCGGTGCTCTTGTTGCGCCCCAAACGCAGAATCTGGCTGAATTGATCGGTAAGTCTGAAGTATCGGTGCTGTCCGATGCCGACGGTCAGTTTGTAAAAAACATGGCTGAAAATCAAATTATTGAAAATGAATTTGCCGGAATGGTTGGAGAAACGAGTCTTCTGGCATCGATCGATGCCGGTCGAAGTTTCAATCGTGAAAGTCGCGCCGCATCGGCACGTAGGGAACAGGCCGAAGCGCAAACCGGACAGGCCTTTGCCCTCTTGCTGCCCTCCGTATCAGTGCATGCCGCTAACGGCTATGAAACATCTCAACCTTCAGTTGTAATTGATGCAACAACCGGGAATCCTAAATTCACCGATACTCACTTACGTACCGATGTCGCGCTTACCGTACGGCAGCCCCTGTTTGACCTGCCCACTCTTCTGGATTGGCGTCGCCGTAAGGTAGTAGAACAGGCGCGCGGAGAAAATTATCGGGTCAGCGACGGAGATGCCTATATCTCTGTGGCCAATGCCTATTTTTCCCTGGTGTCAAGCCGCCTGCAGACCGATATGACGCGTGACTTTGAAACTCAGCTTGCGAAGTTACTCAGCTATATCGAAAAACGAGCCAGCGCCGGAGCAGCCAGTATTTCGGACATGGCCCGCGTGCGTGCACGCATGGAGGCAACGCTGTCATCGCGATTGGAACAGGAGTCGGCTCATGCTGCCGCAGGGGTTGAATTTGTCCGTTTGACAAACCTCGTCCCCAGGAAGGTTCGTCTTCCTGTGCCCGAGGATGTCGGAGTCTCGTTACTCCCTAAATCGTTTGACATGGCCGTTGCCACGGCTATGAAATCAAACCCGGAAATTGCCGGACTTACGGCTGAGATGCAGGCTGCCGACATTGACAAGTCGGCGGCAAAGAGTCGCTATCTGCCGCATGTAAATGCGGAGTACACCTATAGTTATTCCCTCCACGCGGGAGGGGAACCCAGCACTACCGGCCAGACAGACCGACGCATCATGATGGTGCTGGACTGGAATCTATTCAGCGGCGGAAGCGATTACAAGAACCAGGTTGAACGCACGGCACGATATAAGGAGTTGCAGTACCGCCTGGACGACCAGCGCCGCCGTGTTGTGCAGACACTGTCAGCCAATTATGCAACTCTTGCAGCAACAAGAGAGCGCATTACCTCCGGTTACCAGGAATTGAAGTCTATTTCCACTGCGGCGGAGGCCATGTCAAAGCGCATGCTTTCCGGTAACCAGTCTCTACTGGATCTGCTTGATGTCTATGACCGTTTCTACCAGGTTCGCTCCCGACTGGTCAGTTTACACGTACTTGAGATGAGCACGGTGACCCAGCTGGTCCGGTTAACGCTAGGCACTCCGGAGACGGTTTCCAAAATTAAAACGGAGCCAACCGTTACCGGCATGGCGGGAAGTACGGCTGCACCATCGGCCACGACCGGCACTGTGGAGATTAAGGGCGATGGCGACTGCGACAAGCTTGCCAAGCTGCGGGCAGGTGCCTTGAGCGCCTCCGAATCGGCCAGGATGAATCGGTACCTACCGAAACATCTGGAGAAGTAAACAATGATTGCTGGCCCTGATAAACAGGATAGAGCGGTAATGAAGTTTTTCTGTATGAAAAGCGCAGAAAATACTTCCAACTTTCTAAAGGTGGATAATTAGCATGTCAGAGCATCATAGTGATAGCGATGGTTCGGACGTTTTCTGGCCGGGCTATGTAGATGCCGTAACCAATCTGGTACTCAATCTTCTCTTTCTTCTGACTATTATGACGGTGGCCGTATTCATGTTTGCCCTCGAGTTGGGGCGCGCCAGTCAGGGTGGGCCGGGCAAGACGCCGGTTGTTTCCACCAAGCAGGATGCTAAAGTCGCCACTAAGGCGACACCTGATGCTGTCAAGGAAAACATTGCGTTAAAACTTGAAATCCAGCGCTTGAATATGCAGCTTGCACAGCGGGTTTCCAAGAGTGTGCAGCCTGTCCCGGCAAAAACTGTCGATGTAACGGCCGGTATGCCAAAGCAGCTAAGTGGGCTCGATAAGGCACTTGCCAGCGATTTCGAAATCATTGTGCGTTTCACGGATGAAGCTATCGCATTTACTCCTGCAGAACACGATCGGTTGCGCGAATCATTGAAACCTATCGTAGCCAGCGGAAAAACCGGGATCTATGTCGAAGTCCCGACCGGTTTTTCCGAGTCCAAACGGATGGGTTTCTATCGAGCCATGGCTGTACGAAATTTGCTGATTGAAATGAAGATGCCCAAGGATAATATTACCGTTTCCGTGCGCGAAGGAAAAAATAATCCGAACGCCTCACTTGTCAGGGTAAGGTCGCGCTGATGGGAGCCAAGCGACGTTCCATATACAGCAAGTTACGTGATTTTATTTCCGACGTATCACCTCAGCGCACCTTTGTCATGCTGCTGCTGGTAAGCAGCGTCAGTGTCTTGCTGTGGGCCGGGCTCACCAAAGTCGACGTAATTGTGCGCACCGAGGGGCAGATCATCCCCGCTGGCAAGTCGCAAATTGTGCAACATCTTGAAGGGGGCATCGTTCGGAAAATTCTCGTTCAGGAGGGCCAGCTCGTTGTTGCCGGGCAACCGCTGATTGAGATGGCAGATGTACAGACCCGCTCAAATTTGGGGCAGGAGCAGTCAAAACTTGATGCCTTGCGGGGTCGCGAGGCCCGTCTTCTCGCTGAATTGAATGGTCATAACACGATCGTCTTTCCGAAATCGCTAAACGACCCCAATGTGATTCGTGTGGAAACTTCTGCATGGCAGGCTCGTCGTGCCCAGCTTGCCGAAGAGGTTCAGGTTTTGCAGGCTCAAGGCACACAGAAGAAGAACGAACTTACTGAAACAATCTCGAAACGGCAGAATCTGCTTGAAGAGCTGGACCTGGCTAAAAAACAGCACCAGGTAATTGATGGCTTGCGGAAGAACAACGCAGCCTCCGAGCTGGAAGTGCTGGATACCCAGGCGCGCATACAGCGCCTCAGATCACAGATTGCCGAAGCAACAAATTCTGCTCCGCGTCTGAAAGCCGCGCAGTCGGAATCTGAATCACGAGTGAAAGAAGCTGTTGCACGTTTCCGTGCCGAAGCCTCGTCTGAATTGACGAAAGTGCGTGAGGAGCTTGAAAAATCAAGTCACGAAATCGGCACCAACGTCGACCGCCTTGACCGCAATATCGTCAGGACTCCGGTTGCGGGGCTCATCAATAAATTGAATGTCACCACCATCGGCGCCGTGGTGCGTCCCAGTGAAATATTGCTGGAGATTACGCCTAGTGATCAGCGTATCGTCATCCAGACACGTTCAAACCCCAACGACCGTGCCAACCTTCGCCGGGGATTGCCGGCGCGTGTGCGTATTGGAGCATACGATTATTCAACCTATGGAACATTTGAAGGTCATGTGACCGAGGTCAGCGCAGATACGTTGACTGACGAGAAAGGCAACCGTTATTACCGTGTGAATGTTGAAGTTGACGTATCAACTCTTATGTCCCGTGTCCGGCAGCCAGGCGTACTGATGCCCGGCATGGCTGCAAGTGCGGACATTGCCGTCGGCAAACGAACCATCATGTCATACATCCTGTCGCCCCTCATGAAGTTTCGTGACGGGGCATTCCGTGCCGGATGAACTTCAGCCGCACGTACACCACTAAGCCGGACAAATACAATCTAAAAGAGAGAATCTTATGTTTAAGCAACTCAAACTTTACTACATTGCCGTGTCTTTACCATTTGTTTTTCTGCTTGTCGGCGCAGCGCTCTTTTCTCAAGCAATCAGATCCACCATACACAGCAACCCCCATCCGCAGATCAACTACACCATATTTTGTATTATTTTGTCCGGCGGGATCCTCATCCTTCTCAGTGTCCACAAGTTGGTTCATGAAGCCAAAACGATCGTAGAGTTTTCCAAAGCCAGAAAAGCCAACACCGACTTGGCTACCCTTCAGGAAATGGCCAACAATTATACCGGCGATATTTCTTATGTGCTGCAAATGGTAACAGCTTCGGCCGGCCGCTCCATTTCCCATCAGGAGCAGGCCGCCATTGAGCATGAACTGAATAACGCACGCGGCCGTCTGAATCGCCGTAATGCCTTGCCGCAATACCTGACCGGACTGTTGGTCGGTATGGGGCTGCTTGGGACCTTTATTGGTTTGCTCTCGACCCTCACCGATATTTCAACCCTGATCAGCAGCTTTGCCGATCTTGATATGGGCACGGCAAGCCCTCTCCTGGTGTTCCGTACCATGATTGAACGGATGAAAGCTCCCATGCAGTCGATGAGTATTGCTTTCTCGGCCTCGATGTTCGGTTTGCTGGGATCAATAATCCTTGGCTTGATGATGCTTGGGATTCGCCGTTTGCAGAGCGACATTTCTTCTTTGCTTGGTTCGGAAGTTGCAAGACACATCGAGACCGCCCTGGCATATGATAGTGTTATTTCCTTGAATGAAGCCGTGTATCCCGGAGACGAATCAAAAGTTCTGATCAGAATCGAAGAAAGGTTGGCCGAGGCGGCGCGCCTGCAGCAGCGGGCGTTGTCCTCCGAAATAGAGGACTTTCAAAAACAGCGGGCGGATATGCTGCGCGCACTTACCGAACAGACCGAGGCCAGCAATAACTTTCGCAGTGAGCTGCAGCAACTGGGCAGGCAATTCGGTGCTGTTCTCAATATTATGGAGAAGGGTAACAGCGAGATATGTAACCAGATTTCCGAACTGACAATAAATTTGGCCGGAGATGCAAGAGAATCTCATAAACTGCTTGCCACGCAGGCGGAGGAACAGAAGAGATTAACAGATACACTCGATTCGTACAAAAGCGAAGAAAGGACGGCCGAGGCGGAACGCCTGCAACAGCAAGCGCTGTCTTCCGAGAAATTTACCCAATTGTGCAAATTAATATTTCATATGGCCGGCGATGCAAAGGAATCGAATAAGCTTATTGCCGTACAGGTGGACGAACAGAAGAAATTAAGAGATACACTCGATTCGTACAAAATCGAAGAACGGTTGGCCGAGGCGGCGCGCTTGCAACAGCGGGCGCTCTCTTCTGAAATAGACGACTTTCAAAAACAGCGCGCAGATATGTTGCGCACTTTAACTGAACAGACCGAGGCCAGCAATAACTTCCGCAGTGATTTACAGCAGTTTGGCAGGCAACTCGGTACCGTTTTCAATAGTATGGGGAAGGGCAACGATGAGATATGTTCCCAGCTTTCCGAATTGATGGTTCATATGGCCGCGGACGCAAAGGAATCTCATAAACTGCTTGCCATGCAGGTAAATGAGCAGAAGAGATTAAGAGACGCGCTCGAATTGCGCGTAAAAGGTAACGGTCCGTAGTTTTATTGGTATACAGATGACTCAGGTTTCCAGGTTTAGTTGGTTTTGTACCGGTTGCAGTAATTGGAAGTTGAGGTGAGCTGTTACTTCGTTCTTTGTGAGTTTTAAAGAACCGGGTATGCGAGGTTTAAATGGCAAAAGTGAATGATGGCGAAAAAGGAAAAGCAGTGAATAAAGGGCACGATCAAGGTCAACAGATTGAGCGTGCCTTTGTCGCACCTGACGGGACAATTACCATCCCCCAGAGTGAAGCAAAGCTCAAATCAGTTGATGTAGCGGATGTCGATTTACTGTTGGGTTTTTCCGATGAGACCTTTGCCATAATACCAAATGGCGCGCTTGACGCTATCAGTGAAACCCCCCACTCGGTTGTTTTTAATGACGGCAAGGACACCCTGGGTAATCTTTTTAAAATGGTTGGCATCAGCAACCATGCCAAAGCCGGCAGTTTGAGAGTGGTGAGTGAAAACGTAGATGTAATAAAAACGCCGGAAGATCAGGAAGTACCAAAACCGCCGGAAAATAAGCTTGTTGCCTCAAATGATATACCGATTTCTGATACGATTACTTTGCCTGCACCGATGGTCAAGGTAGGCAAGGGACCCGGGCTTGGCGCTGGCGGGCCCGTTTTGGACCAAGTCGATACACTGGACCCGGTGGTGCCGGTAGTCACACCACGGCCTTCGGTGTTTCGAGCCGGTCATAAAACAGCGACCGTAACCGACCCATTAGAACCGACGATCACCCTTGACGCCGGCATCACCGCCGATCACACCATCAACATCGCCGAAGCGAAAGGCAATGTAGCGATCACGGGCACGGTGGGGGGCAGCGCCCAGATAGGCGACACCATTACCCTGACGGTAAACGGCCATGACTACACCGAAACCGTTACTACCAGGTCTTTCAGCATCAACGTTCTCGGCAGTGACCTGGTAGCCGACGCCGACCATGTCATTGACGCCAGCATCACCTCCTATGAGGCCGCCGGCAACTCTACCAAGGGAGGCACCGACACCGAGGGATATAGTGTCGACGTCACGGCGCCGGTACCGACGATCGCCCTTGCCCCGATCACCGCCGACAACATCATCAACATAGCCGAAGCGAAAGGCAATGTAGCGATCACCGGCACGGTTGGAGGCGACGCTCATGCCGGCGATACGGTCATCCTGACGGTCAACGGCCATAACTCCACCGGTCTTGTCCTTGCCGATGGGACATTCTCCATCAACGTTGCCGGTGGCGACCTGGCCGCCGACCCCAACCATGTCATAAACGCCAGCATCACCACCAGCGCCGATGCCGCCGGTAACCCCAGCACGACCGGCACCGCCACCGAAGTGTACCATGTTGACGTCACGGCGCCGGTCCCAACGCTCGCGCTGCACCCGATCACCGCCGACAACATCATCAATATAGCCGAAGCGAGTGGAAACGTAGCGATTACCGGTACAGTGGGCGGCGACGCTCAGGCAGGCGACACGGTCACCCTTACGGTTAACGGCCATGACTCCACCGGTCTGGTTCAGGCCGACAAGACCTTCAGCGTCAACGTTGCCGGTAGCGACCTGGTGGCTGACGCTGACCATGTCATCGAAGCCAGCATCACCATCCATGACGGTGCAGGCAATCCCGGTACGGCCAGCGCCACGGAAAGTTACGCGGTCAACGTCACTACGCCGGTCCCGACCATCACCCTTGGCGCCATCACCGCCGACAACATCGTCACCGTCGCCGAAGCGAAAGGCAACGTTGCGATTACCGGCACGGTCGGTGGCGACGCCCACGCCGGAGATACCGTCACCCTGACTGTGAACGGCGTTGAATCCACCGGACTGGTACGTGGGGACAACACCTTCAGCATCAACGTAGCCGGTTCCGACCTGGTCGCCGACGCCGGCCACGTCGTCAACGCCAGCATCACCACCACTAACGCTGCCGGCAACCACGGTACTGGCACCGACCCCGATGGTCAGAGTTACACGATTGACGCCACGCCGCTGATACAGACGCTCACCCTGAACAACATCACCGCCGACAACATTATCAATATTACAGAAGCGGGCGGTAACGTAGCGGTCACGGGAACCGTAGCCGGTGACTTCCTTGCCGGAGACCTGGTCACGCTCTCGGTTAACGGCAACAGCTACAGCGGCAGCGCTACTGCCAGCGGCAGCTTCAGCATCAACGTACTCGGCAGTGACTTGGCAGCCGACGCCAGTCATACCATCAACGCCAGTACCACCAGCGCCACCGCCAGTCACGCCTACACGAGCGACCAGCTAGCGCCGACGGCAACGCTCAGCATTAACAGCATCACGAGCGACAACGTCATCAACCTTGCCGAAGGACTTGCCCCGGTAGCGGTCACCGGCCTGGTCAGCGGCGAATTCCAGGCCGGCGACACGGTAACGGTCACGGCCGGCAGCCACACCTACACCGGCTCAGCGAACGCCGACGGCAGCTTCAGCATCAACGTAGCCGGCGCCGACCTTACCG
>WNGR01000707.1_pt1 | contig 48408 bp, 47 predicted proteins | sample 5407581 | NCBI WGS metagenome assembly WNGR01 (sample SAMN13153383, study PRJNA577476) | soil metagenome | isolation source: 80 cm soil or saprolite under Garry oak tree replicate 2 | place: USA:California | collected 2016-06-15 | reverse complement strand
CGTGGCGCAAGCCGTCGTAGGTGTGGAAGGCTTCCGCCACAACGCGGGCGTCGCGCACGAGCAGGGCGCCGACCATGGGATTGGGGCTCGCCAAGCCTTGCCCCTGGGCGGCGAGCTCCAAAGCTCGCGCCATATATTCTTGGTCATGGGCTTGGTCCCGGGTGCGGTCGCGCGTGTTCGCGCTCGCAATGCTGCCGGCGGGAGCTTTCATCTCGGGCGCTTGGCGCGGCATCGCTGATTAATCGAAGAGAGAATTCACAAACGTTTGCGCATCGAACGGCGCGAGGTCGTCGGCCGTCTCGCCGGTTCCCACGAAGCTGACCGGCAGGCCCAATTCGCGCACGATGGGAATGACGATGCCGCCGCGGGCGGTGCCGTCGAGTTTGGTGAGCACGATGCCGGTGACGCCGGCGGTGGCGGTGAACTCGCGCGCCTGCGCGAGGCCGTTCTGGCCCGTGGTGGCGTCGAGCACGAGCAGCACGTCGTGAGGCGCGCCGGGAACAAGCTTGGCCGCGGTGCGCTTCATTTTTTCCAGCTCCTGCATCAAGTTGGATTTGGTATGCAGACGCCCGGCGGTGTCCACGATGACGTAGTCCACGCCCCGCGCGCGAGCCGCCGTGAGTCCGTCGTAGACCACGGCCGCGGGATCGGCGCCAGCCTTCTGCTTGATCAGCTCCGAACCGGTGCGGCTGGCCCACACGGCGAGCTGTTCGACGGCGGCGGCGCGAAAGGTGTCTCCGGCGCAAAGCATCACCGTGGATCCGCCTTCGTGCAAACGATGCGCCAGTTTGCCGATGGTCGTGGTTTTGCCCGTGCCGTTTACGCCGACCACGAAAATTACGCGCGGGCGCACGTCCGCGGCAGCGCCATTCGACTTCGCGCTCGCGGGAACGGCGCTCAGGATTCCCAGCAATTGCTTTTTCAGCGCGTCGCGCAATTGGCCCGCGTCATGCAGGGGCTCCTGCTCGGCCGCTTGGCGAACGGCGTCCAGCATCTCCTTGGTTGTGCGCACGCCCAAGTCGGCGGCCAACAGCGCGTTTTCCAGGCGGCGAAGCTGCTCCGGATCGAGCCGCCGGTCCCCCGCGAAAATTCCTTCCACGCGCGCGGCAATTTCCGAGCGCGTCTTGCCCACCGATTTCTTCAGGCGCTCGAGCAGCGACGGCGGCGGATCGTTATTTCCGAAAAGCGTGATCATGGGCGGAACGATAGCCTGAATGCGATTCTAACAGAAGCTCAGGAGCGCCGCTCCGTAGAGCCGGGCTCCAGCCCGGCATGTTCGTTCACAGCGCGAACTTAGTTGTGTGCCCGCGTCAGGGTGCGGGCATGGGAACGCGGCTCGTTCAGGGAGCATTCCTCGGAATGCGACTGGTAAAGAAGAGCGCCAGCAGCCCGGCGATGAGCACGGCCAGCTCCAGGTTCACGGAAATGCGATGCAGACGGTCGAAGGAGATGCGCAGCTGGTTTGGCGCGAGCGTCGCGGACACGGAACCCATTTGCGCACGCAGCGCGTCCATCGTTCCGCTCACCCAGAACTGCGAGATGAACGTCAGCGCCACCATGACCAGCACCAGCAGCGGCGCCGGACGCAGCAGCGTCGCCGCCGAACGCGCCCAGATCGCAGTCACCAGAAGATAAATCACGCCGGCCACGAGCCCCATGAGGTGCAGGCGGCCCAGCGTCAAGCCCACCAGCGCTCCGGCCTGGTCCGCGGTGAGCACGGAGAATGCCGCGGGCGCCACAATCGCGCCGAAGTAGAGCGCGGCGCCAATCCAGGTGCCCAGAGTAAAGAATTGCAGAAATCGCACCATAGTCGTCATCGCCGCCCCCGCTTTCGCTCCTCTTGATTCACGGGCAAGTTTTGCTCTGCGGACACTCGCGCCATTATATCCGGCGGCGCTACAGTTGTATTCGCCGACTTTCGCGCGAGGCCACCGCGCATCATTTGATGCATTGCGCCTGACGATCCCGCCGCACCCGGCTCGGGCGCGGCCTTGGGTTTTGCGAGGCAAAGATTAAGCACAGAGGGGCGAGGATTGCTTCCATGCGGCGCGCAAACGATGGCAGAATGGGGAATCCGGACGACGCGGGGAGTCCGATTGGTGGGCGATCAAGGACTTGAACCTTGGACCTCTCCCGTGTGAGGGGAGCGCTCTAACCACTGAGCTAATCGCCCGCGTTCCTCGTTTGTAGCAGATGCTTCAGGAAGCGTCAATGAAAGCGCCGAACATCGCCATAATCACCGCGGCCACTTCTTCGCTGATTGCGCAATTGCAAGGCGCCGTGGCGTGCGTGATTCGCGGCAAGGACGAAGCCATCGAGCTGGCGCTGGTGGCCTTGCTGGCGCGAGGCCACCTGCTGATCGAAGACGTGCCCGGCGTGGGCAAGACGACGCTGGCGCAGGCGCTGGCGCATTCCTTCCACTGCTCGTTCCAGCGCATCCAGTTCACCTCGGACATGCTGCCGAGCGACGTCGTGGGCATCAGCATCTTCAATCAGGCCGAACAGCAGTTTGAATTCAAGCGTGGCCCGATTTTTGCCAATATCGTTCTGGCCGACGAGATCAACCGCACCACACCGAAGACGCAGTCCGCCCTGCTCGAAGCCATGAACGAAGCGCAAGTGACCGTGGACGCGCACACGCACGCGCTGCCGCAGCCCTTCATGGTGCTGGCCACGCAAAATCCCATCGAGCATCACGGCACCTATCCGCTGCCCGAATCGCAAATGGACCGCTTCCTGATCCGCATCCGCATGGGTTATCCCTCGCGCGAAACGGAGAAAGAAATTTTGCGCAGCCATGTCGACGCGCAGAGCGGCGCGAGCGTGCGGCCGGTGATGGAAGCGGGCGACGTCCTGGCCATGCAGCAGGCCGCCCAAGGCGTGCGCGTGGACGATAGCCTGCTCGACTATGCGCTCGACATCATCGAAAAGACGCGGCAAAACGAACGGCTGATACTCGGCGTGAGTCCGCGCGGGTCGCTGATGCTGCAACGCGCGGCCCAGGCCCGCGCGTTCATCGAGGGGCGCGACTTCTGCCTGCCCGACGACTTCAAGCAATTGGTGCTGCCCGTCTTCGCGCACCGCGTGGTGGTGAACGCGCGCTACGCCACCACGCAGAAGAAAACCGCGCAGGCGGAAACCATCCTCGCCGAGATCATCGATTCCACACCGGTTCCGCTGTAGGTAACAGGATGCGATCGCCATTAGCGCCGGGCTTCAGCCCGGCACATCTCGACCGGGCATCTTGCCGCACGAGTTTTTTAACGCGCCGGTCTCCCCTTACCGGGGACACCGGCGCTACTGCAACCTGAAGGGCGGCGCTACATCGTCGAAGCAACCACACCCGCATGAATAGCGCTGCTGCCATTTCCCGCAGCCTGCGCGCGTTTGCCAGACGCGCCCACCTCGTCTCGCTCGCCTCGAAGCCGGACCGCAAAGTCGACTGGGCCGGCTGGCGCTCCTTCGCCATCTCCGTCCTCGCACTGGGCGCGGCGCTGCTGCTGGCGCTTTACTCCAGCGTGGCCGCGGAAGACGGCAGGACCTGGGCTGCGGCTTTCTCCGCGTTGAGCGCGCTGGCGGTTTCCGGCTGGGTGGCCTTCACGGTGGTTCCGGCACTGGCCCGCCGCACGCCGCTGCGATGGCTCGCCTACCGCATGGATTACCGCGTGACGCGCGAGGGCATCGTCTATCTGGCGGGAATTTTTGTCATCGCGCTGGCCGCGCTGAACACCGGAAATAACCTGCTCTTCATGACCCTTTCCTGTTTGCTCGCCGGAATCCTGATCTCCGGAATCATTTCACAGGTAGTGCTGAGCGGGGTCGAGCTGCGGCTCGATCTGCCCGAACATATTTTCGCGAACCAGCCGGTGCTGGCGCTGGCCGAACTGGAGAACCACAAAAAGATGCTGCCCTCGTTTTCACTGCGCCTGGTGGGCGCGAGGCCGTCGCGCTCGCGCCTGACGGGCGGCAGCGCCTCGCGCGCCGTACGCGCGGATAGGTCGCGCGGGCCGCGCGCCGATACGAAGTCCAAACCTGGAACGCACCGCGCCGGAGAAATCCTCACCAGGCCGGTTTACTTTCCCCACTTGCCGGCGCAGCAGAAAATGCAACAGGCCGTCGAACTCGTTTTCCCGCACCGCGGCATTTACCATCAGGATAGTATCGGACTGCAAACTAGATTCCCTTTCGGTTTCCTGGAGAAAACGCACCAGGTCGAATCGCGGATGCAGGCCATTGTTTACCCTTCAGTAGCTCCGAGCGAAGAGTTTTACGAAATCCTGCCGCTGGTGACGGGCGAACTCGAAAGTTTCATGCGCGGGCGTGGCCATGATCTCTACTCCATCCGCGAGTACCAGACTTCCGACAGCGCGCGCCACGTGGATTGGAAGGCTTCGGCCAGGACCGGCTCTCTGCAGGTTCGCGAATTCGCCCGCGAAGACGAGCGCCGCGTTCTGCTGGTGCTCGATGAGGCGATTCCAGCCGACGGCAAGCCGCGCGAATCTCGCGAGGCCATTTTCGAGCACGGCGTGGCGCTCTGCGCCAGCCTGGCGTGGCACTTTTATGAGATCAATTCCGTGCTGGCATTTCGGTGCGGCGCATTCGAGACGCCCATGGCGCCTGCCGGGGAGAATATCTACGCGATTCTGCGCCATCTGGCCTCGGCCGAGCCGGCCGATTCCGACCGCTCCGTGCTGAGCGAACTTGTAGACCTGCCGCAGACCTTCAAGATCATTCTCACGGCCGAGCCGCGCGGCTCCATTCCCACCAGCCTGTGGAGCACCTCCTACATCGCCTTCCTCGAGTAGCTGCGCGATCCGCTCGCAAATTTGCGCGGCAGAAGCCGCAAGCTACAGCTTGTACAAAAGCTCCCCGGACATGTCATTCTGAGTTCCGATTTGTGGAACGAAGATCTCTCTGTCGTATATGAAGAGAGATTCTTCGTCCGCCCAGGGCGGACTCAGAATGACAACGATGTGCGAACCGCCTCGGGTCTGGCCCGACTACGGGCCCGACTCGGCTGCGAGTTGGGGTGGTGGCTGCGAGTTGTGCAGCCGGGACCTGAGGTCTCTCCGACCGTCGGCAATCGATTCTGATGCCGGGCCGGCGCTTGCGCCGCGTGCGACAATGCAACCCTGATGCCTCGCATGTCTGTGCGCTCCGGCGGCGTCGCGCCGCGAAACGCAAATCTCGCCGCTACACCGGCGCGCGCCATCCCGCCGCCGGTAAGCGAACTTATTCCGGCTGCCGAGCTACCGGCGTTTCAAACGCAGCTGCTCGGCTGGTTCGCTGAAGCCAAACGCGACCTGGACTGGCGCAGGACGCGCGATGCTTACCGCGTGTGGATCTCCGAGATCATGCTGCAGCAGACGCGCGTCGCGGCCGTGCTTCCCTATTACCAGCGATTCCTGGCGCGCTTCCCAACGCTCGACGCGCTCGCTCGGGCGCGGCTGGACGCCGTGCTCCGCTCGTGGGCGGGCCTCGGCTATTACAGCCGCGCGCGCAACCTGCATCGCGCCGCAAAAGAAATCGTGGCCCGGCACGCGGGCGAATTCCCGAGACGAATCGAGGAAGCGTTGGCGCTGCCCGGGATCGGTCATTACACCGCCGCGGCCGTGCTGAGCATCGCTTACGGCGAGCCGCACGCGGTGCTCGATGGCAACGTCGCGCGCGTGCTGGCGCGCCTTGGCGCCATTCGCGGAGATTTGCGGCGGCCGAAGCGATGGCGCGAGCTTGCCGCAGCCGCAAACGCGCTGCTTCCCGCGCAAGCCGCCTCCGCTGCGGGACCGCCCTCAAGCCCCGGAGACTGGAATCAGGCGATGATGGAGCTCGGGGCGACACTGTGCACGCCGCGCGGGCCGCAGTGCGCCGTGTGCCCGGTTTCGCGCTGGTGCCGAGCCCATGCGCTCGGAATCGCACTGCGACTGCCCGCTCCGCGACCCAAGCCCAAGCCCGTTCGCCTCGCACTCTCGGCAGCCGTTTTGCTGGACCCGCGCGGCCGCACGCTGCTGCTGCGGCAAAAAGGCCAGCACAGCAGTTTGTTTTCGAGCCTGTGGCATTTCCCCGCGATCCAATCCGCAAGACCGGCGCCCGAGAAACTCTCGCGCTATCTGCAATCGGCCTTTGGCATCACTGCGGCGCTCGAACCACTCCCGCCGGCGCGGCACACGGTCACCTTCCGCAGAATCCTGCTGGCTCCGTTTCTGGTGCGCGTCGCCAAATTGCCGGCGGTCACGTCGCCGACGCACGGCTTCCCGCCGCCCACTTTGCACGCGCCAGCATCGCGGGCGCGCGCTTTGCAAGCCCCGAGGGCGCCGCGAAGCGGCGACGTGCGCACGCCACCCCTCGCCAAGATCGAGCGCCTGCCCATCTCCAGCGCCACAAAAAAAATCGCCGCCGCGGCGTTGGCTGCGCTCAATGCGCTCCCAAGAAGGCGTCAAAGAGCGAGTTTGTCATTCTGAATTCCGCTTTGCGGAACGAAGAATCTCTCTGTCGCCGTTGCCGGAGAGATTCTTCGTGTGTACGTCGTAAACCCGCTCAGAATGACAACATGGCTCGATCGCGCCCTCGGGTGGCGCGCTTGCTGATTGGCAGGTTCGCAAAGGCCGCAAAACAGCATGTCGCCCTGAAGGGCGGCGCTACATCTGCCGGAATGCTGAAATCGGCCGCGGATTGCCGCGATTACTGATTGGCGCGACGCGAACGGCGCCGCCGAGCCGCGGTGCTAAACTGGACGCACGCATGTCCGCGTCCGCAAAAATCGAGGGCCACGCCAATTTCCCGGAGCCTTCCTCCGCGCTCAGCCGCTATTTTGAAATATCGCTGTTTCTCATGCTTCTGGTGAGCGTGCTTGCGCTGGTATCCACCGGAAAGCTCGACCTGGTTACGATCGTGCTCGCGCCCGCGGCCGTGCTGGTCAAGGGCTATCGCTGGTGGCACGGCCGCGGACGCGAGCTCAGTCCCGGCACGGCCACTTTCCTCGTGGTCATCTACTTTATCTACTTCCAGGTGGATTTGTGGTGGATTTCGCCGCTGCTCTCCAACGACGCGCAAAACCCAACGCTCTTCTCCAAATTATTGGCGGCGATTCATTTGCTGCTGTTCGCCATGATCGTCCGCCTTTTCAGCGCAAAGAGCAGGCGCGACTACCTCTTTCTCGCTTTGCTGGCGTTTAGCGCCATGCTGGCCTCGGCCATCCTCACCGTGGACACGACGTTTTTATTCTTCTTCCTGGTGTTTCTGGCGCTGGCCATCTCCACGTTCATTGGACTCGAAATGCGTCGCAGCGCCGAAGGCGCGGTGTATCCGCACATCGCGCCGGGATCAACGCCGGCGCGCAAGCTGCAAACGGCGCTGGGCATAACTTCGGGCGGGGTGGCCGTGGCGGCGCTCCTGGCCGGGATGGTCATTTTTTTCGTGATCCCGCGATTCAACGCCGGCTATCTCTCCGGCTTCAACCTGCAGCCTTCGCTGATCTCCGGCTTTACCGACGACGTCGAGCTGGGCCAAATCGGCGAGATCAAGAAAAGCAGCGCCGTGATCATGCGCATCACGGTGCAAAGTAATGCGCTTTTCGCCAAAAGCATGCATTGGCGCGGCATCGCCCTCACCACGTTTGACGGCCGGCGCTGGTATACCGAAGGCCACGAGCAGCACGCGCTCACCGAGGGCTACGACGGCTGGATCGAGGTCCCGCCGACCTCAACGGCTGATCGTCGCTACGCGCTGCCGTTTGAGTACACTGTGATGCTCGAGCCGGTCGCTTCGGACGCCGTTTTCGTGGCGCCGGAACCGGCCCGCCTTCGCGGCCGATTCTTTGGCGTGGCGCTGGGCGGCCCGCGCACACTTCGCCGCGCCTATCTCACCCTCGACAAGACCGGCTCGCTGGCCAATCCTTTTCACAATTTCGCCGATCTGCGTTACGACGCGGTCTCGGAGCTGCCCGCGATTCCGCCCGATGTTCTCCGCAACTCCTCGCGGGCCTATCCGGAAACGCTTCGCGCGCTGTACCTGCAATTGCCCAAGCTCGATCCGCGCATCCCCGCTATGGCGGAGATGATCACGTCCCGCGCCAGCAATCCTTACGACAAGGCGCGCGCCATCGAAAGTTACCTCCGCAATAATTACGGCTATACGCTGGACCTTTCCGGCAAGCCTCCGGTCGATCCCCTGGCCTACTTCCTCTTCGAGAAGCGCGCCGGGCATTGCGAATATTTCGCCGCGGCCATGACCGTGATGATGCGCGCCGTCGGCGTGCCCGCCCGCTACGTGAATGGCTTTCTTCCCGGCGAATACAACAGCGTCGGCGGCGACTACATCATTCGCGCGAGCGACGCGCACAGTTGGGTGGAGGTCTTCTTTCCGGGCCACGGCTGGATCACCTTCGACCCCACGCCGCCGAGCGACGATCACCCCGGAGGGTTCCTGGCGCAACTCGGCCTCTACTGGGACTGGTTCCAATTGCAATGGAACGACTGGGTGGTGAACTACGACTTCATCCATCAACTTACGCTGGCCCAGGGCGTCCAGCGCGCGTCTCGGCGTTGGACCGTGAACATCCGCGAGACATTTGAGCGCGCCCGTTCGGCCGGCGCCATGCGCCTGCGCAATTGGGGCGAAGCGGCGAACTCGATACCGCCATGGAAGCTGATCGTGCTGGCGCTGGCCGCGATCGCTTTGCTGCTCGCCGGCAACGGCCGCGTGCGCCAGCGCCTGGTGTTTGCCTGCCGGCTTAAATTGGGGCTGGAGGCGCCGCCGGCGCAAGCTGCTTCACTTTTCTATCAGCGCATGCTGCGCCTGCTCGAAAGGGCCGGATGGCGCAAATCGCCTTCGCAGACTCCGGTGGAGTTCGCCGCCTCGCTGGGCGCCAGCGAAATCGCCGCGCCTGTCGCTCGCCTCACCGACCTTTGCATGGGCGCAAGATTTGGCGGCCATAGCGTCGAGGCTTCCCGTTTTACGGGCTTGCTCGAGGAGGTAAAACTAACTCTTCGGGCGCGTACCCGGCCCGGCCCGCGCATATAACAAGATGCGCCGCAAGCGCGAAGATATCGCTTAGCGCCCGCTTCTGCCCTCCGCCTCTCTTTTTGGATTTCTTAGGCATTCGAGTTAACTGCCAATACCATCGCTTGGCACCCACACGATGCGGGCACATAGTCGCCGGATATTCACGGCCACGCGCCTCTGGCCCATAGCGCCGCGCTTCAGCTCGGCACATCGTCAGCTTTCTGATGGCACGCGGGCACGGGCGGTCGGGCGCGCCCCCAATCGCGTGTGTTAGAATTGGTTTCTTTGCTCCAAGAGAAATCGATGCCAAAGGTAGGATTCATCAGCCTGGGCTGCCCGAAAAACCTCGTGGATAGCGAGGTCATGATGGGCATTCTCGCGCGCAGCGGCTACGAGCTCACCTCGCGCGCCGATGACGCCGACGTGCTCGTCGTGAACACCTGCAGCTTCATCGAGGCGGCGCAGCAGGAATCCGTGGACACCATCCTGGAGATGGCCGAGCACAAGAAATTCGGCCGCGCGCGCAAGCTGGTGGTCGCCGGATGCCTGGTCGAGCGTTACCGCGAGCAGATCCGGCAGCAGATTCCCGAAGTGGACGCGGTAATCGGCACGGGCGAGGTGGAGCGCATCCTCACCGCGATCGAAGGCGAATTGCGCGCCGCTCCGCCGGGCGCGCCTGCCTTTCTCTACCACGACGCCACGCCGCGCGTGCTTTCCACGCCGCGTCACGCCGCCTACATCAAGATCGCCGAAGGCTGCGATCATCCCTGCGCGTTTTGCATCATCCCGCAGTTGCGCGGGAATTTCCGCAGCCGCCGCTTTGAATCGGTGGTGCGCGAGGCGGAGAACCTCGCCGCGGCCGGGGCGCGCGAAATTACGCTGATCGGGCAAGACACCACTTCCTATGGCGAAGACCTCGGCCTGCGCGACGGCCTCGCCGAACTGCTCGCGCGCCTGGCACAAATCGAAGGGCTGGCCTGGGTTCGTTTCCTTTATGCTTATCCGAATCGCGTCACGCAGTGCCTCCTCGATACGTTGGCCGCGCATCCGCGGCTGGTGAAATATCTCGACATGCCTCTGCAGCACGCCTCGCGCGGCGTTCTGGCGCAAATGAAGCGCGGCTCGAGTGGCGCGGCATTTCTCCTCCTGCTGGAACGCATTCGCGGCACGATTCCCGGCGTGATGCTGCGCACTTCCTTCATCGTGGGCTTCCCGGGTGAGACCGAAGCGGATTTCCGCGAACTCTGCGACTTCGTGCGCGCGGCGGAATTTGACTGGATGGGCGTCTTCGGCTATTCGGATGTGGAGAATGCTGCGAGCCATGCGCTGGCCGCGAAAGTGGACGCCGAAACGATCGCGCATCGCCGCGACCGTTTGATGAAGCTGCAGCGGAAAATTTCCGCGCGGCGCCTGCGCCGCTTTGTCGGCCAGACGGTGCCGGCTTTGATCGAAGGCCCCTCTCGCGATCAGGAATTCGTCTGGGAAGCGCGCCTCGAGGGCATGGCCCCTGAAATCGACGGCAAACTCTACCTCACCGATATCCAGCCGCAGCCCGATGGGGCTCCTGCGCGTCCGGGAGATATGGCTATGGTCGAAATCTCGAAATCACTCGATTACGATCTAGTGGGCCGCGTGATCGAACTTCGAGAAAGTTTGCCTCATTCCGCCGCCCCGCTGCCCATGCATCCGGCGCGCCAAATTTCCACCGCTACGCCGCTGCGCATCCTGGCGTAGCGATCTTCCTTCAGCCTAATATCGAATGGAGGCGAATCTAATCGACAGCGGTTACGACGACGCATGAAGCATCACTGCCCAATTTGCCGCAAACCGGTGGATTCCGCGATCCATCCCGATTTCCCTTTTTGCAGCGAGCGCTGCCGGCTACTGGACCTGGGGAACTGGGCTTCGGAAAAGTACGTCGTCTCCGAACCGCTCTTCGACGAGGAAGGAGAAAAGGAAACTGAATCCGACAAGCGAAAAAGTGACGACGAAGCCTGAGGCCGCGCGCCCGTTATTTGCGCTTGCCCTCGCCACATGCCTCGGCGTCGGTTATCTGCCCGTTGCTCCGGGAACGTGGGGCTCTGCGGCCGCCGTCGTTCTCGTCTCCGGCACAGCCGCGGTGACCCGCTCGGAATCCGGTCCGGTCATCTTGGTTTCGGAGTTCACTTTGCTTCTGGCTCTCGCGGCGATCGGCCTGTGGGCCAGCGAGCGTGTCGTGGCCCGCCGCGCCTTGCAATCCCGATCCAGGGTACGTTGTAATTGACGAGCTTTCGGGCCAGACCATCTCATTAGTAGCAGGATTGGCTTTGAGCGCCTGGACGGCGGCGCCTTCGCAGGAAGCAATTACCGCGAAGGTCACCGCCGCTCTCGCTGCGGGCCTGCTGAACTGGAAATATTTGGTCGCGGGATTTATACTTTTCCGCGTTTTCGATATCTGGAAACCGTTTCCGGCGCGCCGCGCGGAACTTTTGCCCGGCGGCCTGGGCATCATGGCCGATGACTGGGTCGCAGGCGCTTATGCTGCACTCGGACTCTGGCTCCTCCGAGTTTTGAGATTGTAAACCGCTAGCATATCCTTGGTAATTGCCAGCAGGACAGACGGGATTGGTAAGCGATTCCACACCTCGCGTCGAGAGCATTACGCCCTCCGCCGCAATTCCTGGCGGCGAAATCGCCATCCGCGGCGAAGGCTTCGCCGCCAGCAATAACACCCGCCCTCGGGTGATGTTTGGTGATACCGAGGCCGGCTTGCTGATCGCTGCGAAAAACTATCTCGTCGCCCGCGTTCCGGAGGGAGCTGCCGTGGCCAGCGTGCGCGTGGCCACTTCGCACGGAACCAGTCTGGCAGTCGAGATGCAGCTGGGCGTGCAAATCGCCGAAAATCTGAATCCGGTCGCGAACCCGGCAGTAGATGGCGAGGGCAATATTTACGTTACCTATAGCGGGCAGCGCGGCCAGAAGGTCCCGGTTTCGCTTTACAAAATCACGGCCAATTACCAGGTGAAGCCGTTCGCCACAGAGCTCGTCAATCCCACCGGACTCGCCTTGGACCACGCCGGCGTACTCTACGTCTCCTGTCGCAACGATGGCACGATTCATCGCGTCACGCCGGACGGCCGCTCTCAGCTCTGGGTGGAAGGCATGGGCATTGCCACGGGAATCGCTTTCGACGCCGAAAAAAACCTCTTTGTAGGCGATCGCAGCGGCACGATTTTCAAAATCAGTCCGGACCGCCAGATTTTTGTTTTCGCCACGCTCGAGCCATCCATCGCGGCATATCATCTCGCTTTCAGCCCGGCGGGCGAACTCTACGTCGCCGGACCGACGACTTCGAGCTACGACCGAATTGTGCGCATCAATCGCCAGGGCGAGGTGAACCTTTTCTACCGTGGCTTGGGCAGGCCCCAGGGTTTGGCGTTTGATCGCGAAGGAAATCTTTACGTCGCGGCCTCCCTCAACGGGCGCCGCGGAATCGCCCGAATCACGCCGGACGGCGAGGCGGAAGTCGTGCTCAGCGGCATGGGGCTGGTCGGACTGGCCCTTTTGCCTACGCGGCGGGCCGTGCTGGGCACCAATAGCGCGCTTTTCAGTGTGGACTGGAATATCGAAGGCCTGGCCCTCCCGGTATGATCCGCCCACTATGACTCTAAAAGATGCAAGCTGAGATAATCGCCGTCGGTTCGGAATTGCTCACGCCAGACCGGATCGACACCAACTCACTTTTTCTCACGCAGCGGCTCAATCACCTGGGCATCGCCGTGGCCCGCAAAACCGTCGTCGGCGACCAGCACGAACATGTTCGCGACGCCTTCCGCTGCGCGCTCGACCGCTGTGATCTGGTGGTCTCCTCGGGCGGTCTGGGGCCTACGCTGGACGACCTGACACGCGAAGCCGTCGCGGAATTGCTGAGCCGCAAGCTCGTGCTGAATAGTTCCGTGCTGCAGAATATCGAGGCGCGTTTTCGACGTCTGGGGCGCACCATGCCTGAGGTGAATAAGCGGCAGGCGATGGTGCCGGAAGGCGCCGACCTGCTGGAAAATCCGCGCGGCACCGCGCCGGGGCTCTGGCTCGAATCGGCGGGACGAATTGTCGTGCTTTTGCCCGGCCCGCCGCATGAGCTGAAGGCCATGTTCACCGAAAAAGTGGAGCCGCGGCTGGAGCGGCTGGCCGGTGCAACGCGTCTTTTTTATCGCGAGATGCGCACCGCGGGCCTTACCGAATCGGAGGTCGAGCAGCGCACCGCTCCGATCTACGCGCAGTACGCGGACGTGCAAACCACCATCCTCACCGCTCCCGGGGAGATCCAGATCCATCTGCGCGCCTGGTCGTCCGATCATGCTGCCGCCGAGCGCGTGCTCGACGAAATGGTCGAGCGCATCACCTTTGCGCTGGGAGAAAACGTCTTCACTTCCAACGGCCAGACGCTCGAAGAGATCGTCGCGCGCGAATTGGCTCTCAATCAGGCCACCGTAGCCACCGCCGAAAGCTGCACCGGCGGCTTATTGGCAGAAAGGCTCACACGCGTTCCGGGAAGCTCTTCCTATTTTCTGGGCGGCGTCGTTTGCTACAGCAATGATCTGAAGACCGCCTGGACGGATGTGCCCGCCGAGCTAATTGAATCCAAGGGCGCCGTCAGCCCCGAGGTGGCCCAGGCCCTCGCGCAGGGAATCCGCCGCCGCATCGGCGCGACGCTCGGCATCGGCATCACCGGGATCGCCGGACCCTCCGGCGGTTCCCCGGAGAAGCCTGTAGGTTTGGTTTACATCGCTCTTGCCGACGCCAATGGCAGCCGTGACCGCGCTCTGCGCTTTCCCGGCGATCGCGAGCGCATCCGCTGGCATGCCTCTCAGGCTGCGCTCGATATGTTGCGCCGCTATTTCATTTATGCCCGCCACGGCAAGCCCTCCTGGCCCACCGTGGTTCAGAGCTAAGGTGCATAGGTAGCGTGCGCGTATTTGTGGCGCTGGATGTGCCCGAAGCGGTGCGTGCCGCGCTTGCCGAGCTGAGCGCCCGGCTGCAGAAGATTTGCCCGAGTGCGCGATGGGTGCGTCTGGAAGGCGTGCACATCACCCTGAAATTTATCGGCGAGGCTCCGCCCGAGAATCTCGAACGGATTCAGCAGGCGCTCGGCGAGCTTCCTGGCTTCGCCCCCATCCAGTTGCGCTTCGCCGGCCTGGGATTTTTTCCCAGCGCTCGCCGCCCCCGCGTCTTTTGGGCCGGCGTGGAAGCCGGCCCGCAACTCGGAGCGCTCGCCGCCGCAATCGAAATGAAGCTCGAGCCCCTTGGCCTTGCCCCGGAGAAGCGCGCCTTCCATCCTCATCTCACGCTGGCTCGCTTTGAATCTCCGCAAGGCACCCCAGCCCTCACCGCCGCAGTGGAAGCTCTCGGAACGCCCGAATTCGGAAGCGAAACGTTCCAGGAATTTCACCTGTACCAAAGCGTGTTGAAACGTTCCGGGGCCGAGTACACTCGTCTGGCTACCTATCCGTTTTCTCGAGAGCAGGCACCTTGAATACTTGTTTCGGCTTGCTGCCAGGCGCACTCGCGACTTTCGCCGGGCAAATCGATCCCCGCCAGAGCACCGCGGGTTTGTGGTGGTTACCTCTTGCCGCTTATCTGCTCGGGTCCATCCCTTTTGGATTTCTCATCGTGAAGCTCATCGGAGCCGGCGACATCCGCTTCCGCGGCAGCGGCAATATCGGCGCGACCAATGTGGCCCGCGAGGCAGGCGCGCTCCCCGGCCTGGCTACTCTCCTGCTCGATGGCGGCAAAGGCTATTTCTCCGTCTGGCTCACCGCCCGTCTGACCGACGGAAATCCGCGCTGGATGATTCTGGCGGCCTTGCTGACCCTCGTGGGGCATACCTTTCCGGTTTGGCTGCGCTTTCAGGGCGGACGCGGCGTAGCCACTGGCGCAGGCGTTTTCTTGCCCATCTGCTGGCAAGCGGTCCTTGGCGCGCTGATCGTGTGGCTCGTGGTCCTGCTGTTCTGGCGCTACGTTTCGCTGGCTTCCATCTCGGCGGCGGCCTTTCTCCCGTTGTTCGTTTACCTGCTCTACGCTCCCCGCCATGCGCCGCCTGAATCCATCTCCGCGGGAGCTTCGTTCGCCATGCTCCTGATCATCGCCCGCCATCGCTCCAATATCATCCGGCTGCTCCGCGGCACCGAGCCCCAACTTAATTTCCGAAGCGGCCCGCGCACTCCGAAGCCGTGAAAAAAATTGCCATCATCGGTGCGGGCAGCTGCGGAACCGCCCTGGCGATCGCGCTGGGGCGCAGCCGCGAACTCCACCGGCTCTCGCTTTGGGTGCACGGCGCCGACGTGCTCGCTTCGCTCCGCAATTGCCGGGAAAATTCCATCTATCTGCCCGGCATGCATATCCCTGAGGAAATCGAAGTTACCGGTGATCTTGGCGAGGCACTCGCAGGCGCGGAGATCGTGCTCGGCGTGATGCCTTCAGCGCACGCCCGCGCTATCTATACCGCCACCTTGCCACATCTTGATGCCAGGACCACGACAGATACCATATTCGTCAGCGCAACCAAGGGCCTGGAGCACGATTCTCTCGCGCGCATGAGCGAAGTCATAGCCGAAGTCATCGGTCGAGAGTTCACGCCCCGCGTGGCCGCCCTCTCGGGGCCGAGCTTCGCGCTCGAAGTAGCCCGCGGCGATCCCACGGCCGTGGTCATCGCCTCCGGAGACCTGCAGGTCGCTGCGGAAATCCAGCGCGAATTCTCCGGCTCTACCCTGCGGCTTTACACCAATGACGATATCGTTGGCGTGGAACTCGGGGGCGCGGTGAAAAACGTGATCGCCCTGGCAGCGGGAGTTTGTGCCGGCCTCGGCTTGGGCGCAAATACGATCGCGGCGGTGATCACCCGTGGCCTTTCCGAAATGACTCGCCTTGCCGTCGCCCTGGGCGGCAGGCGTGATACGCTCGCAGGCTTGGCCGGCCTAGGTGATCTCGTGCTCACGGCGACTGGAGGGCTAAGCCGGAATCGCTCGGTGGGCGTGGAACTGGGCAAGGGGCGCAAACCGGCAGAAATTCTGTCGCACATGCGCATGGTTGCGGAAGGCGTGGGCACCACCTCCGCGACGATGGCGCTTGCTCGCAGACACAACGTGGACATGCCCATCACTGAGCAGATGTACTCCGTACTGCATGAGGGCCGCGCGCCAAGCGCGGCCATTCGCGAGCTCATGGAGCGGCGGCTCACAAAAGAATAGATTGCCTCAAAGGAGAATGGGAATGGAACCTCAGGAATTGGCCGAAAATACGGAAAAGGCTAAAGAATCGGGCGAACGCGCCATTGGGCTCACCATGGCCATTCTCGCAATTCTGCTCGCCGCCTCCACTCTGTTGAGCCACCGCGCGCATACCGAAGAGGTTCTGCTCGAAACGCGCGCCACCGATCAGTGGAATTATTTTCAGGCCAAGAACATTCGCTCGCACGTCTATGACGCAGACGCCGAAATTGCCGGCCTCTTTGCCGAAAAGGGCGCCCAGGCCGCGGCCGATTTCCGCGCCCGCTCCGAACAGCAGAAAAAAGATTCCGAAGGGATTCAGGCTGAGGCCGAGAAGCTCGGCAGGGAAGTGGACGTGGCCGGCCGCAAGGCCCGTTTTTATGATGGCAGCGAGCTATTCCTGGAAGTCGCCATCGTTCTCAGCTCGATTTCGCTGCTGGCTAAGAGCCGCCTTTATTGGCAAGCGTCGTTTCTGTTCAGCCTGACTGGAGTCGCCACCGGCCTGTGGGGCCTTCTGGCTGCACATTGATCGGCAATCTAGTTCCAGCGTCTTCAGCAAGATCCGCCCATTTCTTTAGCGCATTACATCAGATAGCAAGCACTGGGCCGCAGCCTCGATTTCAGTTGATGGGAGCCAGCCATGAAGGGATTCAGAGAATTCTTGCTCCGGGGCAACGCGATTGATCTCGCCGTCGGCGTGGTGATCGGAGGCGTTCGGCGACGTCGTTAACTCCATGGTGAAGGGCTTGCTCACTCCATTCATCGCGGCCGTGGTCAAGCAACCCGACTTCTCGTCGATCAGCTTCACGATCCATGGCAGCAAGTTTCTTTTCGGCGATTTCGTCAATTCTGTTATTTCCTTCGTGATCATCGCTTCCGCAGTCTACTTTGCCGTCGTGCTGCCTATGAACGCGCTCATGGCTAAGATTCAGCATAAGGACAAGCCAACGTAACCCAGCACCAAGAAATGCCCCGAATGCCTGAGCGAAATTCCCATCGAGGCCCGCCGCTGCGCCCACTGTACCCAGCCAGTCAGCTAGTTGTACGTATGCTTACATAGCGTTTTCCGCAACTTGTGGGTCTTAGCTAATCGGCAACCGACGCTCGGTCTTTTCTCCCCTGCCTCCAGGCACAAAGTAAAATGAATACCGCCTGGCTATGCCGCTTCAGCAGCGCAAATCCGCTCGTAATTACCGTCCCCGCCTCTTGTTATTGGTTCTGGGTGCGATGCTGCTCGTCAGCGCCCTGCCCTTGGGGCTGTATCACTTTCAGGTTCTGCGGCTCAGCCAGGAAAAGCTCACCGATACCGAGAGCGTCCAGCAAACCGAGCTTACGCGTTCGGTGGGCGAAGAGATTCAGCTTTTCGACGTCAATCTTTATCAGCAGCTCATCAGCGAACGCCAAATTCTGGCCCTTACGGGGCTCCTCGATCGGGTGAACGACCCGGTGCGAGGGCCGCAGGTGACGCGCCTGCTTGAGAACTTTGTCGCCAGTAACCCCAATATCCTGTATCTCACGGCCGTCGGTACGGATGCCAAAGGCGCGGGTGCCGGAAACTTCCGGGCCGACCAGGACCCCTTCGTCAGCAAGGCACTCCAGCGGGCATTTTCCGCGTGCCTGCAGTCTGTGGTATTCCGCAGCGAACCATTGGCGCTGGGACCTGAAAACCGGCCCGCATTTGTGATGGCTATCCCTTTGGAAGTCGCCGAGCAGTTCAGCGGCATGCTGGCCGCGGTCGTCTCGCTGGATAGCGTCCTGCGGCGCTTGGAGGAAACCAGCGTACGCGGCCGAACCGTATTCGTGGTGGACCACAGCGGGCGCGTCATCGCGCATCCAGATACGCGGCGAGTCGTTCCGGGCACGGATTTGCGCAGTTCTTACATCGTCGCGCAAGCCTCCGGGCTGCCCAAGGATTTGCGCACGACGGCAACCGTGCAGCGGTTCCTCGACATTGAGGAAGGACGCAAGGCGGAACTGATCGGCACCTACAGCACGATTCCTGATTTGGCTTGGACGGTGATCGCCCAGCGCAGCTTGGAGGAGGCTCGCGACGACGCCGGTGTAAAAGAACTTAACGCCCAGGCGCTCACTTTCGTGCTGGTGGTCATCGCCGCCGCGGTCGTCCTCGGGTATCTCTTTGCCGTTGGCATCAGCACGCCAATCCGTGCGCTAGCCGCCTCCACCCGCGCCATCAGCCGCGGAGAGTTTCACGAACGCGCTCCTGTGCGCGGCGCCGCGGAAATCAGCGAACTGGCGCAAACCTTCAACAACATGGCCAGCGATATCGAAAGTTATATTGCCCGTCTGAAGCAGGCGGCCGAGGAAAACCGGGAGCTCTTCCTGGGCTCCATTCGTATGCTCGCCGCGGCCATCGACGAAAAGGATCCTTACACGCGCGGCCATTCCGATCGCGTGGCCAAATACGCGGTCATGATCGGCCAGCAACTCGGCCTCTCCCCCGAGGAATTGGATCGCCTGCGCATCTCCGCATTGCTGCACGACGTCGGAAAAATCGGCGTGGATGATCGCGTGCTGAAGAAGCCCGGCGCGTTGACTGCCGAAGAATACCAAATCATGAAGCAGCACCCCAGCAAAGGCGCGAACATCATGCGTCCGGTCGCCCAGCTCAAGGAGATGCTGCCGGGGATCGAGCTGCATCACGAGAGCGTCGATGGCAAGGGCTACCCCTACGGACTTAAAGGGGACGAAATACCCCTAATGGCGCGCATCATCTCCGTTTCCGACACGCTCGATGCCATCACCACCAACCGTCCTTATCAATCTGCCAGGGAAATCGATACGGCGCTCGAGGTCATCCGCAAAGCTGCGGGAAGCAAATTCGACCCCAATGTCGTGGGAGCCCTGGAAGCTGTGGTCCAATCGGGAAAACTGCACCTAGTTCCCACCCTGGTCGAGGTCTAGGGTTTTAGCCGAGGCCTCGCACGATCAGGACAGCACCTCAACAAAACCGTCGTCGCATACGGGCGTAACGGCAATCCCAACTAGAAATGTCCATAGAACGCGCTGGAGCCTTAGCCGGGCGGAGGGCCGACGCGCAAATTGGAGAGGTCGCGCAGCATCTGGCGCTCATCGGGAGCGAGGCCGTCCATGAAGGACTCGTCATTAAGCTTGGCGGCGCGTTCCGATTCGCTAAGGCCGCGCAGATCGCGAAGTTTTCCTAACACCGCCTGGCGCCGGGCTGGCGGGAGATTTTGCCATTCGGGCAACAAGGTCTGGCGAACGTAGCGGCGCTGCTCAGCAGTCATTTGCTCGAGAACGCGCTCGCGCTGCATGAGCGTTTGCCGCTGCTCGGGGGGGAGATTATTCCAGGTCTGCAGCCGCTGGCGGATCCGCGCTTGCTGTTCGGGTGGCAGGCCGCGGAAGCGCTCGTTGTTGTTGAGAAACTTCTCCTGTTCCGCAGGAGTCATCTCTTGCAGGCGTTCGACCCAGCGAGGCGGCAAATCGGCGTTTTGCCGGGGAGCAGGAGCTCCCCGGGGCGGAGCTACCCTCGAGGCCGGAGGCCGTTCGGCCCGCGGACGCGGCGCACCTTTTTGGGCGAAAAGATTCGTTGGCGGCATCCAAAGCGCCGATGCCAGCACCGCCATTCCGAATTGAGCGAATCTGCGCACGAACCCGGTTCTTTCCCTTCTCCTCACAATGTCGCTACATTCGATTCAAAGACTGGGCTGCGCGCTTTCTTGCACCGGCAATTCCGAGAGCGCGTCGAAGCTTGTCAGCACGTCGTAATTTTCGAGCACCGGCAGGTCTTCGATCATTCCGAACTCAGCCTCTGTGTTCTGTGTTGCGCTACCAGCAGGCGCATGCGTAACTGGAAGCTGGGCTGGCTGAAACGAGGATAGCCAGATCGAAGCGATGAGCAGCGCCGTCGCGGCGACAGCCATGCGCGGCGAGGGCGTGATCCAGCTCCAGAAACCTGCCCGGCGCGGCTCTTGCCCCAAGCGCGCCCTCACGCGGCTGTCGAATGCGGACGATGGCGCGAGGGGCGGCAGCTCATCGAGCGCGTCCCATACCGAGCGGAATCCCTCGGCACGCTCGCGGCACAGGGCGCAAATGGCCAGATGCGCCTCGAACTGACGGCGCTCGGCCATCGTGAGCCTGCCATCGAAATAAGCGACCAACTTCTTTTCCGTATACCCGCAGTTCATGTTCGACAACCTCATTTCCTAGGCCGGGTTGGCTGCCCTTGTACCCGGGCCGCTTCCACCAGCGGCGCCAACTCCGCTCGCAGAGTTTCATAGGCACGGAAGAGCAGCGATTTCAGAGCGCTCTCCGAGCAGCCTAAAACCCTGGCTATTTCATCGTAATCCATCTCCTGATACTTGTGCAGCAGAACCGCCGCCCGTTGCTTCTCGGGAAGCGATTCCACGGCGCGGCGGATCAACTCGGCGCGATCCCGCCGAATCAACTCCAACTCGATGCTGGGCTGCCGGTCGGCGATTTCCAGTGCCGGCTGCTCGCTCTCTCCATCGCCCAAACGATCCACTGCCGAGCGATCGATGGAAACTTCCAGTTGGTGACAGCGGCCGTCCCGCAACGCGTTGAACGCCAGGTTCGTAGCGATCCGGAACATCCACGTGGTGAATTTGGCCGTGGGCAGGTACTGCCCTCGCGCGCGATAAACCCGCAGGAAAACTTCCTGCGCGAGATCCTCCGCCGCTGCGGCATCCCGCACCATACGGTACAGGAAATTGACCACCGGAGTCCGATACTTGCGCAACAGAAGCTCGAAAGACGAGTCGTCTCCGGACTTCACGTCCAGCATCAGTTGGACGTCGGACCTGGCCATAGCCTCCACATTCTATCGAACCCTTTAGCCATCAAAAAGTTGCGGTTTAGGATACCTGCGCTCGATGCGCCATCGCCTCTTGGATCTTCTCGTATGCCCTTGAATTTATTGCTCAAACCCGGGCTCGGCGGCGTCGCTCGATCAATCTAATTTGAAGGGACACGACCCAAGATAAGGATCGAGAAATGCCCGACAAATCGACCGTAGAGAAAGCCAAAGAAGACCTGCGCGAAGGCAAATCGCCCTCAACTGCCGCAGGAGAATTCGTGCACGAAGAGATTGAGGCCACGAGGGGGTGGGCGGCGCACTTTGCGCCGGCGAGCGAGGCCAGATTCTTGGAGAGTGGGTAATGCCTCGATGGATTTGCCGGCCTTCTGCTTGGCCGGCCGGATTTCGTAAAGGTTTTGTAAGTTAAGCCAAATTCGGCACTGGTGCCAAAGAAATGCGGCAGCCGCAGAGCCGTATCGCCCGTGATAGCGCGCCGCCCATTCAGGATTTGCATGATGCGATTGGTTGGAACATGGAGTTGTCGCGCAAGTTCAGTCGCGCTGATGCGCAACTCTCCCAGCTCCTGAGCTAATTGTTCGCCAGGATGGATTGCAGCAATAGTCACGACGCTCTCCTAATGGTAATCGACGATCTCTACAGTTGAGGGTCCCGGATCTCCTTCCCTCCACTCGAAGCAGATCCGCCATTGGTCGTTGATGCGGATGCTGTATTGGCCTTCGCGATCGCCTTTCAGCTTCTCGAATCGATTCCCGGCAAGATAGAAAGATAATCGTGGTGATTTACGCATTACGTTCGACAACCGACGCGGCGCGCTTCAGCCGGAGTGGCGGAATAAAATCACGTCGCCTTCTTGTACGACGTAATCTTTTCCTTCCAAGCGCACCTGCCCCTTCTCGCGCGCCGCGGGCCAACTCCCGGCGGCGAGCAAATCCTCGCAGCGCACCACTTCGGCGCGGATGAAGTTGCGCTCGATATCGGTATGGATCGCGCCGGCTGCCCTTACCGCAGGAGTGCCGCGACGAATCGTCCAGGCACGCACTTCAGGGTCGCCGGCGGTAAAAAACGAGATCAGTCCCAGCAGATCGTAGGTGGCGCGGATGAGCCGGTGCAGACCCGGCTCCTTCAGCCCATAAGCTGCCAGGAGTTCGGCGGCTGCGGCATCATCGAGTTCGGCGAGTTCAGCTTCGATGCGCCCGCAGATGGGAACTACCGCGCTTTGTGGCCGCCCGCGCAATTTCTGCAAGCCATGCCGCTCGACTGCGGTCTGCAGCTTGTCCACTTCCTCGTCGCCGAGGTTCAGCACATAGAGCATGGGCCGCAGCGAAAGGAACATGAAGCCGGTTAGGATTTTACGCTCCTCGGCCGCGAACTCGAGCTCGCGCAGCGGATGTTCGCTCTCGATCGAAGCGCGGCAGCGCACGAGCAGCGCATGCTCGTGCTCAGTAGCGGGATCTTTCTTTTTCTTGAGGTCCTTTTCTAGGCGCTGGAGGCGGCGTTCAATTTGTTCCAGATCGGAGAGCATCAGCTCGAGATCGAGCGACTGCGCATCGCGCAAAGGATCGACGCTGCCCGCCGGGTGTGGCACGGCAGGATCGTCAAAGACGCGCAGGACGTGCGCGAGCGCGTCCACTTCGCGTAATGGCGCCAGCACCGCAGAATCGCGCGCGCGGTCGCGCACGATTCCGCCTACATCAACGTAATCCACGGTGGCATAGGTCACCTTGTGCGGCTTGAAAAGTGCGGCGAGCTGATCAATGCGCGGCTCAGGAACTCGCGCCACGCCGATATGCGTGGCGCTGCGTCCGCCCTTTTCTTCGAGATGCGCTCGCGTCAGGATGCGAAAGAGAGTGGTCCTACCGACCTGCGGTAAGCCGACGATTCCCGTTTGCATGAATCGCGCATCGTAGCACAGCCACTACCGACATCATGCCAGCATCCTGTATTCACCGGCCTTCGCCCCGCATTCGCTTTATAATTACTGATTAGACACATCGTGATCTGGCTCGCCGAGAAACGCGACGCCCACATATCTGGTGTCTACCGCAGCTGAGTACAATGTCTGGTAGTTTTGGACTGCACTCGACCCAGCCGCGCTCGTTTCCACACAATCTGCCGCTCACCCTCGTTTTCCTGTTGACAACCGCAGAAGAGCCGCTAAGATCGTGGGCCAAAGTGGTTGAAAGTGGCGATCAGTGATGTGAAGTGGTGAGAAACGAACTGAATTTCCGGTTGCGTGGCGATTTCTCCAGTGCTTCGTGGCAACTATCCGGCGAAGGTGGACGACAAGGGCAGGGTGAAGATCCCGGCTGCCTTCCTGGAAGCACTGCGGGAATACGGGAACAAGTTCTATGTGACCAGCGAAAACGGCGATTACGTGCGCGTATATCCGATCAAGATCTGGAACGAGATTGAGGAAAAGCTGGCGCGCCTTTCGTCTCATAACCGGACGAAGCAGAAGTTCCTGACGCGCACCAATTATTACGGTCAGGTCGTCGAGCTCGACGGGCAAGGGCGCATCCTGGTTCCCTCGATCTTGCGTGAATCCGCACAGATGCGCGGTGATGTAGATGTGCTCGGGAATTTGAATTACTTGCAGATTTGGAACCACACTCGGTTCCTGGACAGCTTAAAGGCGAGCCCGATCACCGATGACGATGAGAAGACTCTGGATGAATTGGGCATTTAGCCGCGCGGCCGAGACCGCGCCCTAAGTTTGGCTGCAAGTCATACGCCGGTGCTGGCCGAAGAGGCCCTGCGCTGGCTGCGAGTGGAGCCCGGCGGCACATATGTAGACGCGACGGTGGGCCTGGGCGGGCACGCCGTGGAGATCGCGGCGCGGCTGACATCGGGACGGTTGATCGGTCTGGATCGCGATGCGGAGGCCTTGGAAATTGCTCGCGGGCGCCTGAAGGCATACGAAGGAAGGGTCGTGTTGGTGCAAACGGATTTCTCGAAGATCGATGAGGTGGTCCGGGAGATGCACCTGCCGCCACTGCAAGGAATTCTAGCGGATCTGGGTGTTTCCAGCGTGCAACTGGATACCGCCGAACGCGGCTTTTCTTTTCGGCTTGCGGGACCTCTCGACATGAGAATGGATTCGAGAATGGCGCTGACTGCGGCGGATATCGTGAACGAAACCGCTGAGGCAGAACTCGCCGATCTGCTCTATCGCTTTGGCGAAGAGCGGGACTCCAGAAGAATCGCCAGGGCCATCGTGCGTGCGCGGCCCATTCGCAGCACCGAACACCTGGCAACGGTTGTGGCAGGGGCTCGTACTTCAAGGGGAAGGCAGAAACTGCATCCCGCGACAAAAACGTTTCTGGCGCTGCGGATTGCGGTGAATCGAGAATTGGAGGAACTCGGGCAGTTTCTCGACCGCGCCCCTGCCACATTAGCTCCCGGAGGACGGTGCGTGGTGTTGAGCTATCACTCGCTGGAGGACCGCATGGTCAAGCAGGAATTTCGCCGTCTGTCCGGCCAAGGCGTGATGACCGTCCTGACTCGCAAAGTGATCCGACCGACGGAAAGAGAAATTGCGGCAAACCCGCGCGCGCGCAGCGCAAAGATGCGCGTTGCCGAGAAGCTCATGCCGTCGCAACCGGCGGAGAAGTTGGCGTCGTGACTCGATCTCGCGCTATCAAGCGTGCCGAATTTCACACTGTCAAGCGGATCGATAATTCGCGCCTGGCGCGCTCGGCCGCCTCGGGCCGGCTGCGCGAAATGGCGCGGCTGATTGGACTCGGCGCCTTGCTCGCTGCTGCCGCCTTGTTTTATGCCTGGCAGCACTTCGAGCATCTGCAGTTTCGCTATCGGGTGGAATCGCTCAAGTCCGAGCGGTCCCAGGCTTCCGAACTGAATCAGCAGCTGAAGCTGGAAGTGGCCGGTCTGCGCGCGCCTTCGCGGATAGATGAGATTGCCCGGCGACAGCTCAGGCTTACGATGCCGATACCGGGCCAAGTGGCGCCGCTCGAGGGACCTTTCGAGCCCGTGGTTGCCCAGGTCCGCCCCTCAGGTTCGCCTCGGGCCCAATAAATTCGCCCCAAGCGAACCGATCCGCAGCAGAATTGCTTTGAGAGTTGATTTGAAGGGATGCAGGTCCCTGGTACGGGAATGGATTTCCGCAGCCCTCAGATCCGTCTGTTGATCGTAGCCGCGCTGCTCGGCCTCTGGACTGCCGCCGCCGCCGCGCGGCTCGCGGACTTGCAGCTCGTGCGTTACACCGACTTTCTCACTCGCGCCGAACGCCAGCAGCAGCGCATCGTAGAAATCAGCCCCAAGCGCGCCGACATTCTGGATCGCAATCTGCACGAGTTGGCCATGAGCACTTCGCTGGACTCGTGCTTCGCGGTGCCCGCGGAAATCGTGGACAACGCTCTGGTGGCGCGCTTGCTCGGTCCGGTTTTGGGTCTTCCGGCGGACGAGATGGCCACGCGGCTCAGCTCCTCGCGTTCTTTCGCATGGATTGCGCGCAAGCTGCCGCCGGCCACCGTGGCGCGCATCCGGCAGCTAAATCTGCGCGGAATCTACTTTCAGAAAGAAAATCAGCGCTTTTATCCCAAGCGCGATTTGGCGGCGGCCGTCCTCGGCTTCGTCGATATCGATGAAAAAGGCCTCGGCGGAATCGAATACCAGCTCGACGGCCGCATCCGCAGCAAGGCCTCGCGCATGCTCATCCTCACCGATGCGCACAACCGCTGGTACGAGAGCGCCGACAAGACTCCGGAGGCCGGTTCCAGCGTGATTCTGACCATCGACGAGAATATCCAGTTCATCGCGGAAAAAGAACTTGCCGCCGCCATCGAGGAGACGCATGCCAAGGCCGGAACCGTGCTCGTCGAGGATCCCTCGAATGGCGAAATCCTGGCTATGGCCAGCTGGCCGAAGTTCAATCCCAATGCACCGGGCGGCAGCCGGCCCGAAGCGCGCATGAACCGCGCCGTCGGTGCGCTCTACGAGCCGGGATCGGTTTTCAAGATCGTGACGCTTTCGGCAGCCATCGATCAGGGTATTATCAGGCCCGATGAAGTCGTGGACTGCCAGAATGGCGCCATTTACATAGCGGGGCACCGCATACGCGATCACAAACCCTACGGTCTTCTAACCGTTTCGCAAATTCTGGCGCACTCGAGCGATGTGGGCGCCATCAAGATCGGGCTGCGCCTGGGGGCGCCTAAATTCTTTCAATACATTCGCGCTTATGGCTTCGGCGAACTGACCGGCATCGATCTTCCCGGCGAAAATCGCGGCCTGTTGCGGCGGGTCGAAAATTGGACTCCGGTTTCCGTGGGCTCGATTTCCATGGGTCAGGAGGTCGGCGTCACGCCTTTGCAGATGATCAACGCCCTGTCGGCGATTGCCAATGGTGGACTGCTGTATCGGCCTCACGTCGTTCTGGCTTTGCGCAGAGGAGCGCAGGTGGAGCAGGAGCCGCAGCCCGTGCCGCGGCGTGTCGTCCGCGAGACGACCGCGGCGACCATGCGCGCCATGCTTGAGGGCGTGGTTCTCAACGGCACGGGGACAAAGGCGCAGCTAAATGGCTACACCTCCGCCGGAAAGACCGGCACTGCACAGAAGATCGATCCCGCCACAGGCCGCTATTCGGCGACGCAATTGATCGCCTCGTTCGTCGGCTTTGCTCCCATCAACAATCCCGCGATCACCATTCTCGTGCAGCTCGATTCACCCGTGGGACTTCACGAGGGTGGATCGGTGGCCGCTCCCGTTTTCAAGCGCATTGCCGAGCAAGTGCTTTCTTACCTCAACGTGCCGCGCGATATCCCAGTTTCGCCGGTCACGCTTCGAGCGGCACGGCGTTCGCGTGCTCCCGAGGACGCCAATATCTCCGATTTCGAGCCCGGCCAATTCACTCCGGTCGGATTTAGCGATTCCGCGCAAGCTGAGCCGATCTCTGCCGCAGCGCTTCCTGTTTCAGCTTCTGCGCCCACCGTGGAGCTCGCCGAAGGCGCAGGCATCTCGATCCCCGATCTAACGGGGAAAACAGTGCGCCAGGTGACGGAGATTTGCGTCCAGCTCGGGTTGAATCCGGTTCTGGTCGGCGCGGGCACGGTGCGGGAACAGTCTCCCACAGCCGGAACGACGGTGCGCCCCAGCGCTTCCGTCATTTTCCACTTCGGCCGTCCGGCCGCGAAGCCAGCCCAACTCCGCACCCAAGCGCAAATCCGCAAGGCGGCGGCTCGATAATGCGGCAAGCGCGCCAAAGGACCGGCCGCAGAGCGCCATTGGACTCTTCGGAACACGAGGTCTCCGCAAAATTGAGCGCGTCTCGCGGGCGTCCTATACTTACAAGCGCCGGAATGAAACTGCAGGAATTGGTCGCGGGTGCGGGAGTGCAAGGGCCTTTGGTGAATCCCGAGGTGCAAATCTCCTCGGTCGTTTATGACAGTCGCCAGTCCACAGCCGGCTCGCTCTTTGTCGCCATCCACGGCGAAAAGACGGATGGCAATCGATTCATCGCCGCTGCCGTCGAGCGCGGCGCAGCGGCCATCGTCAGCGAAATGCCGCCGCCGATTCCGAATGGCCATGGCCAAACGGCAGAGATCGCGCCGGAACCCCTTCCCTCTTCCGTGGCTTGGCTGCAAGTGCCGGATGCACGCAAGGCGCTGGGCACGATTGCCGCGAATTTTTTTTCACATCCCGCGGACAAGTTGCAGCTCGTCGGCATCACTGGAACGAACGGCAAGACCACCACGAGCTTTCTGCTCGACTCGATCATTCACGCCGCCGGCCTGCGCAGCGGCTTATTCGGCACCATCGAATATCGCACTCCGGTTGAAACCTATCCCGCGAAAACCACCACGCCCGAGTCTCTCGACCTGCACCGCTTCTTTTCCGAAATCGTTCGGGCGGGCGGCACGTACGCAGTTCTGGAAAGCAGCTCGCATGCGCTCGCACTCGATCGCTTGTGGGGCTGCCGTTTTGCCGCCGCGGTCTTCACCAATTTGACGCGCGATCATCTCGATTTCCACAACACCATGGAGAATTATTTCGCCGCCAAGCGCCGCTTGTTTGAGGGCACCGGCGCGGGCCGCGCGCGCTGCGGTGTCGTCAACATCGACGATCCCTATGGCCAGCAGCTCCGGAATGTTGCCGACCAGACCGTCACTTATGGCTTGTCCTCGGGAGCCCAGGTTAGCGCGAAGAAATTCGCTCTGACGCTCCGGGGACTCGATTTCATAGCCGAGACGCCGGCGGGCAAAATCGAAGTCCGCTCGCCTCTGGTGGGCCGAAATAATGTATACAACCTGCTCGCGGCAATTGCCGCAAGCATCGCTCTCGATTTCCGGCGCGAAGTCATCGAAGCGGGCATTTCGGCGCTGGCTGCCGTTCCCGGCCGCTTTGAACGCATCGATCTCGGCCAGCCCTTTATGGTGATCGTGGATTACGCGCACACCGACGACGCGCTGCAAAAGCTGCTGGAAACGGCGCGCGAACTGCATCCCACCGGCCGCATGATCACGCTCTTCGGCTGCGGAGGCGAACGCGATCGCAGCAAGCGGCCGCTGATGGGGGCGGCGGCGGGCCGGCTGAGCGACGTCGCCGTGCTTTCGAGCGACAATCCGCGCAGCGAAGATCCGCTCAAAATTATCAATGACGCGCTCGTGGGCTTGCAGCGCACTACGGTGAAAGTGCTGGTCGAGCCCGACCGGGAACGTGCGCTGGAGTTGGCGCTCGAGCAGGCTCGCCCTGGTGACATGGTTCTGCTGGCGGGCAAGGGACATGAGACCACTCAGGTGTTGAAAGACCGCACCATCGAATTCGACGACCGGGAAATGGCGCGCCGCATTCTGCGCGAGCGCGGTTATGGCGGATAGCGAGCAAATCGGTTGCGGAAATGGTTTTGTTTTCAATCGGAGCCCATCCGGGGTCCCCAAACGCCCGCCGGTTTTGCAGGCGCTGGGGTGGCATCGAGGTCCCGGGCTGCGGCGTCGAGGAGCGAGGGATCTGCAGTTCACGAAGACTGCGAACCAAACTGCCGATTCCTCGTCGTCCGCCTGGGGCGGACTCCTCGGAATGACAACATTTAGATGGTTTGCGCCTGCTGTAACGACGGGAGAGCGGTGACGACCAGACCGCTGAGGACCATATGCGGTGGACGGTTCAAGAGATTGCTCGGGCTTTGGGTGTCGCAGTTCCCCCGGGGCTCGCCCCCTTGGCGCGGCTGGCCGGCGTCTCGATTGATTCTCGCGCTGTGGGTCCAGAACAGTTATTTATCGCCATCCGTGGCCCAAGACACGATGGGCACAATTTTGTCGCCGCTGCTTTGCAGGCGGGAGCGGAAGCCGCCCTCGTGGCTCGGGATCGCATTTCCAGTTACGACAGCGAGATTCGCGGGCGGCTGTTCGCGGTCGGCGATACCCTGGCCGCGTTGCAGGAACTGGCGCGAGCGGTTCGGCGCGCCTGGGGCCAGCGTATCGCGGCGGTCACAGGTTCCGTGGGAAAGACAACCACGAAAGAGGTTCTGGCGGCGCTGCTGGGCGCGAAATTTCGCGTGCTGAAATCCGAGGGCAATCTGAACAACGAATACGGCCTGCCGCTCACGCTGCTTCGTCTCGAACCCGAAGACAAGGCCGCTGTGGTCGAACTGGGCATGTCCCATCGCGGCGAGTTGCGGCGCCTGGCCGAGATTGCCGAGCCTGAAGTGGGCGTAGTCACGCGCGTGGCGCCCGTGCATTTGGAGTTTTTCGCCTCGATTGACGAAATCGCCCTGGCCAAGCGCGAATTGATCGAAAGCCTGGCCGGTCCGGAGCCGGTCGCGGTGCTGAATGCGGAGGATCCTCGCGTCGCGCGCTTCGCCGAAATCGCGCGCGGCCGCGTGTTAACGTTTGGATGCGGTGCCGGGGCCCAGTTCCGCGCCCAAAGAATTCAAGACCGCGGCGCCGACGGCTCCGAATTCGACTTTATTGGCCCCGGCGAACGCGCCCGGCTGGTGCTTGCGCTTCCCGGGCGCCACAGCATCGAAAACGTACTCGCCGCGCTGGCGGCGGCGAGCGTCTGGGGCGTCGGAGCGGCCGAGGCTGCGGACGTCTTGCGCGATATCAAAGTCGGGGAAATGCGCGGCAGGCTACTTAATTTCGCCGCTGGTTTCGCGCTGATCAACGATAGCTACAACTCAAATCCCCTAGCTCTCGCGGCCATGGTTGATCTTTTGGCCCACACCAGGTCAAAGACGGGGAATTACCGGCGGCGCATCTTGGCCGTCGGAGAGATGCTCGAGCTCGGCCCGCAGTCTTCGAACCTTCATCGCGAGGCCGGATGCTACGCTGCCTCGCGGCGGATTGACTGCATCGTGGCCGTTCAGGGGAACGCCGAGGAAATCGTGAACGGCGCCATTGCGGCGGGCATGCCTGTGTCGCAGGCGCATTTCTTCGCCGATTCATCGGCGGCCGCGGCATTCGTGGTCGAACTGGTCGAGCCGGGCGATCTCCTGCTGGTGAAGGGATCGCGAGGAGTGAGGATGGAGCGCATCGCAGAGGCCCTGCGCGCGAAATTTCCGCTTGCGGATGAGGTACCTGCTCCGGCCGTGCCGCCGGGCCACGACTGAAATGCTCTATTACCTTGTCTATCATGTCCCCCCGCGCGCGGCACACGTGCTTAACGTGTTTCGCTATATCACTGTGCGCACGGCGCTCGCCAGCATTTCTTCATTGTTTCTCGGGTTGATCCTCGGACCTTGGATGATTCGCCGCCTGCACGAATTGCAGATAGGCCAATTCATTCGCGAAGAAGGCCCTCGTTCTCACCAGACCAAGGCCGGCACACCGACCATGGGCGGCCTGCTCATCGTGACCGTCACGCTGGCGCCGGTTTTATTCTGGGCCGATCTGTCGAATACCTATGTGCTGCTTTCGATTTTTGCCATGCTGGCTTTCGGAGCAATTGGGTTTGCTGACGACTACAACAAAGTCGTGCGGCGTCGCAACCTGGGTCTGACCGGCCGCTCGAAGTTCGTCTTCCAGGTTCTCGTCAGCTTCGCGGCGGCGCTGTCGCTGCTGCTGATGACCATTAATCGCGTCTACTCCACACAGCTGAGCGTCCCCTTTTTCAAGAATTTTCGTCCCGATCTGGTGGTGCATTCGCTTCTGCGAAGCCGCTATTTTTGGCCGGCGGCGTTCCTTCCCTTTCTGGCTTTCGTGGTTTTAGTGATGGTGGGCTCATCGAACGCCGTCAATCTCACCGACGGCTTGGACGGCTTGGCCATTGGCTGCGTTGTTGTAGCTGCCGGTGCCTTGACGATCTTGACCTACGTCACGAGCCACGCCGGATTCAGCGCCTATCTTGACATTCAGCATCTGCCGCAAGTCGGCGAACTGACGATTTTCTGCGGCGCGCTGGTGGGCGCAGCGCTCGCCTTTCTTTGGTACAACGCGCATCCCGCCGACATATTTATGGGGGACGTCGGCTCGCTGGCCATCGGAGGCTCCATTGGAGTGGTGGCCGTGGCCATCAAGCAGGAGATTCTGCTGTTTTCGGTCGGGGGCATCTTCGTTGTCGAGGCGATTTCGGTGATCTTACAGGTAGCTTCGTTCCGGCTGACGGGCAAGCGCATCTTCCGCATGGCGCCGCTGCATCACCATTTCGAGCTGGCCGGCTGGAGCGAATCGAAAATCATCGTGCGCTTTTGGATTGTGGCGCTGGTTTTCGCGCTGTTTTCGCTGACCACTCTGAAGCTGAGATAACTGTGCGTCCGGGAATCGAACTCGAAGGCAAACGCGTGCTGGTCGTGGGACTCGCGCGAACCGGCATCGCCACGGCGCGCTTCTGCGCCGCGCGCGGGGCTCGCGTGACCGCCACCGACGACCGCGGCGCGGATCAGCTTGGCGAAGCAGTGCGGCAGTTGCGCGAAATCGGCTGCGCGCTCGCCTTTGCCGAAGATCAGAAGGCCGCCTTCGTGGATCAAGATTTGATCGTGCCCAGCCCCGGAGTTCCCGTGAGTCATCCAGGCTTTGCGGTGGCGCGCGCCGCGCGGGTGCCCATCTGGAGCGAGATCGAACTGGCCTGGAGATTCCTGCGCGGGCGCGTCGTCGCGGTAACTGGCTCCAACGGCAAGACCACGACGACTTCGCTCATCGGGCACATCCTGGCTGGTTCGGGCAAGCAAGTCATTCTTGCCGGAAATATTGGCACGCCGCTCATCGCTCACGTCCACGAATCGAACGGCCAGACCATTGCCGTCGCGGAGGTCAGCAGCTTCCAGCTTGAGTTGATCGATTCGTTTCGTCCGGATATTTCCGTTTTGCTGAACCTCACTCCCGATCATCTCGACCGGCACACCTCGTTTGAAGACTACGCGCGGGCCAAGGCGCGCATTTTTGAGAATCAAACGGAAACGGATGCTGCGGTAATCAATGCCGACGATCCTGCCGCGACCGAGCACCCTCCTTCGCGGCCGCCCATCTTCTGGTTCAGCAGAAAGAAGCGTGTCGCCAGCGGCGCCTATTTGAGCGGCGATCAGATTATCTTTCGCCGCCAAGGAAAGGACACCGCACTGCTCGATCGAGCCGATATTGGCCTGCGTGGCGAGCACAATCTCGAGAACGTGCTGGCGGCCGCCTCCGCAGCGTTCCTCGCGGGCGCGGATCCGGCGGAGATCGCCGCCGGCGTGCGCAGCTTCCCCGGCGTCGAACACCGGCTGGAGTTTGTGGCCGAAATATCCGGCGTGAGCTTCTTCAACGATTCCAAGGCCACGAACGTCGACGCAACGATAAAGGCCCTCGAAGTTTTTGCCGGCGGGCTATTCGTCATCCTCGGGGGCAAAGACAAAGGGAGCGATTACGCGCCGCTGATTCCGCTCCTGCACGACCGCGCCAAACTGGTTCTGCTCATCGGCGCCGCATCGGACAAGATCGCCGCGCAGCTCGGCAGTGCAGTTCCTGTCGAGCATGCAAAAACTCTCGAGCGGGCGGTGACGCTGGCGTATGAGCGCGCCCGTGAAGGCGACACTGTGTTGCTCGCGCCGGCCTGCGCCAGCTTCGATCAGTTTGAAAATTACGAGCATCGCGGCCGCGCGTTCAAGCAATTGGTGCGCGCGCTGGCCGAAGCGCCGCGTCCGCTGCACGCGCGCGGGCGCGAGGTCTGAGCCATGCTGCGAAGAGCCGAAGCGGACCGCTGGTTGTTCGTCGCCACGATCACGCTCTGCCTGGTCGGCGCGGTGATGGTTTTTAGCGCCTCGGCTCTGACGGCTCGCGAGCAGTACGGAAACAGTTACCACTTTCTGCTGCGGCAACTCCTCTGGCTGGGATTCGGTCTCGTGGCGATGTTTGCCATGATCAACCTGGATTACCGGCGCCTGCGCCAGCCAAAACTCGTGCTGACGTACTTCTTCGTGGTGCTGATCATGCTCGTGGGCGTTTTCTTTCTCGACAAATCTCACGCCACGCATCGCTGGTTCCATGTGGGGCCGGCCAGCTTGCAGCCCTCGGAGCTCGCTAAGCTGGCCGTGATTCTCTACCTCGCTTGGTTTCTGGAGTTGCGCTGCCGCCCGCGCAGCTTTGGCGTGAACGATTTGGTGCACACACTCGCCCCCGCTATGACCCTCGTGCTGATGATGGCCGGCCTCGTGGTGCTGGAACCTGATCTCGGCACGTCGCTCGAAATTTTTATCATTGCCATGGGTATGCTTTTTGTCGCGGGACTTTCAGGAAAATATATTGCCTGCGCGGCTATGGCTGCGGTTCCTGCGATCTGTTTCGCCGTTGTGCACGTCTCCTATCGCTACGAGCGCGTCATGGCCTTCCTGCATCCCGACGCTGATCCACTGGGTCATGGCTTCCAACTAATGCAATCGCTCATCGCCGTCGGTTCCGGCGGTTTAGCTGGCGTTGGCCTGATGGAGAGCCGCCAGAAACTTTTTTACCTTCCCGAGGCGCATACGGATTTCATCTACGCGGTCTTGTGCGAAGAGCTTGGATTCATTGGCGGCGCGCTGGTGCTGGCCCTCTTCGCCGTGTACGCCTGGCGCGGGCTCGAAGCCTCCTTTCGCGCTCCCGATAATTTCGGGCGCTTCCTGGCATTGGGAATCACGGTTATGGTGGCCAGCCAGGCTCTGATCAATTTGGGCGTGGTACTGGGAATGATGCCCACGAAGGGAATTCCGCTGCCGTTCATGAGCTATGGCGGCTCGAGTCTTTTCGTCATGCTTCTGGGCACGGGCGTGCTTTTGAATATCAGCCAGCAGACGGGTGAAGCAGTGCGTGGATAGCCGGGGAAGCGGCGGCTTGAAATTGCTGATTGCGGGCGGCGGCACCGGCGGCCACGTGATTCCCGCGATCGCTGTCGCGCGAGAATGGCTCAGACGCGATGAGAAAAGAGATGTCATTTTTGTCGGCACACAGCGCGGAATCGAATCGCGGCTGGTGCCCGAAGCTGGTCTCAAGCTCGAACTGATTCGTTCCGCGGGTCTCAAGGGTATGGGTGTAGCGCAATTGATTCACAATATTTTGCTCCTGCGGCTGGCGTTTTGGGATTCCCTGGGAATCCTGCGCCGCCATCATTTCGCCGCGGCGTTTGGCGTCGGCGGCTATGCCGCGGGGCCGGTGATGCTCTCTGCAATCATTTCGGGATTACCCAGCGTCATTTTCGAGCCCAACGCTGAAGCGGGCTTTACCAATCGCGTGCTCGCCGACATGGCCACGCGAATTGCCGCCGGCTTCCCTTCTGTCGCGGAACGCCTCGGACACCGAGCCGTAATGACCGGATGCCCCGTGCGCCCCGAGTTCTTTGATTCTCCGCCGCCGACGCCCGCGCCGCCTTACCGGATTTTGATCACCGGCGGAAGCCAGGGCTCGCGCGCCGTGAATCGCGCCGTGATTGACGCGCTGAAAATTCTCTCCTCTGAAAATAGGCGCCTGCGAATCGTCCACCAAACCGGCGAGCGTGACTATGACGCCGTGCGCCTGGCTTACGCCGCAACCAATATCGAAGCCGAAGTGGCCCCATTTTTCTCCCGCATGGCCGAGCGTTTCGCCGAGGCTGACCTGATCGTCTGCCGTTCCGGCGCGATCACCGTTTCCGAAGTTGCCGCCGCCGGCCGCGCCGCCATTTTCATCCCCTTCGGGGCTGCCACAGACAGCCACCAGATGCGCAATGCCGAGGAACTGGTGCGCGCCGGCGCGGCGCGGTTGATTCCCGAGCCGGAGTTGAGCGGATCGCGCTTGGCCACCGAGATTCTTGCGTTAATCGATCACCCTGACACGCTTGTGGAACTGGGCACACGCGCGCGGGAGCTTGCTCGGCCGCATGCCGCCGAGAAAATCGTGGACTTGATCGAAGAGGTGGCGCGCGCATGAGCGGTCCTCTTCACAATTTCAAGCGCATTCATCTGGTCGGTATCGGCGGCATTGGCATGAGCGGCATCGCCGAGGTGCTGCTCACTTTGGGTTATGCCGTTTCCGGCTCGGATTTGCGGCTCTCTCCGGTCACCGATAGGTTGACGAACCTCGGCGCCCAAATCTATCAAGGTCATCGCGCCGAACAGATTCACGGCGCCCATGTCGTGGTCGTCAGTTCCGCTATTCGCCGCGACAATCCCGAACTCGTGGAAGCGGCGCGCTTGAAAATCCCAGTTATTCCTCGCGCCGAGATGCTGGCGGAATTGATGCGCCTGAAATATGGCATCGCTGTAGCCGGCGCTCACGGCAAAACCACGACCACATCTATGGTGGCCGCCATTTTAGGTGCCGCCGGCTTGGACCCGACCTTTGTTGTGGGCGGCCGCGTCAACCATGCGGGCACCACCGCGCGTCTTGGGCGCGGCGAATATATGGTCGTCGAAGCCGATGAGAGTGACCGTTCGTTCCTGCTGCTCGCTCCCGTGGTCGCCGTGGTCACTACCATTGACCGCGAACATCTGGATCATTACGCCTCGCTCGAAGAAATTCAGGCCGTCTTTGCGCAATTCGTGAACCGCATCCCCTTTTACGGCGCGGCGGTGCTTTGTCTGGATGAGCCCAACGTGCAGGCGATCATCCCACAGATCACGCGGCCCGTGATTACGTATGGCACCTCAAGTCAAGCGGATCTGGTCATAAGCGATGTGGACTTGCGCGGCTTGGCCAGCGAGTTCCGCCTCACCTTTCGCGGCGACGACCTGGGCAGGTTTCGCCTGCCCAGTCCTCCCGGCATTCACAACGTCCACAACGCCGCCGCCGCAGCCGCGGTTGCTCTTTATCTCGACGTTCCCGCCGATCTGATTCGCGCCGGGCTCGAGAGCTTTACCGGCGTAGGCCGGCGCTTTGAAATTAAAGGCACCATGCGCGGCATCACTTTGATCGATGACTACGGCCATCATCCGGTGGAGATTCGCGCCACGCTGGAAGCCGCGCGCGGCTGCGGCTACGACCGCCTGCTGGTGCTTTTTCAACCGCATCGTTTTTCGCGCACGCAGCACCTCTGGGATGACTTCTGCCGCGCCTTCAATCAGGCGGACCTCCTGATCGTCACGGATATCTACGCCGCGAGTGAAGCACCGATTCGCGGCATTACCGCCGCGGCCTTGGCGGAAGCGATTCGCGCCGCCGGCCACAAGAACGTTGTTTATTGCGGCACGCTCCAGGAGAGCATCGAGCGGCTGCTTCGCGAAGTGCGGCCCGGCGATGCCGTGCTTGCCATCGGAGCGGGCAACGTCAATCGGGCCTTGGGAGAATTCGCCTTGCTTCTCGGCTCCCAGCATTTCATGCCCAGCCGCCATGAAATTTAGCGATGAAACTTAGCGACCCTCGCATCCTGGCTTCTCTACCGGAGCTCGGCGTCGAGCGCATCGGCGGAGCCTCCCTCGCGGAGCGCACTTCGCTCGGCATCGGCGGCGCCACAGATCTGTTGCTGATTCGCCGGCATAGCGCCTTGCCTGACTTGATCGCGCTGCTTCGCGGCGCAGGCGTCGCCTACAAATTCCTGGGCGGCGGCACGAATTTGCTGGTGAGAGATGGCGAGCTTCCCTGGGTGGTTCTGCACCTGGCGCATCAGGAACCCGAAGTACGCCTGGAAGGAAATTCCGCGCACGTTGGCGCGGCTGCTGACCTGGGCCGCACCGTCACATTTTGCGCCAAGCACGATCTCGGCGGCATGGAGGGATTGATCGGCGTTCCTGGGACCGTCGGCGGGGCCCTGCGCATGAACGCCGGCGCCTACGGCACGCAGATCGGCTCCTACGTCCGCCAGGTGGAACTCTTTCGGGCAGCCGGCGCGCGAATCGAAACGCTGCGCGAAAATGAAATTTCTTTCGAATATCGTCACACTTCATTTGCGCCCGATGATATTATGCTCGCGGTGAAACTGGAGCTGCCCTCCAAACCATACCGCGAAATCCTCCAAGGCATTCGCATCTGCAACGAAAAACGCCGTTCCAGCCAGCCTCTCAACCAGAAAAGCGCCGGATGCATCTTCAAAAATCCCCCGGGCGGTTCTGCCGGTCGCATGATTGATGAGCTGGGGCTCAAGGGCTTTTCCGTCGGCGACGCCCGAGTCAGCGACCGGCATGCTAATTTCTTCGTGAATGCGGGCCACGCCACCTGCGCCGACATGCTCAGCCTGATCGCGCAAGTTCGCGATCGCGTGCATGCAACGTACGGATTCCAGCTCGAGAACGAGGTCATTCTATGGACGCAGTGAGGGCGGCGAAATGAGCACGGGCCCGGAGGTCTATCCACCCGAGGCTCTCGCCGATGACGAACCTCGTTATCTCCGCCGGCAAAAACCGCTGGAGATTCGGCGTCGACAATTCGGCAGGAAAAGCTGGCCCGCTTACCGCCGCTGGACTCTTACGGGTGCCGCACTCCTCGCCGCCGGGTTCATCAGCTATCACAGCATTCGTTTTCTCTTGTTCTCTCCGACTGTTGAGTTCGCCGGCTCTGATCAGGTGGAGATCACCGGAAATCAGTTTGTCGGCCGCACCGCGATCACCGATGTCTTTTCTCCCGATATTGGGAAGAGCATCTTGCGCGTGCCGCTCGATGCCCGCCGCAAAGAGATCGACTCGATTCTTTGGGTGGAAGAAGCTACGGTTGAACGCACGCTGCCGGACCGCATTCGCGTCGAGCTCTTGGAACGGACCCCCGTCGCATTCTTACGCACAGGAAACGAATTGCAACTCGTGGACGCCTCGGGAGTGATTCTCGAGCGCCCGCTGGAGGCCCGCTTTCACTTTCCGGTCGTCAGCGGTTTCGACGACACCGCTCCTCTCGTTGACCGCAAGGCGCGCATGGCCCTTTTCGTCGATTTCATGAAGGAAATTGAATTGGCGCATGCCGGTGCCGGCGAACAGGTCAGCGAAGTTGATTTCTCTGACGCGCAGGATATTCGCGCCATGCTGGCGGGTTTGCCGGGATTGGAAGGCCAATATCCGATTTGGGTGCACTTTGGAAATAGCGACTTTGTGAACAAATATCGTTTGTTGGCGGAAAACATCGCGCAGTGGCGTGCGAGTGCGGGACGCGTGGAATCGGTCGATCTGAGATTTTCCCGGCAAGTCGTGGTCAATCCTGAGCGCGACCCGGCGCCCGCGAGACGCGTCGAAGCGGCTGTTCGTTCTTCGACCGCCGTGGGTGCGCATCGTTCTTCCAGCCGCAGGAGTAATTAGTGGGCAAGAAAGAGCGCTATCTGGTCGCGCTGGATATCGGCAGTGCCAAGACCTGCGCGTTGATAGCGGATATCGAAAACGGAAGCGCCAGATTTTTGGGAATGGGCGCGGCCGAATCCAAAGGGTCGCGCAAGGGCCTCATCGTGAATTTGGATGCCGCGGTGAGCTCCATCCGTCACGCGCTTGAGGAAGCTGAAAGCGTCGCCAACGTGCCGGTGGAATCCGCGGTGGTCGGAATCGCCGGCAGCCATCTGCGCGGCGTGAACAGCCGTGGCGGAATTTCGCTCGGCACCCGGCCGCGGGATATCGAAAAGGAACACGTGCGGCGCGCCGTGGACGCCGCTCGAGCCATCACCCTTCCGCAAGATCGCGAAATCTTGCACGTGCTGCCGCAGGAGTTTTTGGTCGATCACCAGGACAACATCCGCGATCCCATCGGCATGGTTGGGCAGAGCCTGGAAGTAAATGTCCACATCGTCACGACGTCGATCACCGCGACCCAAAATGTTGTGACCGCCGTCAATCGCGCGGGAGTCGTTGTCAGCGACACGGCTCTCGAGCCGCTGGCTTCTGCCGAAGCCGTGCTCACGCAGGATGAACGCGAGCTGGGCTGCTGCCTGCTCGACATCGGCGGCGGCACGACGGAGTTGATTGTCTATTCTGGCGGCGTCGTCCGCCATACCGGCGCGGTGGCCGTAGGCGGCGATCACTTCAGCAACGATCTGGCCCTTGGCCTGCGCACGCCGATTCCGGAAGCGGAGCGCATCAAGCGCGAGTATGGCTGCGCCTCGCGCGACTTGATTAGCGAGGACCAGGCGATCCAGATCGCCAGTGTGGGCGATCGGCCCTCTCGCACGGTTTTCGTCCGCATGCTCAATGAAATTATCGAGCCGCGCGCCCAGGAACTCCTTACGCTCGTGCGCGATGATTTGAAGCGAGCCGGCCTGGACTCGCAAATTCCTGCCGGCCTTGTGCTTGTCGGTGGCGGCGCGCGTCTGAGGGGCTTGGGCGAATTAGCCGAGCGCATGTTCTCGCTGCCGGTGCGCTGTGCCGCGCCGCGCGGGCTTGAAGATATGCCCGAAGAGCTTTCCCAGCCCGAGTACGCGACCGTTGTAGGGCTGCTGCTGTACGGAGCGCATGCTCGCCGCATGGCGGCGCAGCGTCCCGCTACATTGGTGGCGAAATTGAAAAGCATGTTCGCTGGCCAGTGAAGTCGCCCGTAAAATTAATGGCGGCGCCGGCGGGCAATATGGGGGGAGCACGATGACGCCAAAGGAGTCGGGGATCAGAATTTCGTTCAGCGAGGAGCGCTTGGAGGGCGCGAAGATCAAGGTCATCGGTGTTGGAGGTGGCGGATGCAATGCCGTGAACCGCATGATTCGCGCCAAGGTGGAGGGCGTCGAATTCATTGCCGCCAACACCGATCAGCAGGCGCTGAAGTTATCTCAGGCGCCTGTGAAGTTGCAGATTGGCGCCAAACTGACCAAGGGGCTCGGCGCCGGCGCCAACCCTGAGGTGGGCCGCAAAGCCGCTCTCGAAGACACCGAGAAAATCATTGAGGCGCTCGAGGGCGCAGACATGGTGTTCATCACCGCGGGTCTTGGCGGCGGCACCGGCAGCGGCTCCGCGCCTGTGGTGGCTTCCCTCGCCAGCGAACTCGGCGCGCTCACCGTGGCCGTGGTTACCAAGCCCTTCGCCTTTGAAGGCCGGCGCCGTCTAACCCAGGCGGAGCACGCGCTCTCCGAACTCGTCAGCTGCGTCGATACGGTCATCGTCATTCCCAACGAGCGGTTGATGGAGACCGTCGAGCGAGGCACCAGCTTCTTCGAGGCCTTCCGCATTGCCGACGATATTTTGCGCCAGGCCGTGCAGGGCATCAGCGACATCATCACTATTCCCGGCATCATCAACCGCGATTTCGCCGACGTGAAAACGATCATGGCGGGACAAGGCTATGCCGTCATGGGCACAGCCGTCGCCTCCGGTTCCAATCGCGCCGTGGATGCCGCCAATCGCGCCATTTCCAGTCCTTTACTGGAAGACAATTCCATCAATGGCGCGCAGGGGATCCTCATCAATGTGACCGGCTCTTCGAGTCTCTCTCTGCATGAAGTTCACGAAGCTTCCACCATCATCCAAAAAGCCGCACATGAAAACGCCAACATCATCTTCGGCGCGGTTATGGACGATGCCATGAAGGAATCGGTCAAGATTACCGTGATTGCCGCAGGTTTCCGTGAGGCCGGCAAAAAACAGCAGCAACGTCCTTCCTACTTGCCCAAGACCTGGAAGGCGCCCGCCGTGCCCGGAACGGAACCCGCGCAGCCGAAAGTTGTGCAGGAGGAAGAGGTGGTGCCGCCGCCTCGCCTCGTGCCGCCCGTTATTCAGGAGTCTACGCCCGAGCCGTTGGACCTCGACGTGCCGACTTTCCTGAGGCGCCAGGCGCAAAAAGCGTAACGTGACACGCTAAAGAGCGATCAACCGTGGTGGGCCCTACGGGCATGTCTGCCATCTAACCCCGGCACGTATGTGCCATCTAATCAAACACTGTCTATGCGTGGAGATGACATGGGACTCATCGCCAGGTGGATGGCCTTCCTGCGCGTCCTGCGCCGCAAGAAGCGCCCCATGGATACACTGCGGCTTTTGCGGCGGCGTCCGGCCTTGCTGCTCGGCGTGAATGCCTTCGAGACGGCTCTCTTAGCAAGCGGTCGCGTGCCGGGTCGGCTCAAAGCGTTGGCGCGCGTCAAAACTAGCGCTCTCATCGGCTGCCCGTTCTGACTGGATATCGGCTCTGCCGTCGGCAGGGAGATGGGCGTCACCGAGCAGCAACTCATGGAACTAAGCCGGTACGAGAGCAGCGAGGCCTTCGATGGCCTCGAACGCGCGGCGCTGGATCTCGCCGTCACCATGGCGAAGACGCCCACCGACATCCCGAGCGAGCTGACCGAACGCCTGCGCGGACACTTCGACGAAGCACAGCTCGTCGAGCTCGCCGCAACGATCGCCTGGGAGAACTACCAGGCCCGCTTCAATCGCGTCTTCGGCGTGCGCTCGTCGGGCTTCTCCGAAGGCGCATTTTGCCCCTTGCCCGAGAAGCATGCCGCTACGTGATGCTCGCCTCTGGTGTCATCACGAGGCCCGCTTCAAGCCAAAGTCCCCGTCTCTGGGACCTTTGGCGTTAAGAGGGGCGGCCGAGGGATCTGCAGTCGGAATTTGTAAGTCGGGCCGGGCCGCCTTCGAGCCAGACCCGAGGCTTGCATCGCAATGAGACAATCGGCGCATGCATGATTTCCTCCGGATGAGCCGAGCCGTTTTCGATCGTCTGCTCGCCGAAGCTCGCGCAAATCCGGAAATCGAGTGCTGCGGACTGCTGGCCGGCCGCGACGCCCTCATCTCCGCTGTTCTGCCCGCCAGGAATGCATTGCAAAGTTCCACGTCTTATGAGATTGCGCCTGCGGAGCTATTTGCGCTCTTCCGCCGCATGCGTGCCAAGGGTTTGGAACATCTCGGGATTTACCACTCCCATCCCAAAGGCGATAACGCTCCTTCTCCGCTCGATCTCGAGCACGCCTTCTATCCGGATGCGGCTTATCTGATCGTCTCCCCGAATGCGGGCGCATCTGGCCCCATCCGCGCGTTTCGCATCATCGAAGGGCGAGCCCGCGAGCTTTCGCTCGAAATCGTGTAGTTACGAGGCTGCCATCCGTTTGTTGTTATCCCGAGGTCGTCCGTCGCGAGCCTTAGCGCCGGGAGCGATTTAGCGGACGACCGAGGGATCTGCAGTTTGGCGTCACGCCGCGGCTCCGCGATCCAGCACGGAATGGTAGGTGGCGTGAACCAGGCGCGCCGCATTTTCCCAGGAATACATCCGCGCCCGCTCATAGCCTCGCCGCCGCAGCGTCTGGCGCAAAGCGTTTTCCGTTAGAATCTGCCGGATTCCGCGGGCGATATCGAAGACGTTCTCGGGATTCACCAGCAAGGCCGCGTCCTGGAAGACCTCGGGGAGCGAAGAGACATTGGAGGTCAGCACGGGCGTTCCGTGAGCCATGGCCTCGAGCGGCGGCAGCCCGAAGCCTTCGTACAGAGAAGGAAAAAGGAAAGCTAAAGCGCGCGAATAAAAAACGCGCAGCACCGGGCCGGGCACAAACCCGAGAAAGCGCACGTCTTCCCGCACTCGCGCGCGCACCACGGCGCGGCGCAGATCCGCATGGCGGTCGAGCGCTTCCCCGATCACCAGCAACTTGAGCTGGTCGAATTCTGGATTTCCGCGCAGTTCCGCTTTGGCCACGGCAAACGCTTCGATCAGGCGAGGCAAATTTTTCTGCGGGCGGATATTCCCGGCATACAGCACGTAAGGCGAGTTCACGGCGTGGCGTTCCAGGATGCGGTCCGCGTCGGCCGGAAGCGGCTCGTTGAGGAAGCGTTCATCGACGGCATCGTAGACCACCGTAATTTTCGATTCCGGAATGTGAAAAAAACGCGCCAGATCGCGTTTGGATGCATGGGAAACGGCGAAAATGTGATCGGCGCGATTCAGCGCGCGGCGCGCGAAGAAAAGGCGCCCAGTCTGCACCGGAGGACTCGCGCCGACCGGCGGCGCCAGAACATCGCTCAGGTCGTGGACGGTGATCAGTAGACGCGAAGGCACAATCGCCGGCGCATAAAACCAGGGCATGTGCAGAATGTCCACTCGGCGCTTGCGCAGCAGCCAGGGCAGATGCAAATGAGTGCGAAAAGTGCCGGGTTGATGGGCGTATTCCAGCAGCTCGAAATTATCCGGAAGCGGATCGAACTCCGCCATGTGCCGCCGCTCGCCGATCAGCAAGTACCGCGAGTTGTCGTCCATGCGTGCGAGTTGGTTGACAATGTTGCGGATGTACGTGCCCAGCCCGTAATCGCCCGCGCGACGTATATCAATGGCCACGCGCATCTTTTTTCTGCATGGGCAGGTTTAGCAGGTACTAAGCGGTGCCGGCGACCGCGCGCCACCGCCGCATATATAGCGGAAATTCCGCCGTGAGCTCGCCGACTTCACCGCGCACGCGCTGCTCGGTAATGGCATCGCCTACGTGTTCGAGCACGTCGCAGATCCAGCCCGCGATTCGCTCCATCTCCGGCTCGCGCATTCCCCGCGTGGTCACCGCCGGACTGCCCAGGCGAATTCCTCCCGCGGTCATCGGCGGCGTGGGATCGAAGGGGATCGCGTTTTTGTTCACGGTAATCGTCGCGCGATCGAGCGCGGCTTGCGCATCTTTGCCGGTCAGCCCGCGCGAGTAGAGGTCGACGAGAAAAAGATGATTATCGGTGCCGCCGCTGACGATGCGGAAACCGCGCCGCGCCATCCCCGCAGCCAGCGCTTTCGCATTCGCCACCACTTGTTCTTGATACTCGCGAAACTCCGGCTGCATCGCTTCCTTCAGGCAGACGGCCTTCGCCGCAATCGTGTGCATCAGCGGCCCGCCTTGCGTTCCGGGAAAGGTGATGCGGTCGAGCTCTTTGGCCCATTTTTGCTTGCACAGCACCAGGCCCGCGCGCGGCCCGCGCAGCGTCTTGTGCGTCGTGGTGGAAACGAAATCGGCGTGCGGAATGGGACTGGGATGCACACCGGTCGCTACAAGCCCCGCGATATGCGCCATGTCCACGAAAAACACCGCACCGGCTGTCGCTGCGGTGCGCGCCATGCGCTCGAAATCGATGATGCGCGAATAGGCGCTCGCGCCCGCCACGATCATCTTGGGCTTGTATTCCGCTGCGAGCCTCTCGATTTCGTCGTAGTCGATGGTCTCGGTATCCTTACGCACGCCGTAGGCGACGAACTTATAGGTCTTACCGGAAAAATTCAGCGGATGCCCATGCGTCAGGTGCCCGCCGTGAGCCAGATTCATGCCCAGCACCGTGTCGCCCGGCTGCAGCGCGGCCATATACACGGAAATGTTTGCCTGCGTGCCCGAGTGCGCCTGCACGTTGGCGTGCTCGGCGCCAAACAACTGCTTGGCGCGGTCGATGGCCAGTTGCTCGGCGCGGTCCACGAATTCGCAGCCGCCGTAGTAGCGCTTGCCCGGATAGCCCTCGGCGTATTTGTTCGTCAGGACCGACCCCACTGCTTCCAAAACGGCTTCGGAGACGAGGTTTTCCGAAGGAATCAGCTCCAGCCCCGTCGCTTGACGCCGCGCCTCGAGTTCCAGAATCTCCGCGATCTCCGGATCCACTTCGCGCAGCGGCCGATTCATTCGTTCGAGCGCGCGCTCCGCGGAACTGTGTTCGGCAGTTTGCTTTGTGCTGCTCATGCTTTGTGTTTCGGCTCCTGGTCGAGTTCGGAAATCTTGTCCACGCGCCGCTGGTGGCGTCCGCCGGCGAATTGCGCGCCAAGAAAACTCACAGCTACTTCTATGATTTGATGCTCGCTCAGAACGCGCGCTCCCAGCGCCAGCACGTTGGCGTCGTTATGTTCGCGGCTCATGCGTGCGGTCAGCGCGTCGTGTGCGACGGCAGCGCGAACGCCGCCGATCTTGTTTGCGGTCATAGCCATGCCGATTCCCGTGCCACAAACGAGAATTCCCAGATCGTCCTGGCCCTGCTGCACGCGCCGCGCAACTTTTACTGCGAAATCGGGGTAGTCCACCGATTCTTCCGACCAGGTGCCCGCGTCACTGACAGTATATCCGGCCGATTCCAGATATTTCTTTATGCTCTCTTTGGCCTGAAAACCCGCGTGGTCTGAGCCCAGCGCAATGCGCGGTTTCTCCGCCGGCGATTTCCGAGAACCTTCCATCATTTATGAGGGGAAAGCGATTCTATCGGTTCGAGCCATGCTTTGCAAACGATGCTTCGCCTGGAAACTCCCGCAGGCCCACATGGCTAGACTTGCGTTTCACTCCGCTTCGGCCAGACAATGCCGGCATGGCACTCGAATTCACAACGTCCTACCCGAAGGATTCCATCGAAGTTTTGCGCTACTACAAACGGCTGGCCGAGCGCGCCATCGCGCAAGTTCCAGACGAAGCCCTGGTTCTCGCTCCGGATGCCGAGTCAAATTCCATCGCCATCATTGTCAAGCATCTGGCCGGTAACATGCGTTCGCGTTTCACCGATTTCCTCACGAGCGATGGCGAAAAACCCGATCGCAAGCGGGACACCGAATTTGAAGCGCCCCCGAGAACGCGAGCCGAGTTGACGGCCATTTGGGAAGCGGGCTGGCAGCACGTTTTCAACGCGCTTAGGCCTTTGACCGACGCGCAGCTCAGCCACAAAGTCTATATCCGGTCCGAAGCTCATTCCGTCATGCAAGCCATCAACCGGCAGATCGCCCACTACACATACCACGTGGGCCAAATTGTTTATGTGGCGAAGCATTTTGCAGGTGCCAGTTGGACTTCGCTCACCATTCCCCGCGGCAAATCCGAAGAATTTACCAGCAGAGTAGCTTCTGGCAAAGCTTCGCAACGCTAAGAAATTCCCCTCGGGTTAGCGCAACACGCGAATTTGCACCATCGTGTCCCTCGAAGTTGTAAATTGGAGGAAATCATGCTCAGCCAGGAATCGCGCCGCACGGCAGGGATTCTGCTCGTCGTGCTCCCCACCGTCATTTATGGTGGTGTGAGCCTGCTCGGATTTCTCCTGGATCGCAGTTCGGGATACATGGAAAATCCGCTGCGGCAGAACCTCTTTCGCGCGGGTCACGCCTACGCAGGGGTCCTGCTGGTGCTCTCGCTGGTGGCTCTGCGATACGTCGATGAGGCGAAGTTGTCCGGCGGCTGGAAATGGGTCGTCCGCTCGTTCATCCCGTCCGCGGCCATTTTTCTTCCGGCGGCGTTCTTCTTCTCGGTACTCTCGCCGCGCGCCTCGCAGCCGAACGCATTTATCTATATGGCTTTCGTCGGCGCGGTGGCGCTGGCGATCGGCTTGGTGACGCTAGGTGTGGGCTTGCTCCGTGCAGGGCGAACGGCCAGCGAATAGGCCTTCCGGCTTTGTAGCGACGACCCGCAGGTCGGGGCCATTCGAGACGCAACTTAGGTTAGGCCTCTGGTAGGATTAGAAAAGGAAAGTGATGCTCGGACTGCGGCGAACGATCGTAGTGGCGATGGGAATCGCGGTGACGTGTCTGCTTGGTGCGGCGCGGACCGGCGGCCAGGCGGAATCGGCGCAGAAGCCGCTGATGGCCGAACAGTATTTCAAGAATGTTCAGGTCCTCCGCGGCATTTCTGTCAAGGAATTCATGGACACGATGGGCTTCTTCGCCGCCTCGCTGGGCGAAAACTGCACGTTTTGCCACGTCGAGGAGAGCAGCGGCGATTGGTCGAAGTACGCCGATGACAATGCCAATAAACAGACGGCGCGCAAAATGATTCTGATGATGAACGCGATCAACAAGACCTATTTCGGCGGGCGCCGCATGCTGACTTGCTATTCCTGCCATCGCGGCGGCGAAACTCCCCGGGTCACTCCCAATCTCGCGGAACAATACAGCGCCCCGGTTCTGGAAGTCCCGGATGAGATCACCGAACAAGCTCCCGGCGCGCCTTCCGCCGATCAAGTTTTGGACAAGTACATTCAGGCGCTTGGCGGGGCGCAACGGCTGGCCAACCTGACCAGTTTCGTCGCGAGAGGCACGTATCAGGGATACGATGACCCGGAAAAGCGCGCCGCCGAGATTTACGCCAAAGCGCCGGACGAGCGCACCATCATCGTGCATGGCGCCAACGGGGAAAGCACCACGACATACGACGGCCATTCCGGCTGGATTGCCGCGCCAGATACGGACCAGCCGATGCCCGTAATGACGTTGACCGGGGGAGATCTCCAAGGCGCAAAGGTAGACGCGAGCCTATCTTTTCCCGCCGGCATCAAAAAAGCTTTTAGCCAATGGCGGGTCGGCTTTCCGACCACCCTTAACGATCGCGATGTCCAGGTGCTGCAGGGGAGCAATCCAGGCGAGACTCCGGTAAAGTTTTATTTCGATCAGCAGTCAGGCTTGCTAGTGCGTGTGGTGCGCTATACAAATTTGCCGGTCGGCCTCAATCCCACACAAATTGACTTTGCGGATTACCGCGATGTGTCCGGCGTCAAGGTGCCTTTTCGCTGGACAGTGACCTGGACCGACGGCCGGTCGGTCACAGAATTGAATCAGGTGCAGCCGAGCGCGGCGATAGACGCGGTCAAATTCGCCAAGCCGGCTCCGCCCTCGCCGGTTAAATCTGCCAAGCCGTAACGCTCGAATCGAAGTGGAGGCGCGGCGCTTCGTCGTCCTCACAGCAGAATTCGGGATGTCCTTCGCGGCTGGACCACAGAATCAGCCGCCGCATCTATAACGACGTACCGGCGCCAGGCTTGGTTATACTCACCAAGCTGCCATAATGTAAGTCCGGGAGAGGTGTCCGAGCGGTTTAAGGAGCACGCTTGGAAAGCGTGTGTTGGGGAAACCCAACCGTGGGTTCGAATCCCACCCTCTCCGCCATAATCTCAATGTCCTTTAATAACTAGGATTCTTGACAAGCTGCTAAGCATCTGCTAATGTTCACCCAGCATTTCCGGGGTTTCCATGAACGCGATTTATAGCCGCCCGGTGGCCATTAGCAGCACGGGGAAGACCTACAACCGCTACCAGCGCATCCGCGAGGGCCGTGGCTTCCGCACAGGAGACCTGCAGGGTCCTTTCTTCATCCACGTCACTTACGACGGCAAACAGAAATGGCACAAGCTGCAAGCCGAGACCTTCGAAGCCGCAAAGGTCGAAGCTGGCTTGGGCGCTAAGG
>WNGR01001420.1_pt1 | contig 48421 bp, 47 predicted proteins | sample 5407581 | NCBI WGS metagenome assembly WNGR01 (sample SAMN13153383, study PRJNA577476) | soil metagenome | isolation source: 80 cm soil or saprolite under Garry oak tree replicate 2 | place: USA:California | collected 2016-06-15 | reverse complement strand
GTGCCCGGCAGCCACGAGTCCATGTTCACCCGCCCGGCCGAACTGGCCGGCGCGCTAGCCCAGGCCGCCACCGGCTGAGTCCGCTGCGCCCCGGGGCCGTGGCGGGAGTGTCCGCTGGGACGGAAGGGACAGCAAGTCCGCCGGAGCGCCGCATCTCGAACCACGGCAATGTCACATGGGTGTGGCTTTTCTCGAGTGAGGTCATGCGGCTAGCTCGAGGCCGGGCTGGTAGTGGCTGAGGTGATTGCGGTGGTGTTCCCGGGTGATGTGCCAGTCCCAGTAGGTGTCCAGGTCGCCGTTGGCGCGGATGGCGCGGAGCCACAAGATGGCCTGGGCTCCTTCTAGTCCCCAGCGGGCGCCGGTGATGCCCATCCGGTCTTGCACGAGGTGGCGGCAGGCGCCTTCGATGACGCCGGTGGCGATCGGCCAGCCGCTGGCGAGGGCGCGGGGGTAGTCCAGGTACGGTTCCTTGGCATCCAGGTAGGTCAGGGTCTTGCGGATGATCTTGGCGTGCTCGCTGCCGGGCTCGGGCGGGCGCCCGGCGGCTAGCTGCCTGATCGTCTCGGTGACCTGGGCTGCGCGGCCGTGCAGGATGCTCAGCCCCTGCGCGGTGACCCAGGCCTCGATCGCGGGGTCGCGGGGCGGGTGGAAGCACCAGGCGGCCTTCCACAGGTATTCCAGCACGTGGATGAAATCGATCAAGATGACCAGGTCGACGCCGCGGGCGGCGGCCTGGTCCCGGATCAGGCTGATCTGGTGGTTGTCGCCGTCGACCAGGGCGACCCAGGTGCGCTCATGGCGCGGGTCGCGGCGCCCGGCCTCGTCGAAGACGGCGCGGATCGTCCCGGCGCGGTCTGCGGCGATGTCGACGGTGTACCAGCGGCGCAGCGCCCGCGGCGCCTGCTTGCCGCCGCCGGAGGCCATGACCTGCTCCGGGATACGGCGCACCGGGGCAGCGTCGAACACGCACCCGAGCTGGGCCATCCGCTTGTGCCCCTTCTCCCCGGTCCCGCGCCGTTTCTCGAAGTTCCGCACCCGCTGGCCGGGGGCCCTGGCGCCGCGGCGGCGCAGCGCCCCGGGCAGCATCGCCACGCCCTTGCAGTCCGCCGAGATCAGCAACGGCCCCGCCGGCCGCCCCGGTCCCTGCCCGCCCTGGCCCTGGTCCCGGGCCAGGGCCGGGTAGAACCCGGGCGCATCGGCCGCGGCCTCGATGGTGATCTGCTCCAGCTGCTGCTTGCCGATCACCACCCCGGTCACGGCCGCCACGAACCGCCGGGCCTGCTCATAGGCCCCGGCCAGCACGTACTCCACCACCGCCCGCTGCAGGCACCAGGAATACCGGCGCAGCGGCAGGTTCAGCACCGCATCCCGGGGATACAGGTTCGGCTGCCCCGGCGCCCGGTACGCCATCCGCTCGATGACTACCGGCCCGAACTGCGAGATCATGGCGCGGGCATGCCCGCGCTCGGCCCGGGGCCGCGGCATCCCCGCGGCGTCGGCCACCCCCGCCAGCCGCGGCTCGGCCGCCGCGCAGGCATCCATCACATGCTGCATGACCTTCCGCAGCAGCTCCCGGCCCCGCACCATCACCAGCTGCTCGATCTCATCAAACGACGTCGCCGCCGCACCCGCGCCGGCCAGCTCACCCACCAGCCCGGTCAGCTCGCTCACCAGCACCGCCAGGCCGGCATCAGCGCTGGCCGCCGGCCTCCCAGCCGCATACCCTTCCATCTGAGGCTTCCCTTCCGCCTTGTTCTGGCTCAGACACCAGGAACATACGGGACGGAAGCCTCCTCACCACCCAGCCGGACCAGCACCAGCAAGGCCCTCACTCGAGAAAAGCCACACCCATGTCACATCGCCGTGGTCAGGACCACGGCGATGTGGCATTGCCGTGGTTCTTTTCGTGGCCGGGCGGGCGGATCGATGGTGCCCGTGGGTACCGCGATGCCGGTGCGCGGTGTGGTGCGGCAGCCGGGAGGCTGCACAGGCCAGACAAAGGTTCAGGGCACGAGGACGAGGCGGGCCCGGGCCTTGCCGTGCAGCACCTCGGCGATGCCCTCGTTCACCTCGGCGAGCGGCCTGGTCTCGTAGCTCACCCTGGTCCGCCCGGCCGCGTGCAGGCCGAACACCTCGGCGAGGTCGGCGCGGGTGCCGACGATCGAGCCGATGACCGAGGTCCCGTTGAGCACGGTGTCGAAGACGGGAATGCTCAGCGCGCCGGACGCGGGCAGCGCCACCAGCACGAGCCTGCCCCCCCGGCGCAGCCCGGCGTAGGCCGTGGCGAACGACTTGTCATCGACGGCCAGGCCCACCGCCACGTCGGCCCCGCCGTGGGACTGCAGCACCGTGGCCGGGTCATCGGCGCGGGCGTCGATGACGATGTCCGCGCCGAGTTCGCGGGCCAGCGCGAGCTTCTCGTCGGTGATGTCGACCGCGGCGACCGTGCCGCCGAAGATCTTGGCGTACTGCACGGCCAGGTGGCCGAGCCCGCCGACCCCGGACACGGCCACCAGGTCGCCGGGACGCACGTTGCCGACCTTGATTGCCTTGTAGGTGGTCACGCCCGCGCAGGTCAGCGGGGCTGCCTCGCGGGGATCGATCCCGTCGGGGACCGGCGCGGCGAACGCCGCCTCGGCCAGGAAGTACTCCGCGTAGCCGCCGTCCACCGAATAGCCGGTGTTCCGCTGCGACAGGCACAGCGTCTCCCAGCCGGTCAGGCAGTACCGGCAGGTGCCGCAGGCGTAGCCGAGCCACGGCACCGCGACCCGCTGCCCGATCTGCGGGCTGGTCACGCCGTCGCCGAGCGCGGTCACGATGCCGACGCCCTCGTGTCCCGGGATGAATGGGACCGTGGGGGTGACCGGCCAGTCGCCGTACGCCGCGTGGATGTCGGTGTGGCACAGCCCGGATGCCTCCATCCGCACGACGACCTGGCCGGGTCCCGGCTCTGGCATCGGCCGGTCCTCGATGACCAGTGGCTGGCCGAAGCCGGGCACTACTGCTGCACGCATGGGAAAGCTCCCTCTCGTCTGACCCGGCACCCTGCCGGACCTCCTACGATGTCGCCGAACGCCCCGCGCCTGTAGGGAGGACCGTCACGGCACGCCGGGACCTTGGTCCCTGATAGCTTTCCCCGGAGCATCCGCTCATGATGCGCTCCCCCCGCCATGCCAGAAGGGCCGAAAGTCCCTGACGGCTGCGCCCCGCTGCTGGCCGCGGATCTACGCGAGGTCCGGAGCCGCACTGGGTAGCCGACGCAGGAACGGGTCGGCTAGGCGGTGGCTGGTCACGCGGATACGCGCGTCCACCGCGATGGCACCGTCGGGGCGGGCGATCACGGGGTTGAGGTCGAGCTCGGCGACCTGCGGCAGGTCGCTGGCGAGCCGTGACACCCGGAGCAGGGCGTCGCGGAGCGCGTCGATGTCGGCGCCCGGCCGGCCGACGTGGCCGAGCAGGGCTGGGGCGGCGCGGATGGAATGGATCAGGTCGTCGGTGTCGGCGTCGGTGAGGGGAGCCAGCCGGGCGGCGTGGTCACCGAGTACGTCGGTGGCGACGCCACCGAGGCCGAACACCACGACCGGGCCGAGCACCGGTTCTTGTACCACGCCGATGATGGTCTCGAGACCGCCGGTGATCATGGGCTCGAGGAGCACTCCGGACAGCCGCCCGGCGAACCTGGCCTGCAGGCGGCCGATCGCGGCGCGTACCTCGCCGTCGCCGTGCAGGTCCAGCTCGACGGCGCCGGCGGTGCTCTTGTGCAGCAGGCCGGGCACATCGGCCTTGAGCACCACGTGACCGCCAAGTCCCGCCGCGACCTCGACGGCCGTGTCGGCGTTGTCGGCCCGGCGGAACTCCACCATCGGGATGCCGTAGCAGCGCAGCAGCGTATCGGCCTCGTCGGCGGACAGCCAGCCGCCACCCGGCATCCGCGCCAGGAAGGAATCAATGATCGAACGCGCGTCCGCGACCCGCAGTCCTGCGAGCTCCGGGGTCACGGCGGGTGGCCGGGCCCGCCAGGAGCCGTAGCGGGCGCTGCGGGCCAGCGCCCGGGCGGCCGCCTCGGGGTAGGCGTATGCAGGTACGGCCCCGTGGTCCTGGCCGCCGCCGTCGCCGGGCAGCAGCCGGACGGCTTCGGGCTGGTCCAGCACGACCGCCGCGACCGGGACCGGCAGCCGTGCGGCGGTGAGTACCGGGATCAGGTCGGCGGAGAGGTGCCGGACCACCAGAGCGATTACGGCATCGACGCCGTCCTCGGCGGCGGCGATCTGCAGCGTCTCACCGAAGGCCTCTGCGGTGACGGCCGCGGTGGTGTCCACCGGGCCGTTCAGGGATGCCTCGGCGGGCAGCACCTGCCGCAGGCGGCTGCGGGCCTGCGCGCCCATCGCGGCCACGACCAGGCCGGCTTCTGCGCACGCGTCGGCGGCCAGCATGCCCGCGCCGACGCCGTTGGACACGATGGCCACCACTGCGCCCGCCGGGACCGGCTGGGACGCGATCAGCACGGCCGCCTCGAGCAGTTCGCCGAAGCTGGTGGTGGCGATGATGCCCGCCTGGTCGAAGAGCGCCTGCCGGGTGATCAGTGGGGCGGCGGCCGCCGCGGTGTGTGAGGCGGTGGCCCGCTGGCCGGGGGCCGACCGCCCGGCGTGGACGGTCAGGACGGGGATGCTGGCGCTCACCCGCCGCGCGGTCCGGGCGAACCAGCGCGGGTGGCCGAAGGACTCCAGGTGCAGCACGGCCAGCTCGGTGGCGTTGTCCGCCTCCCACCACAGCAGCATGTCGGTGCCCGAGACATCCAGCTTGTCCCCGACCGAGGCGAACGAGGAGATCCCGATGCCCAGCCGGGTGAACTGCTCAATCAGCGCCGCACCGACCCCGCCGGACTGCACGACCAAGCCGGCGTGGCCGGGGGACGGGTGGTGCGCGGCCAGCGTGGCCCCCAGCCCGATGCCCGGGACCGCGACACCGAATGAGGCCGGGCCCGCCAGCCGCATGCCTGTTTCCCGGGTCGCCTCCAGCAGCCCCGATTCCTGTGCGCTGGTCAGCCCCGCGGTAATCACCGCCAGCGATCTGGCGCCGCGGTTTCCGCACTCGTGTGCCACCTCTACGACGCGCGCCGCCGGCACCGCCACCACCGCCAGGTCGGGGGCCTCAGGCAGCGCGGCGACCGACGAGACGCACCGGATGCCGTCGATGTCGCCGCCGCGCGGACTGACCGCGTACAAGGCACCGGCGAACCCGGCGTCGCGGATGTTGAGCAGGATCGTCCGGCCGACAGAGCCGGAGCGCCGACCCGCGCCGATCACAGCCACCGACCTGGGGTTCAGCAGCGGTTCCAGGCTGGCCACATCCGCTTGCTTCTCCCGGTTGGCCACCGCGTCCAGGTACGTGCTGGCCTCGCCCAGAGCCGTGTCGGGCGGGACCGGCATCGACAATTCGACCACCCCGTTGCCGAGCCTGCGCCGCACCGCCAGCCCCGCGTCGCTGAGTACCCGCAGCACCGGATAGTTATCCGGCAGCACATCGGCGACCAGGACCCTTACCTCCCGCGCCCGGGCCAGCGAGACCAGGTGCTCGAGCAGCAGCGTGGCGATACCACGCCCGTGCATGCCGTCGGCCACCGCCAGGGCAACCTCCGCGGCCGCGGCATCGGCGGTCACCTCGTAGCTGGCGACCCCCACCACCTCGTCACCCAGCACGCCAAGCAGCGCAACCCGCCCCGGGTCGTCCCGCAGGCACAGCCGCCGGGCCTCCCACTCGGCCGATGACCGGCTCGCGCTGAAGAAACGGAAGTACAGATTGTCCGGCGACATCGCCTCGTGCAGCTGCCTGACCGGTCCGTAATCGTCAGGACCGGCCGGCCGGATGGTCATGGTCCTGCCGTCGGCCAGCAGCGCGTAGGACCGTCCGGCCTCCGCGAGCGCGGCCACCCGATCACCTCCGGTTCCTCCGGGGTGAAGGCTATCGGGTCTCGTCTTCGCTGAGGAAGCTGGTGATCACGGGCCCGACCTGGTGGGCGCTGTCCAGCAGGGCGAGGTGCCCGCCACCCGCCACGGTGTGCAGCCTCGCCTGGGGCATCAGCGTGGCGATGATCCGGTGATTGACCAGCGGAGTGACGGGGTCGTCGTCGCCGGCGATGACCAGCGCGGGATGGCGGATGGTCCACAGCCACGGCAGGCTCGTCCAGCCGAAGAGCGGGGCCATCCGGTACAGGGCGGCCAGGGTGTCGGTCGGACGCTTGATGTGCATGGAACGGATCAGTTCCGGCTCGGTGCGCAGCCGGCCGCCGAACATGTCGCCGGCCACCCGTTCCAGCCGCTCAGGATGATAGCTGCGCGGGTGGATAAAGTGCCAGAGAGCGCTCAGCTTCCCTGGCATGGCGAAACCGCCGAAGGACGTCGACACCAGCACCAGCCGACGTACCCGGCTGGGGTGCGAGAACGCCATCTGCTGCGCGACCGCCCCGCCGAACGACGCGCCCAGCACGTGAGCGGAATCTATGCCGAATTCGTCGAGTACCGCGGTACCGAAGTGGGCCAGTGCCCACATGCTCAGCGGGACGGAGGGCATCTGCGAGCGGCCGATGCCCGGCGGGTCGAAGGCGATCGTGCGGAACCCGGGCAGATGGGGGAGCAGTCGTTCCCACAAGCGCACCTCGCCCCAGATGCCGGAGTAAAGCAGCAAGGGCTCGCCTTCTCCGCATACCTGAGCGTGGATCCGCAGCCCTCTGACGTTGAGCTGTACATCCTTAACCGGTGCCACGGACGCGGCAGTTGTCATCGGAACCCTCCTGAGGGTTAGATCCGAAGGCTGCGGCGGTCATCCCTAGGCACAAGGCGGACGCTTTGCCACCAGCCTCACCCTACTCCAGGGTAACATAAAAACTGAACGATCGGTCGGTATTGGTGCCACATGTAAGTCGCGTGATGCGAGTACGCAAACCCGAACACCTACCGACCTACAGCCCTCGGCCTCGGGACCTTTGGCCATTTCTCCTCGCAGAACGGCCGGTAGCGTCGCCAGCGTCGATCGTTCCGGCACTCCTGCTAGCTGGAACGGGTGAGGAAAACGAGGCTCTCTGTTTCCTTGGAGGCGAGCCGATGTACACATTCGCCCAGCCGCTCAACCGTGCTCTCCGCACCGCCAGCGAGTCCCCTGCCGTTGTGTGTCAGGACAATCGCCGTACCTATGCCGAGCTCGGCTCGCGATGCCTCCGCCTGGCCGGCGCGATGCACAAGCTTGGCCTGGCGCCGCATGACCGCGTCGGGGTCATCGGGCTCAACTCTGACCGTTACCTCGAGCTCTACCTCGCGCTGCCGGCCGCTGGTTACGTGCTGGTCCCGGTCAACTCGCGGCTGGCGCCCGCGGAAATGCGCGCCATCCTCGATGACGCCGGGGTAAGCGTGCTCTTCGCCGACGCCGACTATCCGGGTGCCGCCGGAGTCAGCCAGGTGCTGACCATGCCGGACGACTACGAGGACCTGATCGCCGCCGCTGACGAGACACCGCTCGGCGACGGGGTGGACGAGGACGACCTGGCCGCGCTGTTCTACACCTCCGGCACTACCGGGGTGCCGAAGGGTGCCATGCACACCCATCGGGGCCTGGTCTCCAGTGCGCTGCATTTCATGGCCACCTGGCCCTTTGACCGTCACACGCGATGGCTCGTGGCCTCCCCGATGTTCCATACCGGCGGGATACTCGCCACGCTGGCCACCGTCTGGGCCGGCGGGACCCACGTCATCATGCCGCGGTTCGACCCCGATCTGGCGGTCGACCTCATCGAGCGCGAGGCGGTCACGCACACGCTGCTGGTGCCCACCATGCTCGCCGCGGCCGCCGGTGCCCAGCTCGCCCGGCCGCGGAACGTCAGTTCGCTGCGGTACCTAAGCCACGGGCCTCGCCCATTTCCGCCGAGACGCTCAGGCGGACCCGCCAGGCCTTCCCTGGCGCCGAACTGCTGCACGTCTACGGCACGACGGAAACCACTCCGATCACCACGCTGCTGCCGCACGAGGAGCGCATTCTCGACACCCCGCTCGTCCGGTCATGCGGCCAGCCCGCCGTGGGCGTCGAGATACGGATCCTCGACAGCGCCCTGGACGATCTGCCGCCGCGCACGGTCGGCCAGATCGCCGTGCGCAGCCCCAGCGTCATGGCCGGTTACTGGCGCAAGCCGCACGAGACGGCCGAGGTCATGCGCGGCGACTGGTACCTGAGCGGTGACCTCGGATACCGGGACCAGGACTCCTACATCTACCTGGTCGACCGGGTCAAGGACATGATCGTCAGCGGCGGCGAGAACGTCTACTCCACCGAGGTGGAGGACGCGCTGGCTACCCATCCCGCGGTCGAGGAGGTCGCCGTCTTCGGCGTTCCCGACCCACGCTGGGGGGAGTCGGTCTACGCGATCGTGTTCTGCCGGGGGCCGGTGACACCCGGCGAGCTGATCGCGCACTGCCGCGAACAGATCGCGGGATTCAAGGTACCCAGGTGCATCGAGCTGCGCACCGAGCCGCTGCCCAAGTCGGCGGCAGGCAAGATCCTCAAGCGGGAGCTGCGCGAACCGCACTGGGCCGGTCAGCAAGCACAGGTCTCAGGAGGTTGAGCAGGTGCGCAGTACGATGATGGACTTCCCGCTCACGGTCCGGCACATCTTCGAGCACGGGCGGGCCCTGTACGCGGACAGCGAGGTCGTCACCAGCGAGGCCGACGGGCCGCGCCGCATCGAGTTCGGCGCCCTGGCCGACCGCGCGGAACAGCTGGCGGCCGGCCTGCGCCGCCTGGGTGTCCGGGAAGGCGACCGGGTCGCCACCTTCGGCTGGAATAACCAGGAGCACCAGGAGGCGTACTTCGCCATCCCGTGCATGGGCGCCGTGATGCACACGCTCAACATCCGCCTGGCGGCGGAGCAGATCCGCTACATCATCGGCCATGCCGAGGACTCCGTGATCCTCGCCGACGCCAGCCTCGCGCCGGTGCTCGGCCCGGTCCTGGCGGCCGGGGGTGATGAGCTCAAGTCGGTCCGCCACCTCGTCGTCTACGGCGACGGCGACCGTTCGGGGCTGCCCGAGCACATCGACTACGAGGAATTGCTGGCCGCCGAACGGCCGGGGTACTCGTGGCCGGACCTCGACGAGCACGCGGCCGCCGCGATGTGCTACACCAGCGGGACCACCGGCTGGCCGAAGGGCGTCGTGTACAGCCACCGCTCCACGTTCCTGCACTCGCTGGGCGTGTGCTCCGGCGAGGCGCTCGGGCTGAACCAGTACGACCGCCTGCTGCCGGTCGTACCCATGTTCCACGGCAACGCCTGGGGGATGCCGTACGCCGGCTGGCTAGTCGGCGCGGACCTGCTGCTGCCGAACCGGTTCACCCAGGCCGCCCCGCTGGCCCGGTTCATCGCGGCGGAGCGGGCCACCCTGGCCATGGCCGTGCCGACGGTCTGGTACGACGTTCTCGGCCTGGACCCGGACAGCGTCGACCTGACCTCGCTGCGCACGATCATGTGCGGCGGGGCGGCCGTGCCGCGCAGCCTGATCGAGGCCTACGAGCAGCGGTTCGGCGTCCGTGTCGTCCAGGGCTGGGGCCTGACCGAGACCAGTCCGGTCGCCGCCTTGTCCTACCCGCCCAAGCACGTCCCGGCCGAACGCGCGATGGATTACCGGGCCACGGCCGGCCGCCCGCTCGGCGGCGTGGAGGCGCGGGTCGTGGACGACGAGGGCAAGGTACTGCCCCGCGACGGGCACGCCACCGGCGAGATCGAGGTGCGCGGGCCCTGGGTGGCGACCGCCTACTACAAGGACCCGGCGCCGGACAAGTTCCGCGACGGCTGGCTGCGCACCGGCGATGTCGGCCGAATAGACACCATGGGATACATCACGATCAGCGACCGGGCCAAGGATGTCGTCAAGTCGGGCGGTGAGTGGATCTCCACGCTGGAGCTGGAGTCCGCCATCCTCACTCACCCGGCGGTCCGCGAGGCCGCGGTCATCGCCGCGCCCGATAAGCGGTGGGGTGAGCGGCCGCTGGCTTGCGTGGTCCTCAGGCCGGGCCAGTCCGTGACCCCGGAGGAGCTACGCGCGCACCTGTCCGGCCTAGTGGTCAAGTGGTGGCTGCCCGAACAGTGGGCGTTCGTGGACACGGTCCCGCGCACCAGCGTGGGCAAGCACGACAAGAAGCTGCTGCGGGCCCGCAACGCCGGAGGCAGCCTGCCCGTCGTCGCCACCGACGGGCCACCAGCCAAGTAAGCCGAACTATCTGGAGAGTGAGTCATGTCGGAAGTCGTCATCGCCGCCATCGGCCGGACCCCGATCGGCCGCGCCGTCAAGGGATCGCTGATCGACCAGCGGCCCGACGACCTGGGTGCCTTCGTCGTGGACGAGGTGCTCAAGCAGGTCCCGCAGCTGGACCGCGCCGAGATCGAGGACGTGATCTGCGGCTGCGCCCTGCCCGGAGGCGAGCAGGGGCACAACGTGGCCCGTATCATCAGCATCCTGGCCGGGGTCGGCGCCCCGGGCACCACGGTCAACCGCTACTGCGCGTCGTCGGTGCAGGCCGTCCGGATGGCGTTCCACGCCATCAAGGCGGGCGAGGGCTCGGCGTTCGTCTGCGCGGGTGTCGAGTCGAGCACCCGCTCGCCGCTCGGCAAGTTCGCGGACCAGCCGGAAACGCAGAACCCCCGGCTGCTTCCCGGGAACCGGGAGGGCCTCCCCGCGGCCTTCATGAGCATGGGCGAGACGGCCGAGAACGTGGCCGACAAGTACGACATCACTCGTGAGGAGATGGACCGGTACGCCCTGCAGAGCCAGATGCGCGCGGTCGGGGCGACCAAGGACGGGATATTCGCCCGGGAGATCATCCCGGTGACGCTGTCCTCCGGTCTCCTCATGACCGCGGACGACGGCCCCAGGCCGGACACCAGCCTGGAGAGGCTGGCCACGCTGAAGCCGGTCTTCCGCGAGGGCGGCCGGGTAACCGCCGGCAACTCCTGCCCGCTCAACGACGGTGCGGCGGCCACCGTGGTGATGTCTGGGGCACAGGCGGCCGAGCTGGGGATCGAGCCGATCGCCCGCATCATCTCGACCGGCGTCAGCTCCCTGGAGCCTGAGCTGATGGGCCTGGGCCCGATCGAGTCCAGCCGCCAGGCGCTGGCCCGGGCGGGGATGACCATCGATGACGTGGACGTGGTGGAGATCAACGAGGCCTTCGCGGCCCAGGTCATCCCGTCGGCCAGGGAAATCGGCATCGACCCGTTCAGCGACGAGCTGAACCCGCACGGCGGCGCCATCGCGCTCGGCCACCCGTTCGGCATGACCGGGGTGCGCATCCTGGCCACGCTGCTGAACGACCTCCGCACCCGTGACCAGACGATCGGACTCGAGACCATGTGCGTCGGCGGCGGCCAGGGCATGGCCATGATCATAGAGAGGCTGTCATGACAACTCCGCGCGGCAAGGCGCCGCTGACAGAAAGCACACCCAACGGACGTCAGCCGGCCAAGCCCCGGCGCAAGACGCCCGCTCCGCAGGCGACTCGTGTACCGCGGACCGCGGAGCCCGGCCCGGAGCAGCACCAAGATCCTGGCCCGACCGCCGCTCAGCGGGCGGCCGGGGCAGCACGGTTCCTCGCCGGGCAGGCGGTACGTCAGCCGCGGACCCTGATGCGGGACACGCCAGGGACGGCCCGGGAGCTGCTGCGGATCGCGCTGGGCAAGTCGCAGGTGGCGCCGGATAAGAAGGACAAGCGATTTGCCGATCCGGCGTGGCAGGAGCACCTTCTGTACCGCCGGATGATGCAGGCGTATCTGTACCTCGGGTCACGGGTTGATCCGTACGTCGACAGTCTCGGTATCGAGGGCGTGAACCGCGAGCGGGCGCGCTTCGCGCTGATGCTGGCCCGGGAGGCCATGGCGCCGACCAACTTCCTCATGACGAATCCCGCAGCAGTTAAGCGCGCCTACGACACCGCCGGCGGCAGCGTCCTCCGCGGGATGGCCAACATGACCGGCGACCTGCGCCACAACCATGGCATGCCGTCGATGGTGGACCGCAGGCCGTTCAAGCTCGGCGAGAACATGGCGGCCACGCCCGGTACGGTCATTTACCGGAGCGAGGTGTTCGAGCTCATCCAGTACACGCCGCAATGCGACACCGTCTACCAGCGCCCCGTACTCATGGTGCCCCCGCAGGTGAACAAGTACTACGCCCTGGATCTCTCACCAGGCCGCAGCCTGTACGAATTCCTGCTCCAGCGCGGCGTCCAGGTGTTCGGGATCAGCTGGCGCAACCCGACGGGGGCGCAGCGCGCCTGGGACTTCGACACCTATGTGCGGTCGACGATGGAGGCGATTGACGTTGCCCGCGAGGTCTCCGGTTCGCCGGATGTGAACATCATGGGCGGTTGCCTGGGCGGGATGACGGCCGCGGTGACGCAGGCACACCTCGCCGCCCTGGGGGAAGAGAAGCAGATCCACTCGTCGACGGTGTTCGTCACCCTGCTCGACACCGAGTCTGACGGGCGGATGTTCCTGTTCGCCTCTCCGCAGACCCTCGCGATCGCCAAGAAGGTGTCCCAGCGCGCCGGCGTGATCGACGGCTGGCAGATAGCACAGATGTTCTCCTGGCTGCGCCCGAACGATCTGGTGTGGAACTACTGGGTGAACAACTACCTGCTCGGTCAGGACCCTCCGGCCTTCGACATCCTCGCCTGGAACGCGGACACGACCCGGCTGCCGGCCGCCTTCCACCACCAGCTGCTCGACATGGTGGCGGGCAACCAGATGGTGCACCCGGGCGCTATGAAGGTCCTCGGCACCCCGATCGACCTATCACGCATCACCACCGACACCTATGTGGCGGCCGGGCTCACCGACCACATCACGCCGTGGCAAACCTGCTACCGGACCACCCAGGTGGTCTCCGGTCATGCTCAGTTCGTCCTGTGCTCGAGCGGTCACATCCAGACCGTCGTAGCCGACCCGAAGCACAGAGGGCTCGGGTACTTCGTCAACCCGGAGACGCCGCCCTCGGCTGAGCAGTGGCTGGCGGACGCACAACGGCACGAGGGGTCCTGGTGGGAGCACTGGGTGCGGTGGCTGGCCGACCGCTCCGGTGAGCAAATCGCGGCACCCCAGTCCATCGGCAGCGCTCGCTTCCCGGCGATAGAGCCGGCCCCGGGCACCTACATCTATAAATGACAGCCTGCCATGTGCGCAAAAAAGGACACGGCGAGGGAACGGAGGTGATGGTCTGTGGAGGCATCAGCAGTCCTCGCCAGTGCAGAGGACGGTGTGGTCGAGGAAGCGGTTGCCGCGTTGGCGCAACGCGATCAGGCACAGCACCATTCATTCGGCTCGGAGGAGCATCGCCACCACATGCGGCAACTGTTCAGGCTCGTCCTGCGTTGCGTGCGCGCAGGCCGAGCCGAGCCGATCATCACGCCATCTGAGCAGATTGCGGCCCACTGTTTCGCCGCGGGCATTGACCTCGCCGAGGCGCAGGAAGCATTCAACGTCATGGCGGAGGCGCTCTGGCGCCATGTGGTCGGCGCCCTCGCCGGCGAACAGCGGGTTGAGGTGCTTGGGCTCGTGAACGCCATCGTCGGGGCGGGGAAGGATGCGCAGGCCCGAACCTACGTGGCCCTGGCGGCCAGTCAGGGAGGCTCCCGACCGGGCGGGCAGCCGGCCGTACCAGGGGGCGATAGCCGGTCAGCCACCGCAGGCGCCGGGCCTGATCGCCCCCCAGCCTCCGGCGTCCGGACTGCCGTGATCGGAAAAGTCGGCGTCATCACCCTTGACGACCAGCATAAGCGCAACGCTATCGCGGCCCAGATGGCCAGCAGCGTCGTCGCCGCGCTGGGGAGCCTGCGAGCCCAGGACATGCGCGCAATCGTGCTCCGCGCCGCGCCGGGCATGAACGTCTGGTCCGCTGGCCATGACATCGATGAGCTTCCCCGGGGAGGACGCGACCCGCTGGGCTACAACGATCCACTCGAAGGTCTGCTCCGCGCCGTCCGCTCCTTCCCGATGCCGGTTATCGCGATGGTGCATGGTTCGGTGTGGGGCGGAGCGCTGGACCTAGTGCTCAGCTGTGACCTAGTCATCGCCGACGAGACGGCGTCGTTTGCCATCACTCCAGCGAACCTGGGATTGCCGTACAACATCACCGGCCTGCTGCATTTCCTGGGACGGCTGCCTGTCAATCTCATTAAGGAGATGTTCTTCACCGCGGCGCCCCTTGACGCCCGTAAAGCCAGAGAATGCCTGATCGTAAATCACTTGGTCGCGTCGGACCGGCTTGAGTCGTTCACCTTGGAGCTGGCCGCGACGATGGCGACGAAGTCGCCTCTGGCGATTGCGGTCATCAAGGAACAGCTTAGGGTCCTCTCTGATTACCAGCCTATCGCGGCGCAGGTGTACGAGCGTGTCCAGGGGCTGCGCCGGGAAGCGTACGACAGCAGCGACTATCTCGAGGGTCTGAATGCTTTCACCCAGAAACGCCTGCCAATCTTTCGAGGCACCTGACCCGCCCAAGCCGCGAGCTCGGGACTCCGAGGACTGGCTTGCGGGACCAAAGTCACTAGACGACGGAAGGCTGCAGGCATACGAAGGTTTTTACGGACTGACACAAAGTCGCGAGCTCAGGAAACCCATCCGAGAGCCACGGCCCGTTTAGATGAAGGAGAAACACAATGAGTCAGAAGATCGCGATTGTGACGGGTGCTGCCCGCGGCATCGGCGCCGGGATAGCTATCAGGCTGGCCTCCGACGGCATGGCCGTGGCGGTCCTCGACCTCGACGAAGCCGATTGCGCGCGGACCGTGAAAGAGATCGAGAACGCCGGCGGGCGCGCGCTCGCGGTCGGCTGTGACGTCAGCAAGACCGATCAGGTGAGCGCTGCGGTCGAGCGGGTGGCCGCCGAGCTCGGTGAGCCGACGGTGCTGGTGAACAACGCCGGGATAACTCGCGACGCTCTGCTGTTCAAGATGACCGACGAGGAATGGGACTCGGTGATCAACGTCAACCTGCGCGGTATGTTCCTGATGACCAGGGCGGCGCAGAAGTACATGAGCGAGCAGAAGTGGGGGCGGATCGTCAACATCTCGTCGTCGTCGGGCCTCGGCAACCGCGGCCAGGTCAACTATTCCGCCTCGAAGGCCGGCTCTGAGGGCTTCACCAAGACCCTCGCCAAGGAACTTGGCAAGTTCGGGATCACCGCGAACGCGGTCGCGCCGCACTTCATCGCCACCGACATGACGTCGGCCATGGCCGACAAGCTGAAGATGTCGTTCGAGGATCTCGTGGAGACCTACAAGAAGCAGATACCGGTAGCACGGGTCGGCCAGCCGGCCGACGTGGCCCACACCGTCTCGTACCTGGTCAGCGAGGGCGCGAGCTTTGTCTCCGGCCAGGTCATCTACGTGGCGGGCGGCCCGCTGTGCTGAGGGTCTCCGTGATGTCATTCTCCGCCCATTAGGGTGCCGAGTAGCCTGGCGTAGCGCAGCAGGTGGGCATCGCCGACGTACTCCTCGCGGATGTGGGCATGCGCGGCTTGCCCCATCCGCGCCGCCTGGTCCTGGTCACTGAGCAGGCGGCGGGCGGCCGATCCGAACGCCGTCAGGTCGGCGGGATCGGGTAGCAGGATGCCGGTGCCCTCGGCGATCTGGTCGATGATCCCGCCGACCGCCGAGCCGATGACCGGCCGCCCCTTCCACATGCCCTCCGAGACGGTCAGCCCGAACCCTTCCGCCAGGCTCTTCTGGGTGATGACGGTGGCGTGCTGCTGCAACGCGTTGACCATGGCCGCGTTCTCATCGATGTCATCCAGCGGCAGGGTAACCAGCAGGATCCGGGTCCGGGCGGCGGGGCTCAGGTCACGCCACTGCAGCAGGCACTCCCCGTAGACCGCCGCGCCCTCCGGGTCGTCGCTCACGTCCTTGACTGACGGGCCGACCAGCATCAGGTACCCGTCACCGCCGGGTGCGACGTGGTCGGCGAAGCCGCGCATGACCCCGGACATGTCCTTGAGCCGGTCCCACCGGGAGACTTGGACCAGCACCGGATCATCGGGGCCGGGGCGGCCCTCGCCGATGATGACGGCCGGCCTGCTGACAGTGCCCACGTCGCCGTCGCGGCGCACGAAAGTCGCGGCCGCTGTCGGCGCCGCGCCGTCCAGCACGCCCAGCCTCGCCAAGATGGCCTGCACGGTGTCGGCGGCGAGATGCTGGTTCTTCGGGGAGAACGGGTCGATCGACGGCGGGATGATCCAGGCCTTGCTAGCGGGGATCCACGACGGGACGTACGTCTGGCGCGAGAACACGCATACCTCCGCGGCGGCCAGGTGCGGCCGCAGGAACTCCCACCCAGCCCGGGTCACCTCGTCTTCCCAGTCCACCCCGATGTGGCAACGCCACACCACCCGGGCGCCCGCGTGTGCCAGCGGCGCGGCCAGCCCGGCGGTCTGCGGGTCATGCAGCAGCACCACATCGCCGGGCCGGATCCGCGCCACCAGCTCCACCGCGTTCGCGGCCATCATCTGCGCGTAATGACCGGCCTCCGCCGCGCCGAGCGGGGCTCCGGACAGCGTGCCGTGGATCTGGTTGTGCAGCCGCTTGGTGATCGCGAAGAACTCGGCGTCGCCGGTGATCACCAGCCAGCCAACCGGGATGTCCAGGTCCTGCACGTACCCGACCAGGACCTGCAGCATCTCGGCAACCCCGCCACCTGCCGCGGTCGAATTGACGTTCCAGATGGTACGCCCGGTCAGCATGTGCCGGACCCGGCCGGCGGCCTGGGTCAGCTCCGCATACCGCAGGGAGCCGATGACCGGCTCCAGCCGGGGCACCGGCAGTCGCGGCACCTCCACCGCATGCAACAGGCTCACGGCATCCGCCTTCCCGGTCGCAACCGGCCGGACCACTGGTCAAGGCGCACCGTGCCGCTACGTGACTCGGCGCGGGCGATAAGAGTCAACCACGGTCACTCATCGACGATCAAGCACGCCCGCGCGGGCCGCGGTGCCGCGCCTCGCGAAAGCGTCTCAGATGGCGGCGCGGTCCCGCTCGCCGGTCCGGATGCGCAACGCGCCGTCTACCGGGGTGATCCATATCTTCCCGTCGCCGATCGTCTCCGTCCTGGCGTGCTTGGCGATGGCCTCGACCAGGGTTTCCACGTCGTCATCGAGGGCGGCGATGTCCAGCCGGATCTTGGGCAGCAACGCCACCCGGGGCGGGCCTGCCTCGTGGGCGAGCTGGCCGAATTGCCGGCCGAAACCGCGGACCTCGGTCACGGTCAGGCCGTGCACCTGGTTGTCGATCAGGGTGCCGATCAGCTCCTCGAGCCTGTCGGGCCTGACGATGGCTGTGATCAGTTTCATGCCAGCTAACCTCCGCGTCAGCCTGCGCGCTCACATGCTGTGCATGCGGTGGAACTTGCGGATGTCGTCCTTGCCCGCCAGCAGCGTGAGGCCGACGACTAGCAGGACGGCGCATGCGGCGATCCTCAGCGCCGTTCCGGTGATGTGCTTCATGGGCCCGAGCCTTTCTGTTCCGCCCGGGACGGATTCCCGGGACTGACCAGGTGCGGCGCGGCCCACGGCCGGCACCGCAGGCTCACTGTCGCCGTCGGCGGGTGCCGCGGGCTAGGGCCGAAGAGCCGGCCCCGGCGGGACCTGAGTCCCGAGCAGTTAAGCTGGCCTGGCCGCGAACGAAGCGGCGGAGGCGAGCACAGGGAGGGTGCGATGCACCCTGGTGAGGACGCAACGCTCCAGCCGTCTGGCCAGGCTGTGGTGGTCGATGTCGACGGGCTCTCCGTATTGTTCGGCGCGCTGCGCGGCCGGGGTTTCACGGTGGTCGGCCCGACCGTCCGGGACGGCGCGATCGTGGTGGCCGAGCTGGCCTCGGTCGCTGAGCTGCCCTTCGGGTGGGGGGTGGACACTGAAGCGGGGAAGTACCGGCTGCGGGAGCGGGACGACACGGCCGCGTTCGGGCACTCCGCCGGCCCGCAGTCATGGAAGAGCGTGCTGCATCCGCCGCGAGCGAGGCTGTGGTCGGCGGACCGGGCCACCGGCAGCGTGGAAGCCGGCGAGGCCGCAGCGCCCCCAAAGTACGCCCTGCTAGGCGTGCGTCCGTGTGATGTGCGCGCGGTCGGCATGCTGGACCGGGTGCTGACCGGCGGCCAGCATGCCGATCCCGTCTACAGCGGGCGGCGCGATGGCGCGTTCATCATCGCGGTCGAGTGCACGGAGCCGGGCGCGACGTGCTTCTGCGCTTCGATGGGTTGCGGCCCCGGTGCCGAGTCCGGGTTCGACCTGGCCATGACGGAGCTGGTCGACTCCGAGGGGCATCGCTTCGTCGCACGGGCCGGCACGCCAGCGGGGGCCGAACTGCTGGCGGACGTGCCGAGCCGGGCAGCCGACGAGGCGACGATCCGGCGCGCCGGCGCGGCGGTGGACGAGGCGGCTGACCATATGGGCCGGACCATGCCGACCCAGGGCCTGCCGCAGTTGCTGGCCGGCAGCCGCGAGTCCCCGCACTGGGACGATGTCGCCTCCCGCTGCCTGACCTGCGGCAACTGCACCATGGTCTGCCCCACCTGCTTCTGCACGACAACCGAGGACGTGACCGACCTGACCGGGGATCATGCCGAGCGGTGGCGAGTCTGGGACTCCTGCTACGCACTGGACTTCTCCTACTTGCACGGCGGCAGCGTGCGTACCAGCGGGCAGAGCCGGTACCGGCAATGGATCAGCCACAAGCTGGGCACCTGGCATGATCAGTTCGGCTCATCCGGATGCGTGGGCTGCGGGCGGTGCATCGCATGGTGCCCCGCCGGCATTGACATCACCCAGGAGGTGGCCGCGTTGGCCAGCCTGCTGGACGCAGCGGACGCGGGCGAGGACTGACGATGACGGGCACGATGGCCGCGCGGATCTCAGCTCAGCCCTTCTTCGCCGCGCTCACTGACACCCAGCGCGCGGCGCTGGCCGAGGACGCCGTAACGGAGACGTTCACGGCGGGTGAGCGCGTGTTCGGCGAGGGCGGCATCGCGGACAGGTTCTGGCTGATCGAGTACGGCGGCATCGCCCTGGACCTGGGGGTACCTGGCCGCGGTGATCAGGTTATCGAGACGCTGGGCCCCGGCACGATGCTCGGCTGGTCGTGGCTGCACCCGCCGTACCGCTGGCATTTCGGCGCCGTGGCCCGCCTGGCCACTAGCGCGATCGCGTTCGACGCCGCCTCGGTACGCCGTCGCTGCGACGCCGATCCGGCCTTCGGATACGCGCTGCTGCGCTTGTTCACGCCGCTCATCACCGGACGGCTCCAGGCGACCCGGCTGCGGCTACTGGATCTGTATGCCGCCCCGTCCCAGGTCGGGCAGGCCGATACCGAGCCGGCCGACGCGTGACCAGCCAGGGTGCGGCCATGTCGGCGCTGGCTGAGCCGGCCGCCGCGGTACCGCGCTTTTACCGGGTTGCCTCCCGCCGGGAAGACACCGGCGACACGGTCACCATGGAGCTGACGGAACCGGCCGTCGGTGTTCCGGCCTTCGCGCCGGGACAGTTCGCCATGCTGACCGCGCTCGGCGTCGGCGAGGTACCCATCTCGGTGAGCGGTCTGGGTGATAACAGCGGCGGGCAGGCACGCCGCCTGCAGCACACGCTGCGCGCGGTGGGCGCGGTCACCCGGGCGCTGCACGCCGCGCAGCCAGGGAGCCTTATCGGGGTACGCGGCCCGTTCGGCACCGGCTGGGATGTGGAGTCGGCGGCCGGGCGGGATGTCGTGATCGTGGCGGGCGGGATCGGCCTCGCGCCACTGCGCCCCGTGGTGCTCACCGCGCTCGCCGACCGATCCCGGTATGGCCGGATCGTGCTGCTGGTCGGCGCGCGAACCCCCGGTGACCTGCTCTACACCGACGAGCTGGAACGCTGGCGCCGCGACGGGGTCGAGGTGGCTGTCACGGTCGACCGGGCGGACAGCGGCTGGGATGGTGAGGTCGGGCTCGTGACGGCGCTCATCAAGCCTGCCGGGCTCGCACCGGGCAACAGCCTGGCGTTTGTCTGCGGCCCGGACATCATGATGCGGTTCACCGCCGACGCGCTCGCGGCGGAGGGAATTCCCGTGCACCGGATACGCGTGTCACTCGAGCGCAATATGCGCTGCGGCGCCGCCTGGTGCGGACACTGCCAGCTCGGGCCGCTGCTGGTCTGCCGGGACGGCCCGGTGGTCGGCTACGACCGGGCGGCGGCCCTGATGAGGGTGCGGGAGCTGTGATGGGCGTGCCTACCTTGGCGGTGTGGAAGTTCGCGTCCTGCGACGGCTGCCAGCTCACGCTTCTGGATTGTGAGGATGAGCTGCTGGCGATCGCCGGGCAGGTGAAGATCGCTCACTTCGTGGAGGCCTCCAGCGAGACTCAGCCGGGTCCGTATGACGTATCCCTGGTGGAGGGTTCGATCACGACGGCGGCCGACGCCGAGCGGATCCGGCAGGTACGCGAGATGTCGCGGACGCTGGTGACGATCGGGGCGTGCGCGAACGCGGGCGGCGTACAGGCCCTGCGTAACCTCGCCGACGTGGACGAGTTCACTTCCGTGGTGTACGCCCGGCCGGACTACATCTCCACCCTGGCCACGTCGACCCCGATCGCGGCGCATGTGGACGTCGACTTCGAGCTGCGCGGCTGCCCGATCGACCGGCGCCAGCTGCTGGAGGTCATCACGGCCCTGCTCGCGGGACGCAAGCCGAACATCCCGGCCCACAGTGTGTGTTTCGAGTGCAAACAACGCGGCAACGTGTGCGTGGTGGTCGCGCACGGCACGCCGTGCCTCGGACCGGTGACGCACGCCGGGTGCGGTGCCCTGTGCCCGGCCCACCATCGCGGGTGCTACGGCTGTTTCGGGCCGATGGAGACACCCAACGCGGGCGCCCAGGTGGGCCTGTTGCGGGCCACCGGCATGAGTGAGGCCGATGTCGTGCGGGCATTCCGCACGTTCAACACCGGTGCACCCGCGTTTATCGAGCTTTCCCAGGTCGTGCGACCTGCCGAGAGGCGGAGCGAGTGAGTCACCGCAACGACCGCACGCTGGCCGTCCGCGCGCTGGCCCGGGTCGAGGGCGAAGGCGCGATGCACGTGCGGGTGCGCGGGGGCGCCGTCGAGGACGTGCGGCTGGAGATCTACGAGCCGCCCCGGTTCTTCGAGGCGTTCCTGCGCGGGCGGCGGCATACCGAACCGCCTGACATCACCGCTCGCATCTGCGGGATCTGCCCGGTCGCCTACCAGATGAGCGCGTGCCTGGCCATCGAGGCGGCCTGCGGGATCGAGGTCACGGAGCCGATCGCCGACCTTCGCCGGCTGCTCTACTGCGGAGAGTGGATCGAGAGCCACGCCCTGCACATCTACCTGCTGCACGCCCCCGACTTCCTCGGCTACACCAGCGCGCTCGCCCTCGCCGAAGACCGCCGTGACCTGGTCGAGCGGGGACTGGCGCTGAAGAAGGCCGGCAACGCGATCATGGAGCTGGTCGGGGGCCGGGCGATCCATCCGGTCAACGTCCGGGTGGGCGGCTTCTACCGGGCTCCGGCCAAGGCCGAGATGGCGGTCCTGCACGCCGGGGCAGTACGCCATAGACCGGGGTACGGTCGTCACCACCGGCGGCCTGACATTCGCCCCGGCGGAGTTCGAGGACCACGTCATCGAGGAGCACGTACCGCACTCGACAGCGCTGCACGCCCGGCTGGCCGGACGAGGCCGTTACCTGACCGGTCCGACCGCCCGCTACACCCTGAGCAGGCAGTGGCTCTCAACGGTGGCGCGGCAGGCCGCTGACGAAGCGGGCCTCGGTGCCGAGTGCCGCAACCCGTACCGCAGCATCCTGGTCCGCGCCGTGGAGGTGGTATACGCGGTGGACGAGGCGCTGCGGCTGATCGAGCGATACGAGCCGCCCGCGCCGTGCTATCTGGACGTTCCGCCGCGCGCCGCCGTCGGGCACGGCGCCACGGAAGCGCCGCGCGGCGTGCTGTTCCACCGGTACGCCATCGACGCCGACGGTCTCATCACCTCTGCCCGCATCGTGCCGCCGACCTCGCAGAATCAGGCCAGCATCGAGGACGATCTGCGCCGGTTCGTCGCCGGCCGGCTGGATCTCGGCGATCAGCAGCTGACCTGGCAATGCGAGCAGGCGATCCGCAACTACGACCCGTGCATCTCCTGCGCGACCCACTTCCTCGACCTCACGATCGATCGCGCCTGACCAGGCAAGACCATCCCGGCCTGTAGTGGCCGGCGTTGCCCCTGGTCCGCGCGGCGAGGCCGATATTTCGGTAAACAGTGGGTGAATAATGGGTAAACACGGGAGGTGATCCCGGGGCTGGACATGCTGCGCGGCTACCGCCGGGCCTGGCTGCCCGGTGACCTGCTGGCCGGCGTCACCGTCGCGGCCTACCTGGTGCCGCAGGTGATGGCCTACGCCACGATCGCGGGGCTGCCCCCGGTCACCGGCCTGTGGGCCGCCTTCCCGGCCCTGATCGCCTACGCGCTGTTCGGCACGTCGAATTCGGTGTCCATGGGCCCGGAGGCGACCACCGCGCTGATGACCCTGGTGTCCATCAGGCCGCTGGCCAGCGGTGACCCGGCCAGGTACGCCAAACTCGCCAGCACGCTGGCCCTGCTCACCGGGCTGATGGCGCTGGCGGCCTGGCTGCTGCGGCTGGGCTTCTTCGCGGACCTGCTGTCGCGGCCCGTGCTGGTCGGCTACCTGGCCGGGGTGGCCCTGATCATGATCGGCGATCAGCTCCAGCGCGCGACCGGGGTCCCGGTCCGCGGTCAGCTGTTCTTCGCCCAGGTCGGCTCGTTCGCCCGCGGGCTGAACCAGGTCAAGCCGGCCGTCCTCGCGATCTCCCTGGCCGTCCTGGCGTTCCTCCTCCTGCTGCTGCGGTGGCGCTGGCCCCGCCTGCCGGGGCCGCTGCTGGCGGCGCTGCTCGCCACCGCCGTGGTGGCGGCACTGCACCCGGGCGGAGTCAGCGTCGTGGGCCCGGTCCCGGCCCGGCTCCCAGCCGTCGGGCTGCCCACCCTGGATCCCGGGGTGCTGCGCGAGCTGCTGCTTCCCGCGTTCACCGTGCTGGTCGTGGCTTTCAGCGACGATGTGGTGACGGCCCGCTCGTTCGCAGGCCGCGACGAGAAGATCGTGGCGAACCGGGAACTGCTGGCGCTCGCCGTCGCCAACGCCGGCTCGTCGCTGGTGCGCGGGTTCCCGGTCAGCAGCAGCGGGACCAGGACGGCCATCGCGATCGCCGCGGGCCGGAAGACCCAGGTGTACTCGCTGGCCACGGCGGCCTCCATCCTGGTCGTCCTGCTGGTCGCGCGTCCGGTCCTGTCCCGCTTCCCGACGGCGGCGCTCGGCGGGATCGTCATCTTCGCCGCGCTCCTCCTGATCGACGTGCAGGCCTTCCGGCGGCTGTTCGCCTTCCGCCGGACCGAACTGGGGATCGCCGTGGCGGCCGGCCTCGGCGTGCTCGCCTTCGACATCCTGTACGGCGTGCTGGTCGCGATCGCCCTGTCAGTGGCCGACCTGCTGGTCCGGGTGGCCCGCCCGCACGACGCGATCCAGGGCATCGTCCCCGGACTGGCGGGCATGCACGACGTGGACGACTACCCGGACGCGCAGGCCATCCCGGGCCTGGTGGTGTACCGGTACGACGCGCCGCTGTGCTTCGCCAACGCCGAGGACTTCCGGCGGCGCGCCCTGGCCGCCGCGGACGGGCCGCCGGGCCCGCTGCGCTGGTTCGTGCTCAACGTCGAGGCCAACGTCGAGGTGGACTTCACCGCGCTGGAGGCCATGGAGGCGTTGCGCGAAGACATCACCGACCGCGGTGCCGTATTCGCGCTCGCCCGGGTCAAGCAGGACCTGCTGGCCCGGCTGGAGGCCTTCGGCCTGGCCGGCAAGATCGGCACGGAGTTGCTGTTCCCGACCCTGCCCACCGCAGTCCACGCCTACCAGGACAGGACGAAAGACCCGCCGGCCGGCAACCAAGGCCCATGACCGCGGCCGGTCCCGCTGACCCAGGGTGAGAAGAGCAGGACAGTAATACCGAACGGACTGGGTTCATGGCTACCGCGACCGCGCCTCCCGCCGCCCCCCGGCTGATCGACCTGGCCGCGGCGCGCCGGGAGGGATGAGAGATGGACATTATCTACGAGCGCCCCCCGCTGCCGTACCTTACGGCGCTGCGGGCGGTGGCCCGCTGCTCCGCCAGCACGGCGCGGCTGCTCCGGCAGCACCGGCTGCGCCTGCCCGCCCGGTGGGTGGGGACGCGACTGCGCTTCGCCGACGGCACCTCGGCGCGGGTATACCGCGAGACGGTCTGCGACCGGGGCGCGACGCTGGACCCGTGCGTGCTCGTCGTGGAGTTCCGGCTGCGCGCCGTGCGCGGCCTCGGGCACGCCGCGTTCCGCCGGGAGAGCCTGCTCAACACCCCGCTGTTCGCCGGCTTCCCCGGGTTCGTGTCCAAGCTGTGGCTGGCAAACGACGACCTGGGCCGCTACCGGGGGCTGTACGAATGGGACGCCCCGGAGCTCGCGGAGCACTACGCCCGGGCGCTGTGGCGGGTGCTCGCGCTGGTGTCGGTGCCGGGCTCGATCCACTACGTGGTGCTGCCCGGACTGCGCCGCGACGAGGTGCTCGACCAGCCGCACCTGCTGGGCGGGGACGAGGCGTGGTGGCGCCTGACCAGTGTCGGATGAGCGGCGCGGGCTGACGGCGGACATCCTGGTGGCAGGCGCGGGCCCGGCCGGCCTGGCCCTGGCCCTGCAGGCGCACGACCACGGCGCCGCCGTCCGGGTCATCGACCGGCGGCCGGAGGCGGCCCGTCCGTCCCGCGCCCTGATCCTGCACGCCCGCACCCTGGAAGTGCTGCGCCCGCTGGGGGTGACGCAGGCGCTGCTGGCCCGGGCCGACACCGCGCCAGCGGCGGACCTGCGGCTGGGCTCCCGGACCGTCCGCGTCACGCTCGGCGGCCTCGCGCTGCCGGACACCGCCTTCCCGCACCTGACGCTGGTCCGGCAGATGGACGTGGAGCGGGTGCTGGCCCAGGCGCTGGCGGCCCGCGGGGTCGAAGTGGAGCGCGGCACCGAGCTGGCCGCGGTACGCGACGAGCCCGGGGGTGTCCGCGCGCTCCTGCGCACGCCGGCCGGATCGGAGCAGGCCCGGTTCGGTTTCGCCGTCGGCTGCGACGGCCCGGCCAGCACCGTCCGGGCCCAGGCCGGCCTGCGCTGGACCGGCCGCATCTACCCGGTGGAGATCGTGCTGGCCGACGCCGAGCTCGACGGTGATCTGCCCGGCGATGCCGCCCAGGTCGTGGCCGGCCGGGGCGGGCTGCTGTTCGCCTTCCGCCTCGGCGAGCGGGCGACCTGGCGGCTGCTCGGGACCCGCCCCGCGACGCCGGGCCGGCTGGAACCCGGGTCGTTCGGTCCTCCGGTTTCAGCCATTGACCTGCAGCAGCTGATCGACGCCGCGGGCCTGGACGCGCGGGTCGCCGACCTGCGGTGGTCCTCGCGGGTCACGGTGCAGCGCCGGGTGGCCAGCCGGTTCCGGCGGGGCCGGCTGTTCCTGGCCGGGGACGCCGCGCACGCCTATTCTCCGGCCACCGGCCAGGGCCTGAACGCGGCCATCCAGGACGCCGCCAACCTCGGCTGGAAGCTCGCGTTCGCGACGTCCGGGCCAGCCGACGGGCCGCTGCCCGGATCCTACGACCGCGAGCGCCGGCCGGTAGCGCGTCACCTGCTGGCCCTGACCGACCTGGCGTTCTGGGCCGAGGCTGGGACCGGGCCGGTCCCGTCCGCGCTCCGCGCCCGGCTCGCGCCGCTCGCCGGTCCGCTGCTGCCCGCGCTGACCCGCGGCCGGCTGGCCGCCAGCGGGGTCCGGCTGCTGTCGCAGCTGAACGTGAGCTACCGCGGCAGCCCCCTGTCGGTGGAGGGGACGCCGCGCCGTCCCCGCGGCCCCCGCGCCGGAGACCGGCTGCCGGACCGGCTCGTCCGCGCGGACGGGCGGAGCGTCCGGCTGCACGAGCTGCTCGCCCGGCCCGGCGTGCACATCCTGCTCGACCGCGACGCGGACCGGCTCGAGGACCTGGCGCCCGGCCGGTTCGTGACCGTGCACCGCCTCACCAGCGCGCCGGGCTGCGGCGTCACCGTCGTCCGGCCCGACGGCTACATCGGCTTCCGCGCCGGGACGGCCGAGGCCGGCCAGCTCGCCGCCTGGCTCGCCCTCGCCGGCGCCGCCACGGGCCTTCGCGATCACACCAGCCCGGGCAGGCTGCGGGCGAGCGAGTAGCCGGCCACCGCGATGAGCAGCACGGTGAACCCGGTGGTCAGCCGGGACGGGTCGACCCGGGACGCGACGCGGTGGCCGGCCAGCACCCCGGCCAGCGCGGCCGCGGTGAACACGGCGAGCAGCGCCCAGTCGAGGCTAACCTGGCCGCCCAGCCGGGCGGCCAGCGCGGCGGCGCTGTTGATCGCGATGACCAGCAGCGAGGTCCCCACGGCGGCGGGCATGCCGAAGCCGAGGACGAGCACGAGCGCGGGCACGATGACGAACCCGCCCCCCACGCCGAAGAAGCCGGTAAGCAGGCCGACTCCGGTGGCCGCGGCGGTGATCTTCAGGATCCGGCGGCCGATCGTGCTCCCGCCAGCGCGCTCTCGTCGGCGCGCCGTCCCTGGCCGACGGCGCAGCATGGCCACGGCGGCAGCGAGCAGGAGCCCGGCGAACAGGCTGAGCAGCAGGCCGGGCGGAACGCCGGACGACAGCCGGGTACCCGCGTAGGACCCGGCCGCTCCCAGGACGCCGAAGGCGATGCCCGGCGCAAGGCGCACCCGGCCCGCCCGCCAGTGCGCGATCATCCCGGCGGCCGCCGTGATCCCCACGATGAGCAGCGCCCCGGTCGTGGCCGCATGCGCTTCCTGGCCTAGCAGGTAGACCAGCACCGGGACGGTAAGAATGGACCCGCCGCCGCCGAGAGCGCCGAGCAGGACGCCGACCAGCAGCCCGGCCGGTACGGCGATCGACAGCACGGGAGCCTCCTGATCCTGATATACCCCCAGGGGTATATCGCTAGGGTCAGGCTACCTACCTGACTCTCGGCCGCGCAAATACCCTCCGGGGTATATAAACGGGACGAAGGTCCCTGGACGGGTACTCCCGTATACCCCTATGGGTACACGGGAGGTGCGTTATGAGCGATCGAAGCCCGCGGGACTCACGCTCCGGTCAGGCAAGGGCGATGCTGCCCGCCTGGCCAAGCACGCTGGTGGTGATCGCGCATCCTGACGATGAGAGCTTCGGCCTGGGCGCGGTCATCGACAAGATCACCTCGGCCGGCGCTGCCGTGCACATCCTGTGCTTCACCCACGGCGGGGCATCCACCCTGAACCAGATGCACACCGATCTGCACCGCGTGCGCGAAACCGAATTGCGCCAGGCGGCTGCCGAACTCGGGGCGGCCGGTGTCACGCTGCTGGATTACCCCGACGGCGGCCTGGCCGGCATCGCGCCGGCCGAGCTGGCCGGCAGCGTCGCAGACGCCGCCGCCCGCGCCCGCGCCAGCGGGCTGCTCACCTTCGACGACACCGGGGTGACCGGGCACCCGGACCACCGGTCCGCCACCGGCGTCGCGGTGCTGGCCGGACGGCGGGCCGGGCTGCCGGTACTGGCCTGGACGCTACCCGCCGCCGTCGCCGCCCACCTTTCGGCTGACACCGGGCAGCACTTCGCCGGCCAGCCGCCTGACCGGATCGACCTGTGCGTTCGCGTCAGCAGGGAACGGCAGCGGCGGGCCGCCCTGCTGCACGCCAGCCAGATCTCAGCCGGCGCCGTGCTGTGGCGGCGGCTCCGGCTGCTCGGCGACCGCGAGTACCTGCGCTGGCTCGTACCGCCAGCGGCAGCGATCACGTCAGAGTCGGCGCGGTGAACACAGGGTCAGGCGAGAGAGAGGAAGAGCTTCTCCAGCTGGGCGCGGTCGGCCTCGGCGGTGCCATCGCCGCTGACGGCGCACTGCTGCAAACCAGTGACGATGATCTTGAAACCGGCCCGGTCCAGGGCGCGGGCCGCGGCGGCGAGCTGGGTGACCACGTCGGCGCAGTCGCGGCCCTCCTCGATCATCCGGATGACCCCGCCGATCTGGCCCTGGGCCCGGCGCAGCCGCTTGACCACGCTCTCCATCGTCTCGTGGTCCACGTCCATGCCAAGCTCCTCGGTCCGGGCACCGCCCGATTACGGCCAGATCCTCGCGCCTATACCCTCGGGGGTATCTTATCACCGGCCGGAGGTGACGTGAGCCAGCAGGTCACCGAACCCGCACCCGCGGTTGCGCCGCTGGCCGGCGGGCCGTACATTGAAATCATCAGATACCCCCCTGGGTATATGGAAGGGATGCGTACCATGAGCACCACGGCAGGATCCGGCGTCGAGGTCGCGGCGATCGACACGCCCGCGCTGGGCGACCGCAGCTACCTCGCGCACGACGGCGACGTCGCCGTGGCGGTGGATCCGCAGCGGGACATCGACCGGGTGCTGGACCTGGCCGTGGCCCGCGGAGTGCGGATCACCCACGTGTTCGAGACCCATCTGCACAATGACTACGTGACCGGCGGGCTGGCGCTGGCCCGGGCTACCGGGGCGGCCTACCACGTCAATGCGGCCGACCCGGTGGCCTTCGACCGGGTTCCGGTGACCGACGGGGACGTCATCGAGGTCAGCCCGGTGCTGCGGGTCCGGGTGCTGGCCACGCCGGGGCACACCTTCACGCACCTGTCCTACGTGCTGGAGGCCGGGGGTCACGCGCACGCGGTGTTCACCGGCGGGTCGCTGCTGCACGGCTCGACCGGCCGGCCGGACCTGCTCGGCTCCGTCCACGCCGACGAGCTGGCCCGCGCCCAGTTCGCCTCGGCGCACCGGCTCGCCGCCGAGCTGCCGCCCGACGCGGACGTGTATCCCACCCACGGGTTCGGCAGCTTCTGCTCGGCCACCCAGTCGGAGGGCAACGCCTCAAGCATCAGCCGGGAGCGGCAGGTCAACCCGGTGCTGCGGCTGAGCGAAGACCAGTACGTGCGTGAGCTGCTGGCCGGCCTGGATGCCTTCCCCGCCTACTACGCGCACATGGGCCCGGCCAACGCCGCCGGACCGTCGGGGGCTGACCTATCCGCGCCGCAGCGGGCGGACGCCGCCGAGCTGCGGCGGCGGATCGAGGCGGGGGAGTGGGTGGTGGACCTGCGAGCCCGCCGGGCGTTCGCCGCCGGCCACGTGGCTGGCACACTGAGCTTCGACCTGGACGGCAGCTTCGCCACCTACCTGGGCTGGCTGATCCCCTGGGGGACCCCGCTGACCCTGCTCGGCCACACGCCCGAGCAGGTCGCCGAGGCGCAGCGGGAGCTGACTCGGATCGGCATCGACCGCCCCGCCGCGGCCGCCACCGGGCATCCGGGCGATTGGGCCGGCGGCCAGCCCTTGCGCAGTTACCCTGTCGCCGACTTCGCTGATCTGGAGGCGGTCCGGCATCACCGTCCCGTCGTGATCCTGGATGTCCGCCGCGACCAGGAGTGGAACGACTCGCACATCAACGGAGCCGTGCACATACCGATTCACCAGCTGCCCGCCCGCATCGGCGACGTGCCGGAGGGCGAGGTGTGGGTGCATTGCGAGGCCGGATACCGCGCCTCGGTCGCCGCCTCGTTCCTCGACGCGGTCGGCCGCACGGTCGTCGCGGTGGACGACGAGTATGCCCGCGCCGCCCGCGCAGGCCTGCCGGTAGACGGCCACTTGGTGCGCGCGGCGGCTCAGTAACCGGCCCTCGATGTCCCGGCCGGACCGGCAGGCAGGTGCTGACCAACACCGGACCCGATGAGCGGGCAGGGAGCCGCCATCCTCAGGCCTGCGGGCGGGGGTCACAGGCGGCCGCCTGCGTGAGCAGAGCCGCGGCGAGCCGCCGTGCCTCGCCGACGGTCAGGCCGGCCCAGGTGGCGGTCCCGCCGCCTGACGAGGCGCCGATATCGAGGCTGATGCGCTGGGCCGGGTGACGGCCTCCGCCGAGGGCAAGATGGCCTACCTGGATCTCCCGGCCGCACATGGTCCGGAAGCTGACGTGAAGGTGGGCGCCGCCGGCGCCGGGGATACTGCTGTCCATGACACACCTCCGCGAGCCGTTGTCATGACCCAAGCGCCGCGAGGGCGCGGGCCAGCCGTCGTCCGACTTCGTCGGCGACGGGCTTGAGTTCGGGCCGTCCCGTCAGGGTGACCATGACCTGCGGGTCGAGCGCCTCGACGAGGGTGCCGGCCGTGGTGGCACGAACGACGACGTTGCAGGGCAGCAGCAGGCCGATGCTGCGGTCGATGCCCAGCGCCTGGTGGGCGGCCGGCGGGTTGCAGGCGCCCAGGATGAGGTAGTCCTCGATCTGCTCGCCCAGCCTGGCGCGCAGGGTCGCGGTGACGTCGATCTCGGTGAGCACGCCGAACCCCTGGTCGGCCAGGGCCGCGCGGACCCGGCCAACGGCGTCGGCGAAGGGGAGGTCGAGGGTGACGCTGGTGCCGTAGCTCATCGCGGTGCCCCCTCGGCCTGCGGCTGCGCGAGGTCGGCGCGGACCTGGTCCATGTCCAGGTCGCGGACGGCCTGGATGAGCCGCTCGAGCGCCGCGGCGGGCAGCGCGCCGGGCTGGGAGAACACCAGGATGCCGTCGCGGAAGGCCATCAGGGTGGGGATGGAGCTTATTCCCGCGGCGGCGGACAGCTCGGGCTGGTCCTCGGTGTCGATCTTGCCGAAGGTGATGTCCGGGTGCTGCTCGCTCGCGGCGGCGAAGACCGGCGCGAACATCCGGCACGGCCCGCACCAGGAGGCCCACCAGTCGACCAGCGTGATCCCGGGCTTGGTGATCGTGTCTTCGAACGTGTCCCTGGTCAGTGCGATGGTGCTCATGCTGTTCCTGCTTCCGGAAAACTTGAGGTCATATACCCCCACCCGTATAACAGGCAAGGCCGGGCCTTATTCCGTGCAGCGGCTCCGCAGGCAGGCCGGGGGCAGCGGGAACCAGCGCAGCGCCTCGAATTCGGGAGGCAGCCCGGTGGGGCCGTGGTCGAGGTGCGCCGGCCGGGCGGCCAGGATAGCGCGGGCCTGCGCCAGGTAGCCGGGGAAGGCCTCCTCGCCGGCCTGGCCGCGGCGCCGGGGGTAGTCCATCTCGCCGTCCGGGCCGTAGCCGACGTCGGCCAGGGTAATCGGTGGCCGGGGCGGCCCGGCGGCGTGCCGCCACAGGCCGGTGCGCGGGTCGAACCGGTAGTCCGGGAGTAGCCGGTATCCGTTGGCGGCGATCAGCTCGACGGCGGCGGCGATGTAGCCGGCCGTGGCGCCGGAGATGAAGTAGTTGAGGTTGACCCTGGTCCAGCCGGGTTTGACCCCGTCGCAGCCGTGGCCGATCTCCTCGCGCAGGGCGTGCGAGCGGGCCGGGCCGATGGCCAGCAGCCGGTGCCCGTACGGGCCGGCGCAGGAGCATCCGCCGCGGGCCTGGATCCCGAACAGGTCGTTGAGCAGCGCGACGACGAAGTTGTGGTGCAGGTACCGGGTGCCGTGGCGGATACGGAACGAGATGACAGCCAGCCGTGCGGCCTGGTGGCTGCCCAGGACCTCGATCCCGGGGTGGCCGGCCCAGCGGCGCAGCACGGGCCGCCACAGCTGTTCCTCCCGGGCCGCGATCAGGTCGGTGCCCACCGCATGCTTGAGGGCGAAGACCAGGCCGGCCCGGATCGACTCGATGATGGCGGGGGTGCCGCCCTCCTCGCGCGCGACCGGGTCGTCGAGGTACTGGTGGCCGATGGGGTCGACGAAGGCCACGGTGCCCCCGCCGGGGGCGGTCGGGACGGTGTTGCGGACCAGGGCGCGGCGCACGACCAGGACGCCGGGGGTCTGCGGGCCACCGGGGAACTTGTGCGGGGACAGGAACACCGCGTCCTTGTGGTCGCCGGCGCCCGGGCGGGAGGCGGCGACCCGGATCGGCAGGTACGGCCCGGCGGCGGCGTAGTCCCAGAACGACAGCGCCCCGCGGGCGTGCAGCAGGGCGGCGACCGCGCCGGTGTCGGTCAGGATGCCGGTCACGTTGGAGGCGGCCGAGAAGCTGCCGATCAGCAGGGGGCGCCGCGTGTACCGGTCCAGCTGGCGGCCCAGGTCGGCCAGGTCGATGTGGCCGTCGGCGTCCTCGCCGATGACCACGACGTCGGCGATGGACTCGCGCCACGGCAGCTCGTTGGAGTGGTGTTCGTACGGGCCGACGAAGACCACCGGCCGTTCGGCCTCCGGGATCCGCCCGGCCAGCCCGTATCGCTCGTCCAGCCCGGCCGGGATGCGCAGCTCGAGGATGCCGATCAGCTTGTTCACCGCGGCGGTCGCGCCGGACCCACAGAAGATGACGAGGTCATCGGCGGTGCCGCCGACGGCGTCGCGGATGATCCGGCGGGCGTCCTCGCGCAGCCGGGTGGTCGCCAGGCCGGTCCCGGAGCTCTCAGTATGGGTGTTCGCGTACCGGGGTAGCACCGCGTCGCGGATGAAATCCTCGATGAAGTCCAGCGACCGGCCCGAGGCCGTGTAGTCGGCGTAGGTGACCCGCCGCGGCCCGAACGGGCCCTCCATCAGCTCCCCCTCGCCGATGATCCCCCGCCGGATCCGCTCCACCAGCGGCGACGTCACAGGCCCCGGTGCTTGCGGGCTGGTCAGCATCTGCTCAGGAGTCGCCATCGTGATCTCATTTCCGCGCCGGATCGCTGGCCTTCCAGGCAACCGCCGTCACCAGGGCGGGCAGTACATACCAAAGTCCCGGCCATGGGGGCCGTCCGGCCCGATGCGTACCGTCAGGCCGCGTCTGGCCGCCTGGGGAACGGCGGATGAATACTGGTGCGGCGGCATGCCGTTCCGGCGTCGCTGCTCAGTCGGCGTGCTGGTGCCCGTTGGGCTGGCCGTGCTCGTGCCAGGCCGGCTGCACCTGGGCCGCAACCGAGTTCGTGGCGGATCGCTGATCGTAGAACTCGCGGAACGCTGCGAAGGCCCGAGCGCCGTAGACGGTGGCCGGGCCGCCGTTCATCAGGAAGGTGACGCCGATAGCCTCGGCGGCTTCCTGCGGCGTCGCGCCGTGCTGGACGGCGGCGTGGGCGTGGGCGGCGATGCAGCCATCGCATTCCTTGCTGACCGCGATGGCCAGGGCGATGAGTTCCTTGGTCCTGGCGTCCAGGGCCCCGGCTGCCAGCGCCGAATCGTGTAGTTCCTTATAGCCTGCGTAGACCTGGGGGATCGCGTGCCGCAGCTCGCGCGTCGGGGCCCGCAGCTCGTCGCGCACGGCCTTTCCGTAACTCATCGCCTGTCCTTTCCGGTGATCGTCGAGATACCTCCAGGAGTATGTGACTGCGGGGATCCCCGCTACGGCCATAGGTCCCGTCCCGGACGGCAGACGACGGGCACGTAACCCCGTGGCCACCTGGGCCGGTCAGGCTGGGCTGCCTGCGCCGCGTAGGTCGCCAAGGACAGCGCTGGCTACCTCGTCCACGGCCGCGGCGACGAGCGGGGACAGGCCGGTGCCCTGGCCCAGGTCGGCCGCCTCGATCGCGTGCACGACGAGCCGGCCGGGCATCCGGTCCAGCGCGAGCGCCAGCCGGATCGCGTCGTCTAGGCCGAACCCGTGCGAGCTCGCCGTCCGCGTCGCCCCGGCCAGGGGCCGGTCCAGCACGAACCGGTGCACCCGGCCCGGCCGGGGCGGATCGGCGCGGACCGCGTCGACCACGACGGCGAGCGCAGCGCCGGTCCAGGCCTCGATCAGCCGGGTGGGCTCGCCGTCGGTGAGCACGAGCTCCACGCCCGGCGGCACCCGGTCGTGCAAGCGGGCCACCACCGCGAGCCCGGCTCCGTCGTCGCGGCGGTACTCGTTGCCGACGCCGATCACCACCACAGGGGTCACCGGCCCAGCCTACGCGCGGCCGGACGGCCGGGACCTTTGACACCCGCTGAGGTGAGTTACGTCTCTAACGGGCCGGCCCGGCGCCGGCGATGCTGGATCCATGAATGCGAGATTCCGCCCGTCATCAGCCGGCCAGGTCGAAGGTGCGGCTGGCCTATTCGACGCCACCGCCCGGCCCCGGCCGTCGGCCAGCCCGTCCGGCCAGGCCTGCTGCTGCGTGGCCTGGGCCGTGGTCCGGGTGGTCATCCCGCCCACGGCAGCCCGCCCGCACGAGACCGAGCTGCTGCTGTGCGGTCACCACTACCGCATCTCGCGCGCCGCCCTGGCCGCCGCCCACGCCACCGTGTCCGAGCTGCCCGAGAGCGACGACCCCGCCGCCTGGTTCCCCGGTGGTCCTCGCCAGCACGCCCCGGCCCCCGTCGCCACGGCATAGCTCGCCCCGCGAGCACCGCGAGCACCACGCCCCACTCCCTCCGAACCACGGCGATGTCACATCGCCGTGGTCAGGACCACAACAGAGTCACATTGCCGTGGTTGCGGTTGTGGGCCGAACGGCGTAGACGGGGCCATCGCCAGTGACCAAAGTCCCGTTCCCGCCGCCCCTTTCGTCCCTTGTCGCCAGATTGGTCCCGTCAGACACTGAGCGGGGAGAAGAGGCTCAGGCTGGAGGTTAAGGCGATGTATGACAAGATCCTGGTGGCGGTGGACCACTCCGAGGCATCCGATCGGGCCCTGCTCGCGGCCCGCGATCTGGCGCTGCTGTCCAAGGGCGAGGTATGGGTACTGCACCTGCTTGAGCGCGAGATAGCGACCAGGACCGCAGTCGTCTTTAGCGATGAGACGGCGGATGAGGCCAGCGCCGCGGTCGCGGCCGCGGTCGACAAGCTGACCGCGGCGGGCGTCAAGGCGCACGGCGACCTCGGACATACGATATTCGGCTATGCCGCGCGGAGCATCGTTGACGACGCGATCGAGCACGACGTCGACGTCATCGTGATGGGCTCGCGCGGCCGCGGCGACCTGGCGGGCCTGGTGCTGGGCAGCACGGCGCACAAGGTGATTCACCTCAGCGACCGCCCGGTCCTGATCGTCAGGTGACCTCGGCACGTCTTGGCTGACCGGCCGGGGGATCGCGGCATCCGCGCGAGTGTCCATTGCTGCCTCCCATCAGCACGCTCGCTGGCGGCGCCACCTGGCGGGAGGCCAAAGTCCCGGCCGGGAGGACCTTCGGTCGCTGTCGTCGCCGTCCAGGACGGCGAGGCTGGAGGTATGACGGTAACCGTGGCCCGCGGCATGCGGGCATGGCTGGCCCGGCGGATGGCGCTGCTTCTCCTGCTGGTGACGGCGGCAGGGCTGGCCGCGGGCGGCGCGGCCTGGCTGGCGGGCGCCGGCCAGGCCGCGGACGTGGTGTGGCTCGGCGTGGCGGCCTGCGGGGTGGCCTACGCCTGCTGGGTCGCGGTGGCCGCCATCGCCCGCGGCCGGCTCAGCGTGGACGTGCTCGCGCTGCTGGCGCTGACCGGGGCGATCGCGGTGGACGAACTGCTCGCCGCGGCGGTGATCAGCGTCATGCTGGCCAGCGGGCGCGCGCTGGAGGACTGGGCCGCCTACCGTGCGCGGCACGACCTGAGCGCCCTGCTAGCCCGGGCGCCGCGCACCGCCCGGCGCTACCGGGACGGATCGCTGGAGACGGTGCCCCTGGACGAGATCGTGGCCGGTGACCTGCTGCTCGTCGCGGCGGGCGACGTCATTCCCGTGGACGGCGCGCTGGCCGGCGCCGCCGCCGTGCTGGACGAATCCGCGCTCACGGGGGAGGCCCTGCCGGTCCAGCACGCCCGGGGTGACACGCTGCGCAGCGGCACCATCAACGCGGCCGGGCCGTTCGACCTGCGGGCCACAAGCAGCGCGGCGGACAGCACCTACGCCGGCATCGTCCGCCTGGTCAGCGAGGCGGAGAGTGCGCAGGCGCCGTTCGTCCGGCTCGCCGACCGGTATGCCCTGTGGTTCATGCCGCTGAGCCTGGCCGTGGCCGGGGTGGCGTGGGCGCTGGGCGGCGCGGCCCGCGCGGTGGCCGTCCTGGTCGTCGCCACGCCGTGCCCGCTCATCCTGGCCGCGCCGGTCGCCCTGGTCTCCGGCCTGTCGGCGGCGGCGCGCCGTGGCATCGTGGTGAAGAACGGCGGGGTGCTCGAGCGCCTGGCCCGGTGCACCACCGTGCTGCTAGACAAGACCGGGACGCTCACCGCCGGCCAGCCCGCCGTGACCGCCATCGTGCCCGCGGGAGCGCTGGATCCGGAGGAGATCCTGGGGCTCGCGGCCTCGCTGGACCAGGCCTCCGGGCACGTCCTGGCGACCGCGGTCGTCCGCGCGGCGGCCGAACGCGGCTGCCCGCTCGCCCAGCCTGCGGGCGTGACCGAGCAGCCCGGCCAGGGTATCGCGGGAATGGTGGCGGGCCGCCAGGTCAGGCTCGGCCGCGCCGACTGGGTCGGGGTCAGCGGCACGCCGCCGTGGGTCAGGACCGTGCGCCGGCGGGCCTGGCTGGACGGCGCGCTCACCGTGTTCGTCGCCGTCGAGGGCACGCCCGCGGGCGCGCTCCTGCTCGAGGACCGGATCCGGCCGGACGCCCGGCAGACGATCCGCGCGCTGCGCCGCGGCGGCATCACCAGGATCGTGCTCGCCACCGGCGACCGGGCCGAGGCGGCCAGCGCTGTCGGCGCGCTGACCGGAGTCGACGAGGTGCTCGCCGAGCTGACGCCGGCCGCCAAGCTGGACGCGGTGCGCCGGGAGCAGCGCCGCGCGGCCGTCATCATGACCGGTGACGGGATCAACGACGCACCCGCCCTGGCCCTGGCCGACGTGGGAGTGGCCATGGGCGCCCGGGGATCCACCGCCTCATCCGAGGCCGCCGACGTGGTGCTGACCGTCGACCACCTCGGCCGCGTCGGCGAGGCGGCGGCGCTGGCCCGCCGGACCCGGCGGATCGCCTTGCAGAGCGTGCTAGCCGGGATGGGCTTGTCGCTGGCCGCGATGGGCGTGGCCGCGGCCGGGTTCCTCCCGGCGGTGTGGGGCGCGCTGTTGCAGGAGGGCATCGACGTGGTCGCCATCCTCAACGCGCTGCGCGCGCTCAAGCCGGTGGCCGCCGCCGTGCCGCTGCCCCCAGCCGATGCCGCCCTCACTAGGAGGTTCCGCGCCGAGCACCAGGTCATCCGGGGCGACATCGAGCAGCTGCGGATCGCCGCCGACGCGCTCACCACCGACCCGCTCGCCGCCCCCGCCGCGATGGCCCGGGTCCGCCAGGCGCACGCCCTGCTCACCGGCGAGATCTGGGCGCACGAGAGCGCCGAGGAGGCGGACCTGTACCCGGCGCTGAACCGGCTGCTGGGCGGGGTCGACCCGACCGCCCCCATGAGCAGGGCGCACGCCGAGATCGCCTACCAGATCGCCCGTCTCGGCCGGCTCATCGCGGACATCGGCGACCGGGCCCCCGACGAGACGGACGTCGCCGATCTCCGCGGTACCCTGTACGGCCTGCACGCGATCCTCCGGCTGCACACGGCGCAGGAGGACGAGGCGTACCTGTCGCTCGACGACGAGCAGGCGCCCCGGTCGGGGTCCTTCACCTAGCCGTCACGTTCTCCTCGTACCCTCCGCACGGTGAGCGCGGAGAGTCACGACGAAATCCTGATGCCCGGCCAGCCCGGGCAACAGCCAGCGCGACGGTCGGAGCGACGGGCCGATGCGGGCGTGGCCGCCAACGCGCGCCTGACGGCGTCCAACGCGGCCGTGCTGCTGATCCTGCTGGCGGCCGAGGGCGTTACGATCCTGCGCGTCCGCGCGCTGCTCACGCCGCACGTGTTCATCGGCATGGTGCTCGTCCCGCCGGTGCTGCTCAAGGTGGCCAGCACCGGCTGGCGGTTCGCCCGCTACTACCGCGGCGTCCCGGCCTACCAGCGCAAGGGGCCGCCGCCGTTGCTGCTGCGCCTGCTGGGCCCGGCCGTGGTGATCCTCACCGTCGTGCTGCTGGCCAGCGGCGTGGGGTTGCTCCTGGTGGGCCCTTCGTGGCTGCCGCTGCTGCTCAAGGTGCACAAAGCGAGCTTCGTGCTGTGGTTCGGCGCCATGACTATCCACGTGCTCGGCCACCTAGGCGAGGTGTTCCGGCTGGCTCCCAGCGACTGGCTGCGGCGATCACGGCGGGACGTCACCGGGGCCGCCCCGCGGCAGTGGCTGATCGCGGCCAGCCTGGTAGCCGGCGGCATGCTCGGATTCCTCCTGCTCAGCCACGTGGGTCACTGGCTGGCCCTGAGGCCCGGAGGGTAGCGGGTGACACCGTACGTACTCAGCCCCCGGTGAGATAGCCGTATCGGTCGCGGAAGGCTTCGGGCGTGAGCCCGGCCGCTGCCGCGATCGGGCTGAGCTTGCCCGGGTCCTCGAGGTCCTCGGGATCCAGCCGGATCATGTACTCGCGAGCTACCCGGTACGAGCTCGACTCGACGTTCACCAGCCGGATCAGGACCCGGCCCGTCCCGGGGTCGGTGAAGGACCCGAAGGGCAGCGGCACCATATGCCCTTCCTGGATCGTGATCATGCCGCCGGGCTCGTCGCCCTGGAGGACCCGCTTGAGATAGTCGACGGCGCCGTAACCGAGGTCGCGGGTGTACTCGATGTCGAACGGGATGGGGGGCGCGCACCGGAGCTCGTAGCCGATGTTCTTGCCCTCGACCGTGACGTTCTGCCCTCGCTGTTTGAAGCGGTCCTTGACCTGCTTGGCCAGCAGGCGGTCCAGCTCGAGCTCGGCCAGCCGGACGTGGCCGTGTTCGTCTAGCTCGACCTCTGGCATCGCCTCTCTCAGCTCGTCCCGGGGGAGCCGCAGGCCGATGCCCTCGGCGAGCACCGCCACGCCGAAGGGGCGGCCGTGCGCGATCCGTTTGAGCATCGAGGCTTCCAGGACGTCCACCAGGCGCGACAGCCGGATGGGCTGGTCGCGGGGGAACTCCTCGGCGATCATCGTGAGGGTGGCCCCAGCCGACTTTCCGATGCCCAGGGCCAGGTGACCGGCCGAGCGGCCCATGGCCACCACCAGGTACCACCGCTGGGTGGTGATGGCGTCGGTCATCAGGTTGTTGACCAGCTCAACTCCCACGCTCCTGGCGGTCTCGAAGCCGAACGTCCGCGTGCCGCCTGGTAGCGGCAGGTCGTTGTCGATGGTCTTCGGCACATGCGCCACGCGCAGGGCCCCTCCGGCCGCCTCGGCCAGCCGGGACGCCGAGAACGCGGTGTCGTCCCCGCCGATCGTCACCAGCGCGTCGATCCCCAGCTTCCGCAGCGACTCCAGACAGGCGTGCAGCCGCCAGTCCGGATCCGCGGCGCCCTCGTCTCGTACCGTCGGGTTGGCCCGCGAGGTCCGGATGACCGACCCGCCCAGGACGTGGATCCTCGACACGTCCGTGATAGACAGCGGCCGCGCCTCCTCGACCCGGCCGTCGATGAGGTGCTGGAACCCGTCCACGATCCCGACGACGTCCCACCCGGAGTTGCGGGCCTCGATCGTGGCTGCGGAAATGACCGAATTCATCCCCGGAGCCGGGCCACCGCCGCACAAGATCCCCAGCTTCACGCTCTCATCGTCCCAGCAGCGAGGCGATCCCGGCAAGCCGGCCGGTGCCGTAAGTCGTCTCAGCGCAGCCGGGCCGCGAGGGCCTCGGCGCGCTTGCGCAATTCGGGCAGGAACGGTTCGTCCACGGTCCGCTCCATGACGGCGGCCAGAGCCGCCACGATGGAGGCAAGCTCGGCGAGGTCCTTGCCCGGCTCCTCGACTGTGATCCTGGAGAACGGAAGGGCCAGGTTCACCTTGGTCAGCGGGGTCACGATGGCGGGCACGGGGCGCGCCCGCGGCGCCTTATCGGTGCCTTGCTGTGCGGCCATCTCACTCATCTCCCATCAGCGGATGTCGCAGGGTTCGGGCATGCTGCCCAGGGAGCAAACATCTCTGCCACCTCCTGACGTCACGCTAAGTAGCAGGCAGCGCGGCGGCCAGAGCCGAACGTCACCGCCCGGCGTGCCCAAGGCCACCGGGGCCCATCGGACCGGATGACCGGGACCATCTGCCCTACCTGACCGTCCGGGGCCGGATTCAGCCTGAACGTGTCGATGTGTCAGCCGGTGTAAGCGGGTGGGAGCGATGGCGATCAAGGTAGTTGGCCCGGCCCAGGAGACGAGCCGCCCCGGCCTGAGCCGGGTAATCGGACCGGGCGGAGCGGCCTGGTGGCTGTCGGCAGGACTCGCTGTGACCGCGGCCGCGAGTTCGCTGCTGACGTTCGCCGTCCCGGCGGTGCTGCGCGGCACCGCGGTGATGAACGGGTCGGCGCGCGGGACCGCGCTGGTGGTGCTGCTGGCCGGGGTGCCGGCGCTGGCCTGCTCGATGCTGCTGGCCGCGCGCGGGTCGGCCGCGGCGGTGATCACCTGGCTGGGTGCGGCCGGGTTCTTGCTGTACAACTCGCTGATGTTCGTCTTCGCCACCCCGGCGAACCGGCTGTTCCCGCTGTACCTGGCGATGCTGGCGCTGGCGGCCTGGTCGGCCGGCGCGGTGCTGCGGCAGGCGGACGTGGCCGCGCTCGGGGCGCTGTTCTCCCCGCGGACGCCGGTGCGGACGATCGCCATTTACATGTGGGTGACCGTGGCCCTGAACGCGGCCGCCTGGCTGGCCAGGATCGTCCCGGCCGTGGTACATGGCGGGCCGCCGGCCTACCTGCACGGCACCGGGCTGACCGTCAACGCGGTCTATGTCCAGGATCTCGCGCTGTGGCTGCCGCTGCTGGCGGTGGCCGCCGCCTGGCTGTGGCGGCGCCGGCCCTGGGGCTACCTGCTGGCCGGCGCGGGCCTGGTCATGTGGGTGCTGGAGAGCACCAGCATCGCCGCGGACCAGTGGTACGGGCACGCGGCCGCCCCGGCGTCGCCGGTGGCCGCCGGCGCGCTCGTCCCGGCGTTCGCGGCGCTGGCCGTGATCGGCCTGATCCCGGCCGGCCTGCTGCTGCACGGCCTGGCCGGCGGCGTGCCCGGCGTCACCGCGGCGCCCCGGCTTCCGGTCGCGGCCCGGCGCGGCCGGTATCCATGGGTCCTGGCCGGGCTGGACGGCCTGACCGGGGCGGCCGCGGTGTACGGCGGCGCCGGGCTGATCCGCGATGGGTTCGGCATGCCGGACGGCTGGCTGGCCGGCACGCCGCTCACCGGGTGGGTGCTGCCCGGCGTCGCGCTGCTGATCGGCGTGGCCGTCCCGCAGCTCGCCGCGGCCGCGCTGATCGGCGCGGGCGCGCGGCCCGGGCTGGCCGCCGGGTACCTGGCCGGGCTGCTCCTGGTCGCGTGGATCGCGGTGGAGCTGGTGATCCTGCGGCGGTACTTCTTCCTGCAGCCGGTCATCGCCGGCATCGGCGCCGCCGAGATCCTGCTCGCCTGGCGCTGGCAGCGATCCGGGAAGATCGTCACCAAGGCCCGGGACCAACGACCCTGACCGCGCCGTTGCTCGCGGCCGAGGATGGCGGTATGAAACGGATCGTCATTCTCGGTGGCGGCACCGGCGGGACGCTGCTCGCGAACCGGTTGCGGCGGGTCTTCCGGCCGGAGGCCGCCGACATCGTCGTGGTGGACCGCGACGACGCCCACGTGTACCAGCCGGGATTGCTGTTCGTCCCGTTCGGCCGGGCCGAGGTGCAGCGGATAACCCGCCCGCGCGGGCGGCAACTGCATGACGGCATCACCTACTGCCAGGCCACGATCGACCACGTCGACGTCGAGAACGACCGGGTGTACCTCGGGAACGGGAACACGCTGGACTACGACGTCCTGATCGTGGCCACCGGCGCGCAGCTGCTGCCGGACGAGACCGACGGGCTGACCGGGCCCGGATGGCAGCGGGACGTCTTCACCTTCTACACCCCCGCGGGCGCCGAGGCCCTGCGCCAGGCGCTGGACAGGTTCGACTCCGGCCGGCTGGTCGTCTCCTTCGTCGACCTGCCGATCAAGTGCCCGGTGGCGCCGCTGGAATTCTGCTTCCTGGCGGACCATTATTTCCGCCGCCGCGGCATCAGGCACCGGGTCGAAATCACCTACGTCACGCCGCTGGACGGCGCGTTCACCAAGCCGGTGGCCAGCCGGGAGCTCGGCGGCCTGCTGGCGGCCAAGGGCATCGAGCTGGTGACCGAGTTCAGCACCGGGACCGTGCAGGCCACCGGGGAGCCGGGCCGGGGTGGCCGCCTGGTCTCCTACGACGACCGCGAGGTGCCCTTCGACCTGGCCGTGATCGTCCCGCTGCACGGCGGCGCCGACTATGTCGGCCGCTCGCCCGGCCTCGGCGACGAGCTCGGTTTCATCCCGGTCGATCCGCACACCCTGCAGGCCAAGGTCAAGCCGAACGTGTTCGCCCTCGGCGACGCCACCGACGTGCCCGCCTCCAAGGCCGGGTCGGTCGCGCACTTCGAGGGCGAGGTGCTGGCCGGCAACGTGCGGCGGTTCCTGGACGGGGAGCCGCTGGCCGCTTCCTTCGACGGGCACACCAACTGCTTCATCGAGGCCGGCGGCGGCCGGGCGCTGCTGATCGACTTCAACTACGACACCGAGCCGCTGGGCGGGCATTACCCCGGCCCGTTCGGCCTCCCGCTGTTGCGGCCGTCCCGCCTGAACCACCTCGGCAAGCTGGCCTTCCAGCCCCTGTACTGGCACGGCCTGCTCCCCGGCCGCGACATCCCCGGCATCGGCCCGGCCATGCCAGTGCGCGGCAAGAGCCGTTCATGATCCCCGTCAGGAGGTAACTGTCATGCCCACCGCCACCTACGCCGGCCACGACGTGTCGGTCAACGAAGAGGGATTCCTCACCGACCCGGCCCAGTGGACCGAGGAGATGGCCCCCCAGATCGCCAGGTCCGAGGGCATCGCCGAGCTGACGCCGCGGCACTGGCAGGTCATCAGGTTCATGCGCGCCCAGTACCAGGCCAAGGGCACCGGCCCCACCGTGCGCGTCCTCGGCAAGACCTCCGGCGTGACAGTCAAGGAGCTCTACCAGCTGTTCCCCAAGGGTCCCGCCAAGGTCGCCGCCAAGGTCGCCGGCATTCCCAAGCCGCGCGGCTGCATCTGAAAGGACATGATCATGGACACCGCCATCGAGAAGGTCTCGATCATCGTGTCGAAGGGCTCCCTCGAGGGGATCTACCCGGCCCTCATCATGGCCAACGGGGCCCGGGCCGAAGGCATCGAGGCCGACCTGTTCTTCACCTTCTTCGGCCTGGACGCCATCACGAAGAAGCGGCACGAGCACATCAAGGTCGCGACCGTGGGCAACCCCGGCCTGCACCTGGCCACCATCGTCGGCAGCCTGCCCGGCATGCCCGGCCTGATGACCGGCTACCTGGGCCACAAGATGGCCAAGCTGGACATCCCGCCGATTCCGGAGTTCATCGAGATGATCTCCGACAGCGGCGCCGGGCTGTACGGCTGCCTGGCCTCCTGCGACCTGTTCGGCATCAGTAAGGACGACCTGATCGAGCAGGTTCAGGGCATCATCACGGTGGGCGAGTTCTACGCCCTGGCCGCCGGCGGCCAGATCATCTTCACCTGAATGCCCCTTAGCTAACGGCCGCAGCCCGGGGGAAAAGGTCCGCCGGGGCCGTGACATTGGACCCTGCCCTGGGGCACCCCGCGGCCCTGAACATGAGGGAAAGCCATGTTCCAGCGAGGTGTCCGTGACAGTCGTCGTGCCCAGCCGCAAGGAAGGCTCGGCCTCCCCGTCCCCGCTGACCGCCGCCGCGGCCGCGGCGCTCTCGGTCACTGACGTTCTGGACCGGCTGGGAAGCGGACCCGGGGGCCTGCGCGAGGACGAGGCGCAACGGAGGCTGCAGACGGCGGGCCCGAACGCGGTGCGGTCGCACCGGGCGCGGGCCTGGCCGGTGCTGGCCCGCCAGCTGCGTTCTCCGCTGCTGGTCTTGCTCGCGGTGACCGCCCTGGCGTCGGCCTTCGTCGGCCAGGCCAGCGACGCGGTGATCATCGGGACCATCCTGGTGGCCTCGGTGGGCCTGGGCTTCGCCAACGAGTACAAGGCGGAAAAGGCGGCCGAGGCGCTGCACTCCAGCATCCGCCACCGCTGCCTGGTGCTGCGGGACGGGCATCCGCGCACGACGGACGTGACCAAACTGGCGCCCGGCGACGTGGTCGACCTCCAGCTCGGCCAGGTAGTGCCGGCCGACTTGCGGCTGCTCGCCACGGCCGGGCTTGAGTGTGACGAATCCGTGCTGACCGGGGAGTCCCTTCCGGCGGAGAAAACGCCGGCAGCGGTCCCCGCCGGGACGCCCCTGGCCGAGCTCGGCAGCTGCGCCCTGATGGGTACCGTGGTGCGGGCCGGCTCGGGTACCGGCGTCGTGGTCGCCACCGGCGGCCAGGCGGAGTTCGGCCGGATCGCGCTCGGGCTGGGGCAGCGGCAGCCCGAGACCGAGTTCCAGACCGGGCTGCGCAAGTTCTCGATGCTGCTGGTCCAGGTGGCCGGCGTGCTGACCGGCGCGATCCTCGTCATCAACGTGACGTTGCACCGCCCGGTGATCGACGCGCTGCTGTTCTCGCTGGCGATCGCGGTGGGGATATCGCCACAGCTGCTCCCGGCCGTTGTCTCGACCAGCCTGGCCGCCGGGTCACGTCAGCTTGCCCGCCAGAAGGTCCTGGTCAAGCGCCTCGTCTGCATCGAGGATCTGGGCAATGTCGACGTTCTGTTCACCGACAAGACCGGCACGCTGACCGAGGGCAGCCTTCGCTTCATGCGATCGGCCGGCCCGGACGGCACGGCCGACGACGAGCCGCTATTGCTGGGCCTGCTATGCAACGAGGCGGTGACCGAGAACGGCCGGGCGGCCGGCGGGAACCCTCTCGACGTCGCGCTGTGGGATTCCCCGGCGGCGGCCAGCCAGCGACCGGAGCTGGCACGCTGCCGGCGGCTCGCCACCCTGCCGTTCGACCACGAGCGGCGCCTGGTCTCGGTCCTGGTCGAGGACGACCAGGGCAACCGCATGGTCATCACCAAGGGTGCCCCGGAGGGACTGCTCGACCGGTGCGCCGGCGTGCCCGGCTCCGCCCGCACGGCGCTGGAGGCGGAGTTCGCGGCCGGCAACCGGGTGATCGCGGTGGCCACCCGCGAGGTCCCCGGCCAGTCCTCGCTGACCCGGGCCGACGAGCACGACCTGCGGTTCCGCGGCCTCCTGGTCTTCCTCGACCCGCCCAAGCCGGACGCCCGCGCGGCGTTGCGGCGGCTGGCCGACCTCGGTATCACGGTCAAGATCCTCACCGGGGACAACCCGGCCGTGGCGGCGAAGGTCTGCGCCGACCTGGGCCTGCCGCCCGGGCGGGTGGCCACCGGCGCCGACATCGACCGCGCGGGCGACCGGCTCGGCGACCTGATCGCCGCGACCACGGTCTTCGCCCGGGTAAGCCCCGAGCACAAGGCCCAGGTCATCCGGGCGCAACGGCGCACCGGAACCGACGTGGCCTTCCTCGGCGACGGCGTCAACGACGCCGTCGCGCTGCACGCCGCCGACGTCGGCATCTCGGTGGACTCCGCCACCGACGTGGCCAAGGACGCCGCCGACGTGCTGCTGCTGGAGAAGAACCTGGACGTGCTGGCCGACGGCGTGATGGGCGGCCGCCGGATCTTCGCCAACACCATCAAGTACGTCCTGATGGGCACGTCGAGCAACTTCGGGAACATGTTCAGCGCCGCCGGGGCGTCGCTGTTCCTGACCTTCCTGCCGATGCTGCCGTCGCAGATCCTGCTCAACAACCTGCTCTACGACACCAGCCAGCTGGCCATCCCCACCGATAACGTCGATCCCGAGCAGGTCGCCAAGCCCACCCGCTGGGATGTCAGCTTCATTCGCAGGTTCATGCTTTTCTTCGGCCCGGTCAGCTCGGTATTCGACTTCATCACGTTCGGCGTTATGCTGTGGGGATTCCACGCCGGCCCGGCACTGTTCCGGTCCGGCTGGTTCGTGGAGTCCCTGGCCACCCAGACCCTGGTGATCTTCGCCATCCGGACCCGGCGCATCCCGTTCTTCCGCAGCCGCCCGAGCGTGCCGCTGCTGCTGGCCGCGCTGGCCGTGGTCACCGTCGGGGCCGCGCTGCCCGCCAGCCCGTTCGGCCGCATGCTCGGCTTTCAGCCGCTCCCCGGCCTCTTCTTCCTGGCCCTGGTCCTGATGGTGGTGGCCTACCTGCTGCTGATCGAGCTCGGCAAGTACTGGTTCTATCGCACCTACCGCGCATCCGCGGCCCCGCGGCCGGTTCCTGGCCGCCGCCGGCGTGTGCATCGCCGCGCCGCCCGGTTCACCACCTACCATCGTTTGCGGCGGTAAAGGCACGCTGCCGAGCCGAAAGGCCCTCGTCGCAAGGACCTCAGCCCGTGGCCGGCGCCCGCGACCCAGACCAGCGTCGGACGTAACACCCGATCACCCACAGCCCAGCGGAGCGCGAGATGTCACGATTCCCGGCCGACCACGCAGGACTCGAGATACTGCCATACGACGAGTGCCTGCGATTGCTCGGAACGGTCCCGGTGGGACGGGTCAGTTTTTTCGCCGATGGCGAGATCGTGGTCCTGCCGGTAACCCACGTCATGGACGGCCAGGCTCCGGTCTTCCGAACGGCCCGGGGCTCGAAGTTGTCCGCCGCCGAGGGCCAGGCCGTGGTGGCCTTCGAGGCGGACGCCTACGACGAGCACGCCCAGTCCGGATGGAGCGTCCTGGTCAACGGCCGCGCCTACGCCATCTACGAGGACCAGGAGATCCGGCGCCTGAGCCGCCTTGGCCTGCGCCCGTGGCTGGCCTCCGCGAAACACGCGTTCTGGATCCGGATCCAGCCCGCCTCGATCACCGGGCGGCGGACGCCTGAACCCGACGACGATCTGCGTCCGGGACCTTAGTTGTGCTGGGCGGCGTTGATGTCGATGGCCACGACGTACCGGTGCTGGCCCGCCGCGGTGACCACCTCGACCTCGTACGCGCGGACGTAGGTCTGCGGGTTGGAGAGCAGAACCGCCCGGGTATATCCGATCCCGTAGGTCAGGACGCCCTCGTAATCGCCGGCCTGGGCGAAGTCGGTCATGCTCGGGTAGCCGATGGGCCGGCCCGGCTGAGAGACGATCGTGGACCGCGTTCCGTCGGCACTGTGCGCCTGAGCCTGGTCGAACACGACCTTCAGCACGTCGGTGCCGGCTAGCGGGACCACCTTCCCGCTGGCGTCACTGACCAGCTGGGTGACCCACTCGAAGTGGTAGCTCGGGAACGACCGAGTGAAGGTGAAGGACATCCGGCTATACGGCAGCTGTCCGTGCTCCCCGGGGTGGTGGCCCACGCTGATCTGGACGAGCTCGGGCACTGGCGGCACCGGGTAGCTGTGCACGACCCGGCCGGGCCTGGCCGGCTCGTTCGGCCAGTGCCACGGGTAGGCGAGCCGGGACGATATCACCCGGATGGACGGGGCCGGCGAGGTAGCGCCCGGACCCGGCGTCTGGGTCGGTGCCGGTGTCGTCGCCGGGCTGACCGGTGCCGTCGCGGTCGGCGTGCTGGAGGGCGTGGCCGCGGGGGTGGCGGGCTGACTGCCGCAGCCGGCGAGCGTGACCGGCACCACCGCGATCGCCAGGGCCGCCGCGGCTACAGCCGTACGTACGGACTTCATGGCAAGCCTTCTCAGTCGAGGCATGGCAGAGCTGGCGGCTCTGCGCTTACCTCCCAGCCTTGACGCTTGTCAGCGCTCCCGGCAGTGACGACGGTCCCGCGCAATGAGGACCAACGCCGCCGCGGCGGGGACCAACTGCCCTGGACAGCGCCGCTAGCCAGGCGTGTTGCTTTAGTCAGGGGGAACCGTGACCGGGATCGCCGGGGAGTAGGACAGGGTGAGGATTATGCGCGCTGTGGTCGTCTACGAGTCCATGTACGGCAACACGCACCGGATTGCCGATGCCATCGGGGCCGGGCTCGAGGCCGCCTTCGATGTCCGCGTCGTCCCGGTGTCCCACGCCGGGCCGGAGGTTATCGCCGACGCCGACCTGGTGGTAGTCGGCGGGCCGACGCACGTTCACGGGATGAGCCGGGCCAGCACCCGCAAGGCGGCTGTCGAGGCCGCGGACAAGCCGATCGGCGGCTTGACGGTCGAGCCGGACGCGCTGGGCCCGGGGCTGCGTGAGTGGTTCGGCTGGCTCGGCGACTACCCGGTCCGGGCGGCCGCCTTCGATACCAGGATGCACGGGCCCGCCGCGCTCACCGGCCGGGCCTCCAAGGGCGTGACCCGTCTGCTCCGCGAGCACGGCTTCGACGTGGTCGCCGAGCCGGAGAGCTTCCTGGTGACGAAGCAGGACCGGCTCGAGCCGCATGAGCAGGACCGGGCCCGCGACTGGGGCGCCAGGCTGGCCGCGGGTGTCACCCCGGGCTAGCGCGAAGG